>TARA_R110000787_G_scaffold12074_50_pt1 | contig 21160 bp, 12 predicted proteins | sample TARA_R110000787 | Tara Oceans TARA_R110000787 (sample SAMEA4397920) | marine metagenome | biome: Polar Biome; feature: [DCM] deep chlorophyll maximum layer (ENVO:01000326); material: water (ENVO:00002006), including particulate matter (ENVO:01000060) such as... | depth 35 m | reverse complement strand
GAGCAGCCTCTGCAAGTGCCGACCAGCTGCCTGTTCAGTCGCGCCGATGGTGTCGTTGCCTGGCAACGGTGTACGAGCCTGCCGGGGCCAAGAACCGAAAACATCGAGGTGCAGGCGACGCATCTTGGACTGGGCAACAGCCTGGAAACCCTTTTCGTAATCGCTGATCGACTGGCGCAAGAGGAAGGTTCCTGGCGTGCCTTTTCACCCTCACCAGATGATCGTCCCAATCCAGACTGAGACTCCAATATGAACACCGCCCGCATCAGCGCTTTTGACTCGCTATTCCTGCTGGGAGAATCGCGGCAAATCATGATGCATGTAGCGGGCATGATGATCTTTGAGCTTCCCGAAGGCGCATCTCCGGATTATCTGCGTCAGCTTGGGCAGCGGATGAAGGACAGTGCGGCGCTCTTTCCACCCTGGAATCGGCGCCCGACAATGCCTGATGCCTTGTGGAATCCAAGGAATCGCTGGAAAGAAGAAGCCGACGTGGACATGGACTACCACGTGCGTCGTCTGGCCCTGCCAGCACCCGGGGATGAACGCGAACTCGGCGTGCTGATTTCGCGCCTGCACAGCAATCCACTCGACTTTTCGCGTCCGCTGTGGGAGGTGTATGTCATCGAGGGCCTTGAGCGAAACCGCTTCGCGATTTACACCAAGGTTCATCACGCGCTCATGGATGGATACACCGCCGTGCGATCCATGTCCCGTGCACTGGCCAGCACCCCGGAAGAACCAGCGCGTCCATTTTTCTTTTCCGAGCCGCCTGAGCGGCGACCGACTCCGAACTACCCCGCGATCAAGTTCAATATCGGCCGCATGAGCAAAGCGCCGGTCGAGCAGGTCCAGTCGACTTATCACGCCGCTTCCGCTTTGGCGCGCTTCTGGCAGCGCGATCGAAGCGAAGCGAACAAGGATCTGGTGTCCTCATGGGAGGCGCCGATGACCATCCTGAATCAGCGTATTGGCCGCAATCGGCGTTATGCCACCCAGCAGATTGCATTGGCGGATGCCAAGGCTCTGGCAAAGCAAAACGGCGGCACGCTCAACGACGTCGTTATCGCGCTCTGTGCAGGCGGCCTGCGTCGCTATCTGATGGAGTTCGGCGACCTGCCGGAAAAACCTCTGGTGGCCATGGTCCCCGTCAATATCCGGCCCAAGGATGACCCGGGGGGCGGTAACGCGGTTGGCACCATTCTCGTATCCATGGCCACGCATCTTGAAGATCCTGCTGAGCGCCTGCGCGCCATCATTGCGTCGAGTCGCGCGGCCAAGGCGCAGCTCGAAGGCATGTCCACCAGCGCGATCATGCAGTACAGCAGCTTGCTGATGGCCCCATTCGGTGCGCAGGCAGCGCTCGCTTACATGGGCGTTCGAGCGCCGATTCCATTGGCCTTCAACCTGATCATTTCCAATGTCCGCGGTTCGAACGAGCCGCAGTACCTCGACGGCGCCCGCGTCGAAGCCGTCTATCCGGTTTCCATTCCGACCCACGGGACCGCGCTCAACATCACGGTGCAGAGTCATGTTGAGAGCCTCAATTTCGGATTCGTGGGATGCCGGGACACTGTGCCCAGTTTGCAGAAGCTGGCCGTATTTACCGGTCAGGAAATGCGGGCATTGCAGCAGGCGCCAGTGTCCTGAAAGAAAGCTTGCCAGCGGTGATCCCTGATCAAAGCCGCGCCCACAACAACAGGAGAATTTGAATGAAAGCTGTTCGCGTCATGCAACCCGCCGGTCTGGACAATCTGCGGCTGGTCGAGATGGATAAACCCAGTCCGGGTCGCGGAGAAATTCTGGTCAAGGCGGCAGCCAGTTCGCTGAACTATCACGATTACGTCGTCGTCGTTGGCGGCCGGCCTGCCGAAGACGGTCGGATTCCCATGTCTGACATGGCCGGTGAAGTGGTCGAGGTAGGCGAGGGTGTCTCCGAGTTCAAGGTGGGCGACAAGGTGATGAGCATGGTGTTTCCCACTTGGTTGTCGGGCGAACCCACGGACGCCAACACCTGGGGCTGTATAGCCGGAGACACGGTGGATGGTTCGGCTAGCGAGTTTGTCTGTGGGCTGGAAGCCGCGTTTACGCGAATCCCGCGTGGTTACAGTCTTGAGCAGGCTGCAACATTGCCGTGCGCCGCTTTGACGGCCTGGCGAGCGTTGTTTGTAGAGGGCCAACTGCAGTCTGGCGAGACGGTGCTGATACAGGGGACGGGCGGCGTTTCGATATTTGCACTGCAAATGGTCAAGGCCGCCGGCGGCATTGCCATCGTCACCTCTTCTTCGGATGAAAAGCTCGAAAAGGCGCGTGCACTGGGCGCAGACCACCTGATCAATTACAAGAAGAACCCCCAATGGGGCGAGGCTGCGGCCAAACTCTGCGAACGCGACGGGGTAGATCACGTGCTCGAACTTGGCGGCCCCGGTACGCTGGATCAATCCATCGCCGCCTGCCGCACACGCGGTCATATTTCGCTAATCGGCATTCTCACAGGCTGGAAAGGCGAGGTTTCTACTGCCGCCATGATGATGAAACAGCAGCGCATGATCGGCATTACCGTGGCGTGTCGCGAAGACCAGCAGGCCATGGTTCGCGGCATTGAAAGCACCGGCATCATGCCGGTCATCGACCGCAGTTTTGCGCTGGACGAAATTGCCGAGGCTTTCCGTTATCAGGAAAGCCAGAAGCACTTTGGAAAAATCGTTCTGCGTTACTAGGCCTCAGCCCGTGATGGCCCGTCTTGCTGCAGAAATTCGGTGGTGAGACGGGCGATGGTTTCAGGCTGATCCAGTGGAATCCAATGCCCGCCGGGAATAACTTCTACCTTGAGGGGGGCGTTGACGAACCTGCTCGAGCCGCGCATCTGACGTTCTGTGAGATACGCGTCTTGCTGGCTCCAGATGCCCAGAACCGGGCATTGCGCAGCGGGGTAGGTCTTGAACAGAAGGTCTTTCATGTTGGCGCGGTACAGGTTCAGCGTTGCGGTGAAGCGACCGGGCCGGCGCATGCGCTCCATAACTTCTGAAATTTCTGGATGCAGGGAGAGCAGTCTGGAAAGACTTGTAGGGCCGTCGCGGAGCATGAGGTACTCGGTAACGCCGCGGAGTTGGAAGAAAAGCGTGTACCAGCCGCGCAATTTCTGCTCCAGACCTGCATGAGCATAAGAGCTGGGGTGGCCTACCGACACGGCGACGAGTCGGCTGACGCGCTGCGGAAAATAAATGCTCAGGTACCAGGCCAGAACTGCGCCCCAGTCGTGACCCACAAGCGCGACTTTGTTGATATTCAGCTGATCAAGTAGGGCGATGAAGTCCGCAGTCACTTCGGACATGCGGTAGGCAGCGACGCTGCTAGCCATGGCGGAATCGCCGTGACCCACCGTATCGGGCGCAATGCAGCGGTAACCCGCTTCTCGCAGGTGCCCCATCACGCCAGACCACATTTCCGCCTTGTCCGGAAATCCATGCAAGAGCAGGACGACAGGCTTGTCCGTGGCCTCAGGGGCGGTGTCCAGATAGGACAGCGACAGACCGCGATTCTGGTAGCTCAAACGTGTGAAGTCAGCCATGGAAACCGGGAGCATCTGTTGGAAAATCCTGCTGGCAGGATCAATCAGGAATGTCGGGGCGGTCTGGCATGCTCAGGCCGCCCCGACACGGACCTCTTAGTTGGGTAAGCCAGTGATGGACTTCACTTCCATGAAATCCTTCAGGCCATGCAGGCCAGCTTCGCGACCATTGCCGGACTGCTTGTAGCCGCCAAACGGCGCACCAGGTGCAGGCATCCAGGAGTTGATGATGACCATGCCGGCACGAAGCCGTGGTGCCACCTTGGCTGCTTCGGCGGGATCGCCGGAGATGACGGATGACAGGCCGTACTCGGTGTTGTTGGCAATCTCCACGGCTTCGTCGACTGTGTCATAGCTCATCACCGTGACGACCGGGCCAAACACCTCTTCGCGTGCAATGCGCATCTTGGGGGTGACGCCGCTGAACAAGGTCGGTTTGATGAAGTAACCCTGACTGACGTTGTCCGGCAGGCCGACACCGCCGGTTTCCAGAGTTGCACCTTCATCAATGGCCGATTGAATCAGGCCCTGAATCTTGTCGAACTGCGCCTTGTTCACGACCGGGCCAATGTGCTCGCCTTCCTGGCTGGGGTCGCCAACCTTGACGCTCTCCACAACGGCCTTGATGAACTGAGCGGCCTGAGCTGCCTGGTCCTTGTGCACCAGTACGCGCGTGGGCGAAATGCAGCTCTGTCCGGTGTTGGCCATGACGCCAGATACGGTCGGTGGCAACACTTCTTCGAGCTTGGCACCCGGCAGCACGATGTTGGGCGTCTTGCCGCCCAGCTCCTGATGAACACGCTTGACCGAATCAGCCGCAGCCTTGGCAATCATGACGCCGGCGCGGGTCGAACCGGTGAAGCTCACCATGTCGATATCGGGGTGGCTGGAAATGGCGGCGCCTACGGTCGGGCCATCGCCCTGGACCAGATTGAAAACACCGGGGGGAACGCCGGCTGCGTCCATGATTTCCGCCAGAATGGCGGCGTTGCCTGGGCATTCTTCCGAGGGCTTGAGCACCATGGTGTTGCCGCCGGCCAGTGCAGGAGCCACCTTCAGGCAGATCTGGTTCAGCGGCCAGTTCCACGGCGTGATCATGCCGATGACGCCGATAGGCTCATAGACCACCGAGAAGCCTTCACGTTTTTCAACGAATTCGAAGTTCTTCAGCGCTTCGGCCGTGCCCATGAATGCACCCAGGCCAATGGGGGCCTGCGCGGCATTGCCGAAGCTGATGGGTGCGCCCATCTCCAGTGCCATCGAACGCGCGAGATCAGGGATGCGCTTCTGATACTCCTCCACGATGCGGCCCATCAGGGCAAGGCGTTCTTCGCGCGTGGTCTGCGAGAAGCTCTTGAAGGCTTCGCGAGCGGCAGCCACAGCCTGATCCACATCATCCTGCGTGCCCATGGTGATGCGAGTCGTGGGCGCTTCCGTCGCCGGGTTCACAACGTCATAAGGTTTGCCGCCTGGTGACGAAACCCATTTTCCATTGATGTATTGCTGTTCGTACTGATCCATCGGTGTCTCTCCAGTCGTTGTAATAAAAAAATCTTGGATTCTGCAGTGCCCGGCTTGAGGCTCAGGCATATCCAATGCGCTCAAGCCAATTCCTTCCGGGATGTCAGTCATGCAAGCAGAACCAGCGTCCGGTCATGCTCCGCTGGGTGGTCTTGCAGCGCCCCCGGCCGACCAGGGGCGTCCTGCAAGCTTGAAGGCTGACCCGATCAGTGATCAGGCCAGTTCGATCATCAACTCATGTGCATCAACCGGCGTGCCGGCCTTGACATGGATGGCCTTGATTGTCGCGTCGCGCGGTGCCGCGATGACGGTTTCCATTTTCATAGCTTCGAGCACGACCAGTGCTTCTCCCTTTTTGACAGATGCGCCCTCTGCTGCCGCGACACGCACGACCATGCCGGGCATGGGCGCGCCGATCTGATTGGGGTCCTTGTCATCAGCCTTGGGACGCATGGCCGTTGCGGTGGCACCGGCTTTGGGCACACGAATCTGGCGCGACTGTCCATTGAGTTCGAAGAAGAGTTTCACTACACCTTCTTCCTCGATCTCCGTGCTGCCCTGCAGGCGGATCACCAGGGTTTTGCCCTTGTCGATATCCACGCTGATTTCTTCGTGCTCTCGCAAACCGTAGAAGAATGCCGGAGTAGGCAATTCGGCCAGATCGCCGTAGAGGGTTCGTGCCTTGGCAAAGTCCGAGTACACCTTCGGATAAAGCAGGTAAGAAGACAGGTCGCTGTCGCTGAGCTTGTAGCCAACAGCTTCCTCGGCCTCGGCGCGTGCGGCTTCCAGATCCACCGGAGGCAGTGTTGCGCCAGGTCGATCTGTCAGCGGCGACTGGCCGTTGAGCACTTTCTGTTGCAGGGCCTGCGGCCAGCCATCTGCCGGGAAACCCAGATCACCGCGGAAAAGCTGCACAACGGACTGTGGAAAATCAATTGGGGTGTCGGGATCACTGATGTCGTCCGGCGTGAGGTCCTTGCTGACCATGAACAGCGCCAGGTCGCCTACCACCTTTGAACTCGGGGTGACCTTGACGATATCGCCAAAGAGTTTGTTAACGTCGGCGTAGGCTTTGGAAACGCGCGGCCATTTGGATTCGAGCCCCAGTCCGCGTGCCTGCTCGCGCAGGTTGGTGTACTGGCCGCCCGGCATTTCGTGGTTGTAGACATCGCCGGTGCCGGAGCGGATATCAGCTTCGAAGGGTGCGTAGTAGCGCCGCACGCCTTCCCAGTAATCCGACAGCTCTCGCAATGCGCCGAGATCAATCTGCGGGTCACGCGCGCTGCCTTCCAGTGCGGCGGCAATGGAGCCCAGATTGGGTTGCGAGGTCAGTCCGGACATGGCGTCCAGAGCGCCGTCCACCGCATCGCAACCGGCTTCCACGGCGGCCAGAACGCTGGCTGCTGCGATGCCGCTGGTGTCGTGCGTGTGGAAGTGCAGCGGGATACCCACTTCGTTCTTGAGCGCCTTGACCAGTTCGCGCGCAGCGCGTGGCCGGCAAACACCGGCCATGTCCTTGATGCCCAGAATATGCGCGCCGGCTTTCTCCAGCTGCTTGGCCATATTCACGTAATAGGCCAGGTTGTACTTCGGCCGGCTTTCGTCGAAGAGATCAGCCGTGTAGCAGATGGTGCCCTCACAGACGCCGCCGGCTTCGAGCACTGCATCCATCGCAACGCGCATGTTCTCGACCCAGTTCAGCGAATCGAAGACGCGGAAGATATCCACGCCGGATTTTGCCGCCTGCTGGATGAAAAACTTGACCACGTTGTCCGAATAATTGGTGTAGCCCACCGCATTGGCAGAACGCAGCAGCATCTGCAGGGGAATATTCGGAATCGCCTGGCGCAATGCGGCCAGGCGATCAAAAGGGTCTTCCTTGAGAAAACGCAGCGCGACGTCAAAGGTTGCGCCGCCCCAGCATTCAACGGAGAACAGCTCAGGTGCCATGTGCGCGTAGTAGGGCGCAATGATCTGCATGTCCTTGCTGCGCATGCGCGTGGCAAACAGCGACTGGTGTGCGTCGCGCATGGTGGTGTCGGTGAGACGGACGCGCTTTTCGTCCTTGAGCCAGTCGGCGAAACCCTTGGGGCCGCGTTCAATCAGGATGTCGCGGGTGCCCTTGGGCGGCGCGCCGTTGACATTCGCCGACGGCAGGATCGGTGCTTCGAAAGGACCGTCCGGCATTTTCCGGCCTTTCATTTCCGGGTTGCCGTTGACGATGACTTCGCCAATGAAATTGAGCAGCTTGGTTGCGCGATCCTTGCGCGGTGTGAACTCGAACAACTCCGGCGTGGTGTCAATGAACCGTGTCGTGCATTCGCCGCTGGCAAACAGCGGGTGACGAATCACGTTGTCCACGAACATCAGGTTGGTGGCCAGCCCGCGAATGCGGAACTCGGTGAGCGCGCGATGCATGCGCGCAATGGCTTCATCCGAGTCATTGGCCCAGGCGGTGACTTTCACCAGCAAGGAATCGTAATAAGGGGTGATGACGGCGCCTGCGTATGAAGTGCCGCCATCAAGACGAATGCCGAAACCCGATGGACTGCGATATGCAATCAGGCGGCCATAGTCCGGTGTAAAGCCGTTCTCAGGGTCTTCTGTGGTGACGCGGCACTGCAGTGCATGACCATCCAGACGCACATCTTCCTGCGCGGGGAGGTGCGAGCCGGGCTCGCCGATGCGAGCACCCTGTGCGACGCGGATCTGTGACTTGACGATGTCCACGCCGGTGACTTCTTCAGTGACCGTGTGTTCAACCTGTACGCGCGGATTGACTTCAATGAAGTAGAACTTGCCGGTGTCGGCATCCATGAGGAACTCAACCGTTCCTGCATGAGAATAATTGACGCTCTTGCACAGGCGGACCGCCGCAGCGCAAAGGTCTTCGCGCTGCTGCTGCGTGAGGTAGGGCGCAGGTGCGCGTTCCACCACCTTCTGGTTGCGTCGCTGCACCGAGCAATCTCGCTCGAACAGGTGGATGACGTTGCCGTGGCTGTCCCCCAGCACCTGTACCTCAACGTGACGGGCACGCATCACCAGCTTTTCGAGGTAGCCCTCGTCATTGCCAAATGCCGCTGCGGCTTCGCGACGTGCCGACTCAAGCGCCACCGGCAGCTCATCTTCGGAATGGATGGCGCGCATGCCGCGCCCACCGCCGCCCCAGCTTGCCTTGAGCATGACCGGGTAGCCGATTTCCGCCGCGAGCTTTTTGACCTCTTCTACCGGCGTGGGCAGGGTGCCGGTTGCCGGCAGGATGGGCACGTCGGCTGCAATGGCGGCGGCGCGAGCGGCAACCTTGTCGCCAAGGGAGCGCAGCACTTCAGGAGAGGGCCCGATGAACTTGATTCCTGCCGCCGCGCAGGCTTCAGCGAAATTGGGGTTTTCCGACAGGAAGCCATAGCCGGGATGAATGGCATCGACGTGGGCTTCTGTGGCAATGCGGATGATGTCCGCGATATCCAGATAGGCAGCGATGGGCTTCTGGCCCTGTCCAACGAGATAGCTTTCGTCAGCCTTGAATCTGTGCAGTGCGAAGCGATCTTCGTGCGCGTAGATCGCAATGGTCTTGATGCCCATTTCAGCTGCAGCGCGCATGACGCGGATGGAGATTTCGCCGCGATTGGCGACCAGCAGTTTTTTGATCTGCATCGTGTTCCAGTCTCGTTTCAATTCAATCGAATGCTTCGGTTCATGCTCGGGGCATGCCGTAGGTTGCGCTCATCCTATTGGATGCAGCCGATGAACGCACCGTGAAAAAGGTGGGGCTAGCCATCACGAGCAAGGATCGCAAGCCCCTCCAGGACCATGTGCGGGCGGTATTCCCAGGGCTCACTCAGTAGCGGCTGCAGCGTGCTGGCGTCGCCGCCGCCGATGAAGCGACGCGCGCCGGGTGCGCGTGAGGCCAGTAACTCCAAAACGCCAAGACAGGACAGCATGGCCCCCTGGCGCACGCAGGATTCGGTGTCCAGGCCCAGCCCGGCGTGCGCGTCCTGCACGGTTTCGCGTGTCTCGAATCGGGTTGCACCGAGTAATGCGGATTCGGATGTGCTCAGGCCGGCTGCAATCACGCCGCCCTGATGCTGCCCTTGTTCGTTGAGAACATCGACGGTCAACGCAGTGCCCGCGTCGGCAACGATGCATGATCCCTGGCTCAGCTCGAAGCAGGCGATCATGGCCAGCCAGCGGTCAATGCCCAGCCGCTGTGCTTCGGCGTAGGCGCTGATCACAGGGCCAAACTGTTTTTGTGAGCGCGCCCAATTTGGCCGCATCTGCCAGCGCGCGGTACAGGCTTCGGCGATCGCTGCGTCCTGCGCCTGACCCGCGACACTGGAAATCCAGATCGCTGCAGGCTTTTCAGTGGGCAGGCTGAGCAGGGCCTGCGCAGGTTCGCCTTTATGTGCCAGATATTCGACCGCAGTGATGTCGCGTCCTTTCAGGACCGTCCATTTGATGCGCGAATTGCCGACGTCGATGAGCAGCATCAGCCTGGTCGCAGGGAGACGTCGCCGGCGTGGACTTCCCGCAGGCCATCGGCGGTTTCGATGCAAAAGGCGCCGTCACTGTTGATGCCGCGACCGATGCCGCGCAGCGAGGGTTGGTCGGGCACCTGAACCGGGCGATCACGCAGGGCATCAAGTTCGCACCAGTGGCTCAGATAGGGTGCGAATCCGGTTTGCTCGTAACGGACCAGACAGCGGCACAGTCTGGGCAGCAACTCGCAGGCCAGCCGGGTCAGGGTGATGGGTGATTTTTCGATGCGGTGCAGGCCCTCATTCACCGTGGTCCAGGGTTGATCCACCTGCGCGGCTTGAGCCGCCTGCATCGACACATTGATGCCGATGCCCACGATCACGCGGCACGCGCCGCCGGCTTCGCCAAATTGTTCAATCAGGATGCCGCCCAGTTTGCGCTGATCCAGCCACAGATCGTTTGGCCACTTGAGCCGCACGGTGTCCAGACCCAGGGCCTGCAGCGCTTGGGCGCAAACCACGCCGACGGCCAGTGACAGACTCGGCAGCTGATGCGGCCAGAGCGCGAAATTCCAGGCCACGGAGGCATACAGGTTGGCGGCAAACGGTGATTGCCAGTTCCGGCCACGGCGACCGCGGCCGGAACTCTGGTGTTCGGCGAGCAGAACCTGCGGGTCTCGTGCTGAACCAGATGCCGCGAGCACGCCATTGGTGGAGTCCAGCAGCGGCTCGACCTGAAGGCTGATGCCCGCAGGCAAAGATGCGCGAATCCGCTCCGCATCCAGGCGCTCAAGTGGCTCACGCAGCCGATAACCGAGGCCGGAGCGCGTCTCGATATCCAGGCCCCATTCGCGCAGATGCGCCATGCGCTTGGCCAATCCGGCGCGGGTAATGCCGGATTGCGCCGCCAGCTCCTCGCCGGACTGCCACTGACCGGATGCCAGGACATCCACCAGTTTGAGCAGGGCAGTGGAATCTATCGCTCGAGCCATCGTCCGATGAGTCTCAGTTTTTCGAAGCGGTTTTCGGTTCCGCTCATCAGGCGCGCAATATTCTCGCGGTGTTTGAATACGATGAGCGCGGCCATGAAAGCGGTAAAGGCGCCGGCGCTGGACAGCGCACCTTGTGCATCAAAGCAGGCGACGTACAGGCCCGCCAGCGCAGCGGCGAACAGCGTGGCCAGGCTGACATAGCCGCTGAGCATCACCACCAGGACGAACCCCAGCAGCATGGCCGGCAATGCGGCGGGTAGCAGTGCGCCGAAAACACCGGCCAAAGTTGCTACGCCCTTGCCGCCCTTGAAGCCCCACAAGGCGGGATAACAGTGACCCAGGGTGACGGCAGCGCCGCAGACATAGGCCAGATGCTCGGGTGAGACGGACGCCGATCCGAGCGGCAGCAGCGGTACCAGCAGCGCACCCGCGATGCCCTTGCCCACATCAATCAGCAGGACCAGCACGGCGAAGCCCTTGCCTTGGGTGCGTAGCGCATTGGTGGCGCCCACGTTGCCGCTGCCGACCTGGCCCAGGTCGATGCCGCGCAAGCGCCCGACAATATGACCGCCCATGATGTTGCCGAGCAGATAGGCCAGCAGTGCCTTGAGCAGAAGCTCTGTCATGGTCTCAGGCCGGCACGTGGCTGGTGGTCACGTCTGCAATCAGTCGCTGATCGGCACCGGTCACGGTGGTTCGCACCACACTCAGTCTGCGGCCGCGTTTGACGAACTCCGATGTCGCGCGGAAAACGCCGTCTTTCTGGTTGCCGAGCAGTTTGGCATCGAGGCTGATGGCCAGTGGAAAACCTTGCGCTCCGGGGGTCATCTCTTTACCCCCAAAGGCCAGCACGGTGGCGCAGACGTCGGCAAACCACAGGATGGCACCAGCGTGAGCGGTACCAAAAGGGTTGAGAATGCCTTGCGTTACCGGCATTTCGCCAACGACGCGGGTTTCAGATTGCTCGGTGACTGAAAATTTGATGTTGCCGTCGACATGCATGGTCTTGGTCTATCTGGGTGCGGGCGCGGCCTGTATCACGCGCTGCGCAATGTGAGCAGCGCCTGGCATGGGTCCGCTGATGATGGTGGATGCCTTCAAGTGTAGCGAGCACGCGGCGTCGGGTCGCGGTCCGCAGGTCTTGCGCGGGCTGGTCAGAGGGCCGCAGCGGAATCTGCGCGTTTCAGGCTGAGCTGCTGATGCTGAGCCTGTTCAAGGTAGGTGGCAGCGCCAATACGTCGGAATATTTCCACCGCATTTTGCAACTCGGCCGACGCTTGAGTCGGCGTGTCGATCTCTGCGAGGGCGAGATGAATTTTTCCGATCTCCAGGGCTAGGCCCATTCGGACGGCTTGCTCCAGTCCAGTGCGAAGATGCTTGCGGGCCCGCTCCTTGCGGCCGATCAGCACTTCCCTGCGCGCTTCGATCAAAGCCAGCGCAGGCCGGCCAATCGGAATCAGGCGGGAGAACCCGCGCATGCTTCTGGCTGTCATGCCCAGCAGGCGAATGGCGTCCTGGTGTCTGCTGGTTTGTGTTGCCGCACTGCGCAGCACTTCTTCGATGCACAGATAGGAACTGACCTGCAGCCAGACCAGCGGGGCCTTGGACATGGCGACTTCAATGGTTTCCCGGACGAGGTCAAAGGCCTGATCGTGCTCGCCAGCGCGGTCCAGCGCCGCGCCGTGCAATCCGCGCGTGAACAGATCGGCAGCCGCATCCGGCCGGGCGGTCAGGGACTCGCGGGCGCGTCTCAACAGGCGGAGCACCGCCTGCGGATCTTTCGCGTTGCCACTGCGCAGCATCACCCCGGCAAGGCCCGCTGAGCCCCAGGCCAGGAACAGGGGGTTGTCGGTATCGGTATTTCGCTCCAACGCGGTGTTGAGGATTTCCGCCCCATCTGCCAACTGGCCGCGATAGGCCATGACATGTCCGAGGGCTGACATGACATTCCACGCGCGGGTGCGATCCCCCATGCTGTCGTAGCGATTCAGGGCGTCGCGCAGCCAGCGCTCGGAATCCGTCCACCGGCTGCCTTGTGCCAGCGCAGAGCCGCGCGCCAGACGCACCCAGGCACTGACGCCCGAATCTCGTGTGGCATCGGCTGCTTCGATGGCGGCATTGAAGGTGCGCATCGTGGTCTTTTCGCGGCCCATGCCGGATTGCAGCAGCGCGTACCAGGCGATGGCGCGGGCTTGCTCGGGGCTGCCCAGGTTCTCCGCACCGGACAGGCGCTCAAAGCGAAGCGTGGTGTAGGCCAGCGCAAGTGGGTCATTGTCGTAATAAAGAATGTCCGGCAGCAGGTCGTAGGCCTTGACAGCCATGCGCAGGCGTTCGGGGTCACGCAGGTGGCCGGGCGCGCGCCGCGTCAGTCGCAAGCCGCGCAGCACCAGTTCGCGCATCAGGGCCCAGACGCGGCCGGAGGTGCTGCCAGGAATGAATTCACCGAATGCGCGCAGGGCTTCTTCAATGTAGCGACGGCTGGCACGCTCGTCGCCCATCCGGTGATGGGCCTGCGCCAGGCCTAGCTCCGGTGCCCAGGCGTGGGCATGCCCCTGCAGGCTGGCGCTGCGTCCGCGCAGGCTGCGCGCGCTGGAAAAATGCTGTGCAGCTTCGCGATTGGAGAACGTCGTGAGTGCTGCATCACCCGCCTTGATTCTGGCTTCGAAGGCCTCTGGCCAGTTCTCAGCCAGTTCCCAGTTGCGCGCCAGCTCAGCCAGATGGTGGGTTGGGTGCGAGTGAGGCTGGTCTTCCAGCCACTGTGCGAACCGCGCGTGAAGCTCGCGACGCCTGCGATACGGCAGGCTGTCGTAGGCGGCGTCCCGAATGAGGGCGTGGTGAAACTTGTATTCAGCGGCGTCATCGTCCTCAACCGCGCTGATGAAGCCGCGTTCAGTCAGCAATCCGAGCTGTTCGCGGGCACTGCTTTCATCGTCCGGATGAAGATTGAGCAGCGCATCGAGTCCGAAGCTGACGCCGATGACGGCGGCGATGCGCAAACTGATCTGTGCCTTGGGGTCGAGGCGATCCAGGCGGCTGGCGATGACGCCGTTGAGCGTATCGGGCAGGCGTGCCATGGAAGACTGCTCCGCCTGCTGCGAAATCAGGTCCGCTTGTCCACCCTGCAAGAAGAGGCGGCCACTGTCGATGGCGGCCGCTGCAAGTTCGCGACAGAACAAGGGATTGCCGCCGCTGCTGTTGGCAATCCATTGCGTGGCCCGTTCTGACAGTGAAGTAGCACCGATGGCCTGCTGCGCGACCCGCGCGCGGTCGGAGTCCGGCAAGGGGCCCAGCGCAATCTGATGCATACCCACGGATGACAATTGCTTGAGCACATCGGGTGGCGCGCTGGCGTCCAGTTCGCGGGTGCTGATCAGCAGCAGCAGTCCGCTTTCACTGTCGCTGGCTTCCTGGGCCAGTCGGCTGAGCAGAGCCCAGGAAAGTGAATCCATCCAGTGCGTGTCTTCAATGCACAGCAGCATGGGCGAGCGTTGCGCGGTGCTGGTGATCAGGCGGCAGATCGCGTCACGGGTGCGCAGGGCTCGCTCGGCGTCGTCGGTCTCAGGGACCTCAGCCAGCGGCTGACCAAGGAAGCGCTGAAGGTAAGGGTCGAGCATTGCGGCAACGCCGGACTCGGTATCGCGAGACAGGGTGAGCAACTGGCGAACCACTGGTACCCAGCGGGTTTGCGGCGCGGTGTCGCCAGATTCTGCCGACGCCGTCAGGCTGATCACCGACAATGCCTCGCCACGCGCCACGACTTCGCGCACCAGACGGGTCTTGCCGATGCCGGCTTCGCCAATCAGTGCCATCAGCCCACCACGACGCTGACTGACAAGGGCATTGAGGCGGCTATTGAGAATGTCCAGCTCTGGGTCCCGGCCGTAGACCGGCGCGCGATTCGCCGCGCGCTTGCGCCGCTCGTTGCTGGCGCTGCGTTTGGAACCTGCGCGGAAATGGGTTGCCGCAGCTTCCAGGCCCTTGACCTCGATCAGGCCTTCCAGCACGTAATTGACGCGATCCTTTGAAAGGTCGCGCGTCAATTGATCGCACAAGGGGCCCGGGGCCGCGTTCTGCATCAGGCGCGCGGCAAAATTCATGGTGTGGCCAATCAAGGTGTAGTGGCTGCGATGATCATTCCCGATCAGGCTGCAGAAGACGCGACCGGTTGCCACGCCCACCCCGCAGCTGATGTTGCGACGCGACAGGGCATCGACAATGTCCATCGATGCCAGCGCAGCGCGGCTGGCGTCATCTTCGTGAACGCGTGCGAGTAGGCCGAAAGCAATGATGAAGACCGGGCCCTTGTCATCCACCACAAATTGCAGAATGGTGCCTTCATGCCGGGCGACCACCTGTTGCACGGTGCGCGCTGCAACATGCGCGTTGCGGCCATCGAGAATGCCGTTGTGCAGCAAGCCGGGGAGCCGGGCGAAGATCACGCTGGGCCGCCGGAATTCAGCGAGCCAGTTGGAGTCCAGCTGATTCAGATTGTGATGGACCGGCTCGCTCACGTGCGCCAATGCCAGTGATTCAGGGCATTCACGTGGGTGCGCGAAGGCACTCGTGCTTGCATGTCTGATGGGCTTGCAGCTGCGTACCTGCAAAATGCCATCGCCGGAGCGGCTGACCGTGATGCAGCCGTCGGCCAGCGCCCAGGCTTCAGGGGAGACGATCAGCATATTGTTCTGGGCCAGCGCGTCCGCCCGTCCGACCTGTTCAAATGCCGGACCACTGAGCAGGCACTGCCAGCGACCAAACTCGCCGCCGACACGGTGTGCGGCAAATGCGCCCGCGCCGAGTGAAAAGCGCATCAGCGGCGTGTCGGCCTGGCTTCGCGCATTGTGTTTTTTCAAGGCATTCAGCGCTGCCGAGCTGGCCCGATTGATGGCGCCAGACAAATCCGCTTCGATGCTGGTCGCCGGCCACAGCACGAACAAGGCGTCACCGCCAAAGACCACGACGTCGCCGCCCTCTGCTGTCAATTCGGCAATGAGCTGGCCGATGCTGTTCTCGATCAGCTCATTGGCCAGCTCCACCCCCTCTGGCCCCCCGGCCACCAGACGTTCCACCTTGCCGGTGAAACCCACGACATCGACAAACACCAGTGCGCCGGAGATGGTCCACTCTTCAAAACCCGGCTTTACGTCCGCGCCCAGTGCATAGCGTTCGCGTAGGAAGCGCGGCAGGAAGCGGCCCAGAGAATCAGATGTGATACTCATGGCGCCTTCGCAATGCTGCGGGATTGGAGACGATGGGCGGGCACGGGGTCTCTGTGGGCAAGGCCGAAGTGATGAAGATGTGCAGGATACGGATTTTGAGGGAGCAGGGATGGCAGGTACGGGCAAGAGGGTATTGATTTTGGGAGGTGGTGTCGCCGGCATGAGCGCTGCCCATGAACTGATTGATCGCGGCTTCGCGGTCACCGTCCTTGAGGCGCGGGATATCCCCGGCGGCAAGGCACGCAGCATGGCGAGTCATTCGGACGGCTTGCCCGGCGAGCACGGGTTCCGTTTTTTCCCCAGTTTCTATCAGCACCTGACCCACACCTTGCAGAACATCCCCTACCGGAATAACCGGCTGGGTGTGCTCGGCAATCTGGTGGACACCACGCGTGCGGGTGCAGCGAGATTCGGCAAGGATCTGATCATCCTCAACTCGGGATTTCCTGATACGCCGGACGCCTTCATGGAAATGGCGGATGATCTGGTGGGGAATCCTTTCGGTCTCAGCGCCGAGGAAACCCGCTTTTTTGGCGCGCGCATGATGCAGATTGCCAGTAGTTGTCACGAGCGTCGTGTTGAGGAATACGAAAAGATCGGCTGGTGGCAGTTCATCGAGGCGGACCGATTTTCTGACAACTATCGCAGTGTCCTGGGATCGACAACCCGATCCCTGGTGGCCGCTGATCCACGCAAGGCCAGTGCGCGCACCATTGGCGACATCACCCTGCAGGCCGTCATGGGGCTGAGTACGCCAGGCAAAACCTATGATCGCGTGCTCAATGGCCCCACCAGCAAGGTGTGGATTGATCCCTGGCTGGAGCATCTGCGCGCGCGTGGGGTGGACTACCGCTTATCCTGCCCGGTCACCGCCTTGCAGGGCGATGCGCGCGGGCTGTGCGGCGTCACCGCCAGTACCCCCAGCGGCGAGCAGACATTCGAAGCGGATTGGTATGTCGTGGCCTTGCCGGTGGAAAAAATTGCTGGGCTGCTGACCGATGACCTGCGCGCGGCTGATCCGGCGCTGGCGGCCGTTGATGGTTTGTCACAGCACGTTGCCTGGATGAATGGCATTCAGTATTACCTGACGCGCGAAGTGCCCGTTCTGCATGGTCATGTGCTGTATGTGGACGCACCCTGGGCCCTGAGTTCAATTTCGCAATCTCAGTTCTGGCCTGATGTGGATTTCGCCGGCTTTGGCGACGGCAAGGTCCGCGACAGTTTCTCGGTGGATATTTCCGACTGGGACACGCCAGGCCTGTGTGGCAAGCCAGCACGGGCCTGTACCCGTGAAGAAATTGCCAAGGATGTCTGGAGGCAGCTGCGCGCCAGTCTCAACACCGGAGGCGTACTGCGCTTGAGCGACAATCTGCTGCACTCCTGGTTTCTCGATCCGGGCATCGTGTTTGATCCGCACACCGGTGTGACACAGGCCAACCTGGACCCCCTGCTGGTCAATAGTGCCGGCACTTGGCGTCAGAGACCGCAGGCGGCAACCGGTCTGCCCAATCTCTTTCTGGCTTCTGACTACGTGCAGACCAATACCGATCTGGCCTGCATGGAAGGCGCCAATGAGGCCGCGCGCAGGGCCGTCAATGCCATTCTGCAACGCAGTGGTTCAAGCCGCCCGCCGTGTCAGATCTGGTCGCTGCCCGAGCCTGAAGTCTTTGCCCGTTGGCGCCGTGACGACCTCGCGCGCTTCCGCCAGGGCAAGCCGTGGAAGGCTGCGGCCTGAGCGCAGCAGCGTTCTCAAGCCGTTTTCTTCTGCTCGCCTTCGATGTGCTGGGGAAATCCGCAGATCGCGCGCGAGGCCGCCATTGCTGACGCAACCGTTGATTCCACGCAGCCTGCATTGAGCACCGGGTTGTAGGTCCAGTCGCCCGCAAAAAACAGGTTCTGGAATTCCGGACAGTGCGGCGGCGGGCGGGAGGCGGTGGTGCCGGCAAGCGACAGCGTGTAGCGCTCGCTGGGGTCGATGTTGGCGCGGAAATACTGCGCCGAGAAAGCCTCCGCACCGTCAGGGGCAAACAGGGCATCGGGCCTGATGCCGTACTCGCTGAGCGGGTCGCCTACCTTGGGCCAGAGCACCGGCCCCACGTTGCTCAACCAGTTCCGCCCGGTATCGCGTACCACCTGCAACTGACGCGCCGGATAACCGTGGTCGGTAGTCGGTGCTTCGTCTGGATCATCGGGCAGCTGACCGCAGAAATAGGAAATGGAAGCGGGTTCTGCAACGCCTCCCCAGTGTTCTTCGCCCAGTACCTGGGTCATATCACACCAGGTATTGAATGGCTGAAAGTATCCACCCAGCAAAGGTGCGGCCAGGCCTTCGGCTTCGGCCTGGCGCATGCGCTCGGGGACCCGCCAGCCCATGTCGGCAGCGCTGTGGTTGAGCCAGAGCTGCATGGCCTGCGTGCGCGTGGTGGCAATTCGGGCGTCGCCCTCGAACATGCGCTGAAAAGTTCTTGACCGTGGAATCAGATCGGCACCGATCTTTTCCAGTGCCGCGACCGGAATCGTATTGACCACCAGATCAAAGTCCTTGCCTCGCTGCAGGCTGTAGCAGCCAGCGTTGGGCCATGCGGTCCAGCTGGATTCCAGGTTGTAGGGCTGCCCCGGATTATGCGGGTCCTTGGCGAGCTTGCTGCCATTGACGATCTGATCAAAATCCGGAGTCGCCGGCCATGTGTCGTAGTTGCCGACCCGATGCAGCGGCTGATAGCCGCCGTGTGCCTTGGTGGCGGCCTTGAGCTTGACCTGCCGGGTGAGGTCGATGGTTTCAATCTGGCCATCATCGTTGGCGTGCAGCTTGTCCACACGCTGGAAAAACTCGAAGCGCACACCGCGCGCCTTGAGCAGTGCATAAAGCGGCACGAAGATGGTATCGCCCATGCCTGACTTCATCTTGTACATGAAGCTGCCGTCGTAGCCAGAGACCGCCAGCAGCATGATGCGGGCCGCGGTACCGGCGGCAATATTGGGCTGGGTTTCATTGCCGCCGACGTAACCGAACATGAGATCGTTGAGGACGCGGGTGAAGTTGCAGTCGAGCGTCTGTTCCGCGTCGGCGCCGTGGCGTCGCAGCCACTGGCGAAACTCGATGTGATCCACCGACTCGAAGCCGCGATAGAGCAGGCCGTCACGCAGAATGCCGATGCCGACCGTCGCCAGCAGATCGGTCATCCGGTAGATGCGGCGGGCGCGGACGCTCTTGTCGACCCGGTGTCGAAGCACGCCACGGGCGGTGCCGCGAAAGCCTTCCAGCGCCGCGGCCAGTGCAAGTTCCTGAGAGGGATTTCGGGTGCGTGCATCCTGTGGGAGCAAGCTCGCCATCTTGTGAATGCCGCGCAGCACGTTGCGGCGCAGGAACTTCTCGCCGCGCCAGATCATCTGTGTGGCCCAGCTTGGCAGGGCAAAACGTTCGAGAAATTCCTCTATCTCGTTGTCGTCACCAAAGCGTCCTTCAAAGAAGTTCATGCCCAGTTGTAGCGCCTCGACGAACATACCCCAGTCCGAGGGGTGCTGGCCCAGTCCGGGTTCACGGTCATTGCGTGAGAACAATATTGGCCACTGCTCGAGGCCGTCGCGGCCGTTGTCGCCCAGCACCACCAGTGAGTGCTGGGCAAATGCCTGTCGCCAGTCGGTGAAGGTAGCGGGCTTGGGTTCGGGGACATCACGCAGGGATTCCAGTACCTGCCGGTACGTGCGAAACGCGTTTTCGTAGAAACCGAACCAGATGTGCAGGCCGTGTTCTTCGATACGATCACCCTGGCCGGGTGCAAGATTGCGTCCGCTGGCACCTTTGCCGCCCAGTCGCCAGCCTTGCTGGTAGATGGTGATCTCAAATTTTTTCTGTGCGTCCGGCGACTGACTTAGCCAGTACGCCGTGGACAGCCCCGCCAGGCCCCCGCCCAGAATCGCGATTTTCTGCTTCGACCCGCTCATGGATTCTCCCTGAAGGGGACAAGGGATAGCCCTTGCACGGTCGGTTCGTCAAGCCGCGTTGGTTTGTCGGCCGAGCAGCCATTGAAGTGCGATGAGGGCGGCCTAAACTGCCCGCACGGCAATTGCGGACATCAGACATGAACTATTTTGTAACGGGCGCAACAGGTTTCATCGGCAAATTTCTGCTTGAGCGACTGCTCGCGCGCGAAGAAGCGGAGATTCATGTTTTGGTCCGCGACAGTTCGCGGGAAAAATTTGAAGCCATGGCGCAGCGCTATGGCGACGCAACAAAGCGCCTCCACATTGTCAGCGGCGATATCACCACGCCAGGACTGGTGCCGGCAGCCAGTTTCAAGAAGCTCAAAGGGCAGATCGATCACGTGTTTCACCTGGCGGCGGTCTATGACATGTACATGGACGACGACACCGCAGACCGCGTGAACAATGAGGGCACGCGTAATGTCGTGGCCTTTGCCAATGATCTGGGAGGCGATGTCACGCTGCATCATGTTTCCAGTGTGGCTGTAGCCGGCGGCGACTTCCGTGGCAAGTTCACGGAAAAAATGTTCGACGAAGGCCAGCGGCTGGATCATCCCTACTACCGCACCAAGTTTCAGAGCGAGGCGATTGTCCGCAACGAGGCAGCGGTCGCGTTTCGCATCTATCGGCCCGGTGTCGTGGTGGGGCATTCCGAAACCGGCGAGATGGACAAGATCGACGGCCCCTACTATTTCGCCAAGGCAATCCAGCAACTGAGCTACAAGGTGCCCAAATGGATGCCCTTGCTGGGCATTGAAGGCGGCAAGGTTGCCATTGCCCCCGTGGATTACGTAGCGGCGGCCATGGATATCATTGCGCACAAACCGGGTCTGGATGGCCAGTGTTTTCACCTGATGCAATCCAGCTCTCCCAGTGTTGGCGATCTGTTGCAGGCGTTTCTGGAAGCCGCACACGGGCCTGAGTTTGCGAAGCGCATGCATTTGCCGGCGGTGCCCAGTTCGCTCAAGTCCTTGTCCTCAGCGGTTCGACGCGCGGTTCCAAAGAGTCTGCGCGCGCAGGTCTCCCGCAGTATCGGTGTGCCAGCTTCTGTGCTCGGTTATGCCTTCAATCAGGCGGTTTTTGATGACCGGCAGGCCCGCGCCGCGCTCAAGGACAGCGGCGTGCGCTGCCCTGATCTGCGTGACTATGTTGATACGCTCTGGCAGTACTGGGAGCTGTTTCTCGATCTCAAGGTCAAGGTGACGCCGCGCCAGATGCAGAAGCTCAGCGGCAAGATCGTGCTGGTGACCGGCGCCTCATCCGGCATCGGGTTCACTACATCCAAGAAGCTTGCGGCTGCGGGTGCGAAAGTCATTCTGGTGGCGCGAACACGCGAAAAACTGGAGGAAACGCAGGGCATCATCGCCAAGGCCGGCGGCGAGGCATATGTCTACCCCT
>TARA_R110000787_G_scaffold21425_6_pt1 | contig 21169 bp, 29 predicted proteins | sample TARA_R110000787 | Tara Oceans TARA_R110000787 (sample SAMEA4397920) | marine metagenome | biome: Polar Biome; feature: [DCM] deep chlorophyll maximum layer (ENVO:01000326); material: water (ENVO:00002006), including particulate matter (ENVO:01000060) such as... | depth 35 m | reverse complement strand
GAGCAAGCAAAAATAGAGGCTTACACAAAGTATATGGAGGCTACGAAGCCGAAAAATGTTTTGTGTAGAGTCATTGACTTTGCCGTTACAGCTTTTTTTGTTCTTTTTGTTCTTTTGGTTCTAATAAATTGAAGCAGTGTCGATAAATAATTTTAAACAATAAGGGAAAATATGAGAAACAAAGAAATAATGCGCAAAATTGACTTGCTAGAAGAGCGTTTAGATCAGGTTCTTAAACAGAATGATTTGCTGTTTGAAAAGTTAAAAGGTAAAATCACTATTTCCGACCTTTTAAAATATAAAGAATCAGTTGAAAAAAAGAATAAGTTAATAAAAATTAAACATTTTGATAGTAAGTCAACTAAAAAGCCTGCTCTCGAAAAAGTTTCGCTTCTTGAGTTTGTGAATTATTCAACTAATATCAAGAAATCTAAGACACTTCACGAATTGCAGCGCAGGCTTGCATATTTTAGCCAACTTAAAAGCTAGGAAATAAACATGAATCCAACAAAAACTAAAAATACATTTGATCGGCTGTCCGAATGGGGCGAAAAAGGCTATGAATCAGACTTAAAAATACCCGAGGCTGAGTTCAGGTGCTTGCAGAAATACGCTGAGAGCAAGGGCGTGTACGCGAACGGTGATGTTATTAAATTTGGTTCTGCACAAGTTAGGATGATGAGATGAGCTATCACGATAATCCAATGCTAGACCGATTTAACCCTTCAGATTTCGGTGAAAAATTCGGTGATCATGATAAGGACGTGGAAACCGCTTATCAAGAATTAAACAAGGCAATAAAGGAAAGAAATGAAAGAAAAGCAAACAAAGTCCGGTGATTGGAATTTTAGAAATGATTTTGGAATTGTGGTGGTGACTTGGTATCCAAAAGCTAAGGTAGCTCGTCATGCTTACGAAATCGTAAAGTGTCCCACACTTGAATTAGCAAAGAGAATCGCTGATACATACGCTAACGATGAAAAAGAATGGATGGGAGATAGGGTTTATTATGCTTGATGATGAGTTTTAATTTATACACTTTAGGAGCAAGGTTTATGGGATATGATTTTTATAGGGATAGTGGTCGAGAGGAGGTTTCGTATTGGTGCAGGTTTGTTAGAAGATGGTTTTCTGAGAATTACCCCGGAAAAACCTTATCTCCTGACAGAGCTATTCTTATACCCGACAGCAGCGGTGACCCTGGGTTATTTACAATTGATTCAAGTCAAGATGCTAGAACCATGACCAAGCGCTTTAGTGTAGAAATTCACAATGGTAGTCAAGATGCTATTTCATGGGAACAAGGGGGCATGAAGAAGAATATCATGAATAGGTTTCTTTACCGCGCTATTGAAGGAAAAAATAATGCTTGATGATGAATTTGAAATAGTGATGCAAGTTACCGAGAAAGAAAGCGGGGCCGTTAAGTCGTTTAAAGTTATTTTTGAGGAGATAGATAATGACAAGCCAAGTAATAAAAAATAAGCGGAAAGGTTTTGCATACGAAGCTGAGTTAGTGAATCGAGCCAAAGAGTTCGGGCTAGAATCTAAACGTGCATGGGGTTCAAACGGGGAGTCAATCGGCTGTGACGCTAGCGTTGATTTGCTGATTGGCAATATGCGAATACAAGCAAAGCGATGCAATAAGATTGTGGAAAAATATCGCATGAATATACACCAAGATGCAGTGGTGTTTCGTGAAGATGGCAGCCCGTCAAAGTCTCAGATAATGATTAGGTATGATGACTTTTTGGAATTGATGAATGGAACATCTGAATTTGTAGTGAATACAGATTGATGATAAATAAAATATTCAACAGAAGCGAAAAAATAAAATACAGGCTGGTTGTGAGGCGTAAATTCAAGCTGGGAAGGCCAGCTCATGAGTTTATGGAAATATCATCACGAAAGGGGTTCTTTGTCGGCGAGACGGTATTTTTTTATGGCTCATATTTTATTGTTTGCGAAGTCTACAAAAAGGGATGGGTTGTTGCTAATTAACTTCGGGGAAATACTTGATTGACTTATCAAAAGAAGAATATACGTTAAGCGAGATTGCGGGACTTCTGCTTGTCACCAAAAGCAAGGTCGGTAATGATTTCAGAAGGGGGAAGATTCGCGGCTCACTTAAGAGAAAAAAATTCTCTTCTAAAAACGGACTTTACACTGTGACGACTAGAAAGGATACGTGGTTCTTTTCTAGAATTGATGTGATTAGATACATCAAAGAGCTTAAAGCGGCAGGCTCACTTGGGGTTGATATTTTCAAGAGATAAACCCATGCGACTGACTTTAGCTTGACTTACAGTGTCTGGAGTATTAGATAGTTTAATCATTCTTAATAGAGAGATAACTAATTGAGCAAAAAACAAGAAAATAAAAGTTTAAAACTTGATAAAGAAAAGCAAGAAGTATTCAATTATATTTTAGATGAGCTAAAGACTACCACCCGACACGTACGGCAGATATGCAGAGAAGATAAAGGGATGCCTACTTATCAAACTTTTTATAACTGGCTCAATAATCATCCTGAGCTGTTTGATCTCTACAATAATGCGCGAAAAATGCAAACGCACATTTTTATTGACGAAACTCTTGAAATAATTGACGATTGCACTAATGATGTCTTAGAGGGTGAGAGTAAATTTGGCGGATTAATCAAAACTTCTAACACCGCAGCAGTTGCAAGGGCGGAGCTTAGAGTTAAATACCGTCATAAAATGGCAGCTCTATTAAACGCGAAAGGTTACGGCCCTTCTTCAACAATCAACATCAAAAATCTGGACGCTAAAAATGTCACCGAGTCTGTTCAGAAAGTCCTAAGCAGCTTAGGGAGTGGCAGTATTACTGTCGACGAAGCAACTAAAGCCATGAGTGCAATTAGCGCCGGTGCTGAAGCAATATATAAACATGAAACTTCTGATGCTCTTGCTCAACTTAAAGAAGAAAACGAATAGATGGCTTCTGTTTCAGCAATCAAAAAAGACTTGCGCTATTTGCGTGAGTTAAAAGTAGCTAAAAAGCGAATTGATATCACTAGAGTTGGCAACGTTCTCAAACTAGGTGATTTAACGTACATACCAAGCCCTAGGGGTGAGACTTATCATCAAGATAGAACATCTATAGTAAAATCATTAAAGGGGCCGTATGGCTCTGGAAAATCGGTTACAGCGGTAATGGATGTCGTCATGTCGGCAATGGAAATGCCACTATGCAAAGATGGGGTTCGTCGTAGTCGATGGGCAGTTGTAAGAAATACTTACGGCGAGCTTGAGACTACAACTATTAAAACATGGATGGACTGGCTCGAAGGCAATCTTGGAAGAACTCACTTGGTTCGTAAAGCCCCGATAAATCTAATGTGCAAATTTAATGACGAGCAGGGAAAGGTTGAGATGGAGGTTATATTTCTCGCTCTTGATAAGCCTCAGCACGTTAAGAAATTAAAATCATTAGAAGTTACGGGGGCATTGCTCGAAGAAGCTGTTGAAATACCGCGCGACATATACGTCCATTTGATCGGTCGCCGTGGTCGTTACCCTAAGTTGCAAGATTTAGTTATTCCGGCTGGTCATGTTGGCCCTCAATATGCAGCTCAAATATTAATGGTTACGAATGCGCCGGATACCGATCATTGGTTCTATGCTTTATTTGAAGTTCAAAAACCTAAGGGCTATACGCTTATTAATCAGCCCCCAGGATTGCTCGAGAACGACGATGGCGAATGGATAGAGAATGAAGGCGCAGACAATCATAAGCACTTGCGTACAGGCTACTATACAGAAATGGCGCAAGGCCAATCTGCCGACTTTGTTAAAGTTTATTGCAATGGCGAGTACGGAATGGTGTCTGCTGGTAAGCCGGTTTATACAGAGTATAGCGATGATTTGCATAGCTCAACCAAGCTTAAGTATCTCGATGATATTCCGCTTAACCTGTGCTGGGACTTTGGGTTAACTCCTTGCTGTGCAGTCTTTCAGTTAACGCCACTTGGACATATAAACGTTCTTAAAGAGTACACATCTACTAGAAGCGGCTTAACTCAGTTTATTAAGACCGTTGTTATTCCTGGTATGTCTCAAGAATTCGGTGATTATGAAATTGGCTTTTCCGTTGGCGATCCATCAGGCAAAGCTGGCGCTCAAACAGATGAGCAATCATGCTTAAACATTCTTGATAGCTTAGGATTTGAGACGTTCGGCGCATACTCTAATTCGCCCATAGAGCGCATTGACAAGGTTAAAACTGGCCTCAGTACTTTGCTAGAGGGAAGGCCTCAACTAATGATCTCACAAGATTGTAGCGTACTGCGCAAAGGCTTTATTGGCTCTTATCAGCTAGAGCGTGTAGCTGGCGAAATTCGAGAGGATTACAAAGATAGGCCCAAAAAGAATTTCTACTCACACATTCACGACGCATTGCAATATGGCGTTATGACTGTATTACGCAGTCCCGAGCTAGCCCGTCGTGAAGAAGAAAGTAATTTTAAATTAACAATATCAGCATAGGAGTTGACAAAATGGTAAGCGAAGTTAAGAGTGATAAAAAAATTGGTGACGTTAAAGTTGATGTCAAGAAAGATGAAGTTAAGGTTGATGTCAAACCAGAGATTAGCAAAGAACAGGAAATGGAAATAGCAGTTAATAAAGCTGTTGAGGAGCGAATTAAGCAAGCCGAAGAAGAAAAAGAACTTGCTAAAGTTTCCGCTGTCTATGGCCCTGTTAAACATATTTTCCCAAACACCGATGGAAAAAGATTTATTGCTTTCTTGCTAGACAAAAGCGTTAGTGCGAATCATTTTCAATGGCTTGAAGTCACGGACATGAACTTGGTTTGTGTTGATGATAAAGGCGAAGGGTCGTGGGATATTAATGCTATTTGGCATAATATCCGCGAGCGCTCTTTAAAGCGAAATAAATAATAACTAGAGAATATAACTATGACCACGAGCCCATCATTTAAGTCTGTCAATAAGAAAATACAGAAGTGGAAATCCAAAAACGAAGCATCTATTTCTAGGGGTAGAGCTTCTATTGAGTTTGTGCAAAAAGGGTTGCAGTGGTCTCCGACTGTAGAGGGTAAGCGTAAGAGCCAGAACAAAGCCGTTCTTACGTTTAATAAACTTATTTCAATACTTAATGAGACACAAGCGAAAGGCAAGAATGTAGAGCTTGACTTGGACTTGAAGCCCACTAATGAAAACTCATCGGATGATATTGAGCAGAACAGGGTATTCGGTTCAATATTACATCACATAGCATTACGTGAAGAGCATAGACGCTCATATGCACATTGCCTAGATAAGGTGTATGAATTCGGCGGCGGTGTTCTTGTCGCAAAGATAGTTAGAGAAGGTGATGAGACTTTAAACAACACTATTACAGCTGTGTCACTTCAAGATACGTCCCGAGCATTTTTTGATACTAGCGCACAATGTCCGACTTACAATGATGGTTCATTTTGTGGGTTGATGACGGAAATATCAAAAGATAAGCTTACTACTATTTATCCAGAATTAAAAAATAGTTCCGATGTTCACGAAGATAATACAATTATAGATTACTGGTATAAAGATCCCAAAGAGGCTTTATTTATTAGGCTTGCAAATGGACAGTACAAGCGCAAAGACTTGGTGACCGATGAAGATGTCATCGATGCCGAAGGAATAACCCAAACAGCAGCTATTAAAGCCGTGTTTCATACAAGATTTTTAAAAGGTAGCGAGTCTATTATTGAAGAACCATATGAATGGGCCGGAGATGATTTGCCTATGGTTTTTGACTATGGACTGACAATCTGGAGTGAAGATGGGTATGAGTCATACCCTTTCTGTCATCACCTACAAGGCGCCCAACAGCTACATAACATGGCTGGCTCGCAAATTGCAACCGGCATCACTAACTCAACTGGCGATAGATTCCTAGGCACCAAAGCGCACATTAAAACAAAAGATGCTCAAGAATCTGCAACCAACATAAATTCAAAAGAAGGATTCATACCGCTTGACGCTGATACTATAGGCGGCTCTCAGATACAACATATTGCTGCTTCTCAAATACCTCCTGCATTGCCTGCTATTTACGAGCAAAGCAAGCAAGAGATTGATGATCTAACCGGTGCGTATACAGAGGCTAATAGCTCTATAAAAGCCGCTTCTGGCGTTGCTTTAGACAAGCTGTTTAATCGTGCAGACATACTACAAAATAAGGTTCTAGAAGCTCATTTTCACACTCTAAACGTGCTTGGCAAGGTTTACCAGGGAATGATACCCAAGGTTTACTGTGAGATTAACCGAGAAATCGTAGCCGAATCTAAAGACGGAACAATGAGCGCTTTAATCGTCAATAAAGTTGTTGGCACAAACAAAGTTATCAATGATGTTAGAAATATTAATACTAATTATAATTATAAAATAACGGCTGATGTGTCAAGCGAGCTTCTTAAGCAGAATACCTTAACTGCGATAGAAAGAATAATTGCAGAAGTTCCAGATATCGCTCCAAATGTTATTGATATCTACATGAAGTGCATAGATAGTCCGTATAGCGAGGAGTTATCGCGCAGAGTTTCTTTAATGCAAGACCCTATGATGGTCAAATGGTCTCTAGGTGAAATTAGCACTCAAGAGTGGCAACAATACCAGCAACAGAAACAGCAGCAACAGCAGCAACAGCAACAACAGCAACAGCAGAGCGACCCAGCATTTATTAAAGCTCAAAATGATGTTAATAAGGCTCAGTCTCATAATCAAATAGAAATAGCCAGGCTCAACCAGTCTAGCAATAAAAATGCTGAGAAAGCTATGGTTGAGAGAATAAAGGCGATAAGCTCTAGAATGAATGATATTAATAAGTCGCAACATTCAACGAATCAGCTTGTGTCAAAAAACTATAATGCAGAGGCTGATAGAGCGCTTAGAGAAATGGAAGCCAGGCTAGGAATGGCAGATAGCGAGATGCATGATAGCGCAATAGATAACATGTACTCATGAATATTCCTATCGCTATAAACAAAGGATCTAGCCCGTCGGTTGACGTCCAAATAAGCAACCCTCGACTTCTTAACATGTATGTTGGGCAAAGGTCTGAACTAAATAGAATGGCGTCTCTTGATTCCATGTCAGCTATTAGTGACGTTTTAGCGGTTCACGAGACCACTTACTTAGGCGGGGCGTATATTGTTGCTACCAAGTCTAGCCTTCTTAGAGTAGATTCTGGCGGAAATGTGAGTCGCTTATCTGATATCAAGACTTCTGGCGTTACGGTTAGAATGTCTGAGAATCAGCAGAACGAGGTAATTATTGTTACCGGCTCTAATGCTTATGTATACAAGCAAAAAGAGACATCAGAACCATTTGTTCAACTTGGAACGGCTCAAGGCTTCGACTTAAACAACCCAGTGGACGTAGTTGTGATAAATACCTTCGCCATTATTATTGGCGGTCAGGATAAGAAGTGGGCTTTATCTTCTCCTAATAATGCAGTGGCATATTCCACTAATGATATCTTTTTGACTGATGAATCTATGGGAGAGCTAACCGGCTGCGCTGAGTTAGACAACAACTTATTTATATTCGGAAAAAACGGAATTCAAAGATGGGTGCCCGGCATATCACGAACACCTGAAGATTTCCCCTTTGAGCAGGATTCTAATTTTCGTAAGAAGTATGGCGCCGTGTCAACTGGTTCTATTGTCAGCGAGACTGATCGCGTCTACTTCATGTCATCAGCTAGTCAAGTTATGTCTCTATCGATTCAAGGATTAGAGGAAATAACAACAGCGGGGATATCTAATCAATTAGCAAGCTATGTGAATCCACAGTTTTCGCGCGGAAGCATATATAACTATCGAGGGTCATACTTTTACCACCTGACCTTTCCAGAGGACAACGCATCATGGGTTTTTTGTGAGTCAAGCAAAACCTGGTCAGAAAGCGATATTCTTATTCTAGATTCCGCGGCTAAGATAGCGTTAAATTTAAACGTGGTTATTCTGAGTGACGGAATTTACCAGTTAACCAAGTCTCATTCTTCAAGGCTTCTAGAAATAAATACTGATGTTATATTGGGCCCAGATTCAACGCAGTCTTACCGCGACGCACTTAATGCAGTCAAGCTAGACCTGGTTCAAGGGCTGCCTCAAGCTGTTGAGCCTCAATATATCGAGCTAGCACTATCTACAGACAACCTTTATTTTGGAAACCGAGTTAATCAGTCTATTGGCTTAACCGGAAAAAGACTGACAACAACGCGCTGGAGAATGAACGTTCTTGGCGAGCAATTTACTCTAAACTTTCGATATTACGGAAGCTTAGACTTAACAATAAGACGGTTAACCGTTGATATAAACCAGGAGAGAACATGAGCGAGCCAGTAGAGCCTAGTGTAGATGAGAGTAAGCCCACGGATGATGAGCTAGTCCCCAAGTCAAAAATTAACGATATCGTTACAACAAGAATTGAGCAGAACAATAAAAAGTGGACTGATCAAGTTAATCAGCAGGGCCAATTAATTGAAACTTTAAAAAAACAACTAGAGCAATCTAATGGAGGAAATAACCCCGTGCAAGAACCAACACCTAACCCACAAGAGAATGAGCAGCAGCAGCCTCAGGCTCCTCAGAACCAACAGCCACAACAGATGGCGCAGCCACAGCAGAGTATGACGCCTGAAATGGTAGCTCAACTGATGGATCAAAAAGCCAAAGAAAGCTCGGCTATGGATAAGATTAACGGCGCAGCAAAAGAAGATAGCGAATTTAATGATTTGCTTAATAATGGCACGGCTAAGGCTCAAATCCCGAGTCACATTGCTGTCCATATGATGTCGGTAATGGGTGACGACGCTCTACCTGCAATTAAAAAGGCTCTTTCTGATCCGGCGGCTAATGGTCAACTTCTTCACTTGGACAGCCAAGGTGATTACGGTTCTATTGTCAACTGGGCTCATAAGGTTGGCGCTGAATCAGCGGCAGCAAACAAATCAAAGCAATACAAGTCTGCTCCCGACATTATGGGCGCGGGAAATACTGCGGCACCGAGCGATGACGATGACATGAAAAGCATAGTTGCTAACACCATAATTTAACCTTGACAAATAATGATGGTGTATTAGATATGTGGTTGTGTGGCTAATGTCACGCAACAAAGAAATAAGCCGCAAAGGGTTTTTCATCTCTTCCCTGATGCGGCCAGTTTCTTTCGTCTTCCTAGGACGTTAACTATCGGTGGTGTAACAGGAGGTTGCCCGTTCGTGTCAGAAACACGTTAAAAATCTCGTCTTCCTAAGGCGTTAAATATTGGTATTTACAGAGGCTGGAAGCTTCGACAGAACAAATATCAAATTTAACTTTTAGGAGAACATAATCATGTCAAATGATTTTACACCAATTACTCAGTTCGTAGCAAAAGCAACGGGCGAATTTTTAACAACAAAAAACGCAATCTTAGCAACATCATCTGGCAAACTTGCTAGCGAATTCACGAAGAACATGGGCTATGCTCCTGGCGATACTGTCGATATTAAAATCCCAACATACCCAACTGTACAGCGTGGTTCTGCAACTACTGCACAAGACCTAGAAAGCCGCTCTATTCCTTATACCGTTAATGACAACGACATATTTTCTGTTGTTCGTAACGTTAATCTTTATGATGAGATTTTCAATATTGCTGGCGGCGAAAAAGCATTAACAATGGATCAAAAAGCAGCTATCAATGAAAACTTTGTAGCGCCTATGTACGTTTCAATGGCGGCTGAAATTGAGCAAGAATTTGCTGGATTACTTAATACTACTGCTCATTTAACACCGGATACAGATCCCGATAACTTGACTCCCTTAAATAGCTTCTCTGGCGTTTCTTCTGCTACTCGATTCATGAATGACATGAAATTTCAAAAAGCAAATCGTTATGCAATGTTAAACAGTGTTGATTCTCAAAAGTTAGCCGATAGCTTACAGAATAGCTTTCAACCAGCTTTGAACAAGCGTATTACAGAAACCGCCCTAGTTGGCCAAGGTCGATTAGCTGGTTTTGATATGTTTGAATCTTCTGACATTAGAGCGCACGTTGCGGGCCCACAAGCCACAGTAGACCGCAGCTTCACTATTGGCGCTGTTGTTGCCGAAGGCGCAACTACTTTGACTGTAGCTGGCGTTCAAACTACCGCAGGAAATTTATTTAATGCGGGCGATAAAATTGCTATCCCAAGCGTTCAGCTTTTAGACCAGACAACTAAGCGTGTTACTGAATATGATTTAGTTGTAACGGTTGTCGCCGACACAAACGGTAATAATGATGGCACGGCAACAATCACTATCTCAGAAGAACTATGGGCTACTGGTGAAAAGGCCAACGTTTCTGCGTTGCCAGCTAACGCGGCGGCTGTAAAAATGTATCCAAGTCATCGTGAGTCTTACTTCTACGTCCCATCTGCATTAATTGCAACACCAATTCCGTTAGGCGATATCTACGGTGCTAAAAACTCATCTTCAAGCTTATCTGACGGGAAAGTACCTGTTAAGACAATCTTACAGGGTGACGCAGCTAACTTAACCAATATGTTTAGAACGTCTTTCTTGTTGGGTACGAAAGTATTGGCTCCTTATGTTGTAGTTAGACTTACTGCATTATAAGAAATTGATCATAGGGGGAGAAATCCCCCGTCATTACGGAGACTTACTATGTCAAACCAAAATTATATGTCACCTGCTATTGAAGCTAGGTTGCTACAGGATTCCAAAACTCTTGATGTAGCGGCTAATGTTGCTGAAGTATCTTCTGAAACAGCTCCGGTTGTAGCAACAACTGGTAACTCAGTCGTTCATCTGTATGGCCGAGTTTCAGTAACAACAGGCGCCGCCAATATGGGGTTAGCTACTTTGCCGGGTGTGTTTGCATCACCAGCTAAGCAAGTTTATGTAGCTGTCCCCGTCGATAATGCTGGCACCTTTAAAACTGGATATGTGTTAATAAGCGGCCTTATTGTCTCGGCTGTTGGCACGCCTCTTGATGCCGATGTTTATCACTTGGATAACATTTGTTACATCGCTAATCCGGCTAGCTAATACATGGCTACTATCGAGAGCCTTCTTAATAAGGGATTGTACTTATCAGTGGTTGACGCTCAGTTTCAGCCATTAGATCCGTCTGGCCCCCAAATTGAAGTAGCACTCGACGAGCTAAACGGGATATTTTCTGACTTTAAAGACTATATCCCTTACAGCTCTCAGGTAAAAATAAGCACCATAGCAGACTTAGAAAATACTAACTTTTCCGAAATTGAAAGCGTTTTTTATATCCTTAGCGGAATACGATACCAGGTTGAATCTCTATCTAGAGTTCAATTATCTCAGCAGTCATCAGTAATTGACCTTGACGGGCCGGTTATTTTTTATCATTTCGATAAGTTAACCCAGTCATTTGATATCTACCCTAGCCCAGTAATGAGTGCGGCTGATTATTTCGAGATATCAGGAACAGTCTCTATGGGTGAGGTGGTTAAAACAGACTTAATACCAATTGGTATGCCACGGTTCATGCAGACATTTTTTAAATATGAATTAGCGTCTAGGTTATGTGATTTCTATTCCGCGCCTTGGTCGCAAAAGAAGGAACAATCTAGAGCGGCAGCTTATTCTCGGCTAGTTGATTATATGGAAGTTGATTTAACGCCTGATGTATTCAACAACTACGACGCTCCTAGCGCCGGTGAGTATGGCTGGCCATTATTTAAAAAGATTTCAACGGGAGGCGCGTAATGCAGATACCAAAGGCGCCCGTAACAAAAAGTAACGATGACTTGCACCGGTCGTTAACAGACTTAATCGGATTCACTCGAACTATGTTTCAGGGTGGAACCAAGTGTAGGGCAATGAGCGCTGATGAAATGAACGGCATAACTGATGTCCAGCAGGTGGGAAGCCATATCTACAACACAACAGATAACTTTCCTTATAGCTCATACCTAGATAGCAACGTTTTGAAGTGGAGAAAATTAACATGAATCCAGAATTATTTGGGGCCGGAGCAGGGCTTCTTGGTGGGGCGCTATCGCCTAATATGAGTGGGGCATACAACAGCTACGGCAACGGCATGTCTGGTCTTGCTGGAAGATATAACCCGTGGATTAACATGGGCCTACATAACGACCAAATGTTTAGCAAAGAAAGCCAGGGCATGGTTAACGATCCTATGGCTGAGTACAACAAGATTGACTCAGGATTTTCGACCTCACCATATCAGCAACACCTACTTCACCAAACCCAAGGAATGATGAATAGCAACGCGGCACAAACAGGCATGCTGGGAAGCATGAGCGCAAACAAAAACCTTGGTGGCGCCCTGAACAATATGACTGGCCAATTTGAAAATCAGTATGACAACACAGGATTAAGTCAATATAACAATGGCATGCATAACCAAGCCATGCTTGGCTCTCAAGGTCTAGGCGCCCTAGGAAACTACTCTAACTTAATGCAGGAAGGCTACCTCGGCAATCTTCAGGGTCAACAAGCTAATTCTATGCATCAAAGCCAAATGTTTGGCAACATGATTGGCGGCGGAATCGCCGGACATGAGGGATTTTTATAATGGCTAGCGTTGTTAATGTTCCGGTAATGGGTTTTAACCCTCTTGCTCAGGGCATGGGTATTGCAAAATCTCTTGGAAACTTAAGCCAGCAAGCATTGCAGCTTAACGTCCAAAGGCAGACTATGCCAGGCCAAATTTCCGCTCAAAATGCCCAGAATAATATTATTTCTCAAACCGCACCCAATAAGATAGGCGCCATGAACGCTCAATACCAAGGGCAAGAGAATACAGCCATTCCTCTGGCTAAAGCTAACCTGGGGCTCGCTCAAGCAAGAGTTCCTGCTATGCAAGCAAGCACTGCGTCCACTGTGCAAGGCACGAAATTTGCGCCTTTAACTGCCGCTGTATCAGCTCAGAACTCACTTAATGCACAAGCCAAAATGGGGCAAATGGGCAGCAGGTATGGTCAAGCATATCAGTACGCGAAGATGCTCTCTCAAATGTCACCGCCAGCCAGAGCTGCTTATATATCCCTGCATCAGACAGAATACAATAAGAATCTTGCGGCTCTGGCTGGCCCTCAGCCAGCTCAGTCTCAACCGTTAAATCTATTAACCCCAGACCTAATGAAAAACACTTTAGGATATGCCCCGCAACAGGCGCCAACCCCTTTACCCGCTCAACAGTCACCATCCCCGGCATCAGGTCAACCTATGTCGGCGGAAGATGCCACGGTAGCTAGAGCCAACCAGATGTATGCTAACAAGCAGCTTACAACGACTAGCCAGCAGAACAGATACCAGGCTGGCGTGGCGATGGAAAGATTCTTAAATAACCCTCAAATGAGCGACGCCTTAGACAAGCTTGGTACTTACGCTGGCCCTATGGGAGCCGTTCAGAAGATATACGACATGGCGACGGGCGACCCTAAATATACGGCTTATAAGTCTGCGTCATCACAAATGGCACCTATATTATCAGGCGGAATATCCGGGCTAGAAGGGTTTGCAAAAACTAACCAAGGCTTGAATGAGGGCCTTAACTTCTTCAAGAGAGCGCAAGATGTTTTAGGTAATAATCCTGAGCAAGCCCAGCAGTATATAAATCAAGGTAAGCGAGTTTTATCAGCCGAGCTTCAAAGCATTGGCGCAACAGCGCACCCAGTATTCAATACCAGCAGAGTTCCTGGTCAGCCTGATGTTAACACCCACACGGCGCCTATCGGCTCTACTAGCATGGCTAAGGTTCAAGGCCCAGATGGAAAAATATACAACGTTCCAATGAGTGATGTAGATGGCGCGGTAGCTTCTGGGGGTCATCGAATTGGCTGATTTTGACTGGTCAAAATATAAAGTTGTTTCGCAAGGCAATGCCGGAAGTGGTAGCAATGCGCCTACACCAAATAATTTTGACTGGAGCAAGTACCAGGTCTCGCAACCGGCACCTAGCCCTCAATCAGGCATGCTAAAAGGAATGGCCCAATCAGCCATTACTATTCCTGGTGATATTGCCGCAGGAGTCGCAAAAGGAGCCTCTGGGTTGCTTGGATTAATCCCTGGCGTTTCTGGCCTAGAGCAAAAATTAAATTTAGCGCCCGAAGATATGGGAAACCCATCTACTTTGGCCGGAATACAGCCTAATGCTGCTGATAATGTCATCACTAATCTTTCAAGCTACATCCCCACCGCCCTAGGTGGTGAAGCCGCCATTCCCGCTAGGTTAGCTGAGGGCGTAGCTGGCATGGCTGGAAAGAATGCTATTTTAGGCTCTGTGTATAACACCTCGCAAGGTGGTAGCCCTCTAGTTGGGGCTGCCTTCGGTGGCGCTCTAAGTCCTGGCATTGCAAAAGTAGGGCTTAGCTCTCTAGGCCCAGCGTCTACTGCCGTCAAAAAGCAAATAGGAAGCCTAGTTACGCCTGGAGCACTAAAGAATTTCTTTTCTCACGGCCAATCTCCAGAGGATATTTTAAACTCAACAGAGGGGCAGCTTCGCTCTAATTACAATGATGCGGTAGCTACTTCTAGTGATAAGTTTAATGCGGCTCAGGGCGCGGCTAATGCTGCCGATAATGATTTAGGCGCCGGAAAGAAAAACCCTTTGTCTTACCAGGTAAACCCTTTTAACAATCATGACTACGTTAACTCTCTAAATGACATAAAGAGTGATTTAGAGAAGCAAGCCTCTAGCCCACAAGCTATTGCTAAAGTTAATCAGTGGATAGAAGGCGCGCCTAATAACTTTTCAGAGGCTATTGCTGCCCGTAAAAGCATTAACTCAACTAACGTTAACTACACAGACCCGAGCTATGACGCTCTTAAGTCTGCCACCAACAAAGCTCGCGCATCTTTGGTTGATACGGTAAATGGAAACATTGCCGCCCAGCCAAGCAACGCGGCTGTGCAAAATTTTGGTAATGCCTGGAAAGACGCCAATAATCATTACTCAACCCAGGTTGTGCCGTTTACCCAAACCTTTAATGGGGCAAATGTTCTACAGGACAATAAAAATTTAGCTCAGGCGCTTAAGCTTGGTACTCCAAGCACCAACGGCGACATACTTAAGCAGTTCATGCCGGGGGCTTCATCTAACAATACGTCAAATCTCCATCATTTAACTGGCCTTCTTCAGGACCCGGACATGGCGCAAAGTGCGTCGCGATCTTTATTACTAGGAAAGGGCTATAACCAAGATGGGGCGCCAGGCGCTAGCTTTTTGAATAAGTACAAAAACCTATCTCCATCAGTTCAAAAGACATTATTTAGCGGCGAAGAAAAACAGGCGTTAGATAATGCTCAATCATCAAGCTCTAAAGGTGCGGGAGAGAAATCTAGCTTATTAGGCATGGCTGGAAAATCTCTTGCCGGAATGACTCTGGGAGGCGGTGCGCTTCATTCTTTAGGAGTTCCAGCAGAGCTGGCTTATCCGGCCGGATTGGCTGCGGGAGCTAAAGGAAAAGAAGCATTACAGCAAATCCTCGCCCCAAAATCTATAGCTGATTACAACTCATTATTTTCTAGAGGAAATTCCAGTATAGGAAGCATGGTTTCTTCAGAAAATAAAGCTTTGCCAGTTGCAAACAAGGCTCTATTGGCTTTAGGAGCTATAAACGCAGGTAGACAGGGATGATTCACTTAATATATTTAAAGTATGCCATGATAAAAATCATCACTGAAAATCCTCCGATCATAGACATGGCAGGAGTTCGAGAGAAATACGCGCAAATCGGCGCAATCACGGTTAGGGTAAAAATTCCCTGCCAAAAATCTTTTTTTAATTCTTTCATGACTACCTCTTTATTAATGATTTCTAATAAATACTCTATTTTATTACGAAAATCAAGGGAATTGATAGTAATTTTATTAAAAAACAACGCTAGTTATGAGGTCACCACTTAATGCCTACTCAAAATCTATTATGGAATCCACCGCTACTTAATTATATCCACTATAAAACAGGTGATTTAGTGGGTGAGCTTGCCGATGGCGCAATAGTTGATTTCTTTGAGGCCAGCAATCACGCGGTACGCCAAGATACATATTCTGATGCTGCTGGCACAACTGTTAATGCGAATCCATTAGTAGCGTCTGCGGTTGGTTCGCTTCCTCCTATTTATATGCAGGACATTGCCTACTACATAGTTATAACTGACAAGTTCGGCAATGTGATTGAGACTATCGACAACGCCATACCTAATGGTGGATCAGGTGGCGGTGGTGATGTTACCAAGCAAGACGAAAACATCATTGCCAATGGCCAATTTACTTACCCGGTAGACTTTAGCGAGAGCGAAAAAACTCCAGGATTAATAGAACAGAGTTCTGTTGTTGTGGCTACTGGCTGGACTTTTCGCCAGGAATCAGCCACTACAACAAAAAATGTTGTAACGTATAACTCTGTAATATCTGATGATTTAGAAGCTAATCCAATAAATGAATTCCAACTAAAATCATCAGATATTGAGGCTGGAGAAGGGTTAAAAGACCTAGTGAACACCCTGGGATATGTTAACGCCTTTGAATCTGAAGCCCTAACTTTTTCTTTTGAAATGCAAAATAAAAATTCTGGCACCATTCCTGTTGAGTTAATTATTAACAAGAATTATGGTGTAGGCGGCAGCGACCCAGAGTTTTTAGCTGTAAAAACATTTGATGTGGCTGCAACAAGAGCTAAGTACTCAACCACTTATACAATCCCGTCTAATACTGGGAAAGTAGTAGGCGATGGTGGCTCTCTTGATTTAATTCTGCGTATCGGAATTGGTATTACCTGCACGGTTGGGATAACTAACTGCTTTGGTCTGAAGGGCTCTATTTCTTCCCCTGATTATCCTGAAATATCTTATGCCGATTATAGGGCTAGAGCTTTAGGGCAAGCCTTTTTGATAAGCGAATCCGGGGTTCCTTATAACTACGGTTATATGAAGCAGGTGAAGGGAATTTATACCCCAATCCCTGAAGTTGGCAAGATGGAAATATTCACTATTGGCAAGGAGCCGACCGAATTCCACCGATGCGATGGCACGACATTAGATGTCAAAGATTTCACTGTGCCCTACGTTTCTAATCGTCGATTATTTAACAAGATAGGTCAAGAATATGGCGGAACTGGAGCGCTTGTTGTTACCAGCTCTTTATCTACGGTTGAATTTGATTCAGCGGTTGGTGCTAGGGAGTTATCACTTTACACGGCTGGCGATCTAGGCGCGGCAGTTACAGTAACGAATACAGAAGTCGGCTTAAAGACTGGTGTTAGCTGCGTACTTCAGTCGCCCAATACTGTTCGCTGTACTTATATTGAAAAGTTTACTCAGGCTCAGGATGATGCGTCATCAACCACATGCGGATTTACTCCGGTGTCACTAGCCGGAGGCAATAGCGCCATAACCTCTACCAATATCACTTTAGGTACTCCCGCCGTTCAAGCTGTATTTGATGTCAATTTTCCAGTAACAAAAATCACTAGTTATAGAACATCTACAGTAAAATCATCCATACCGATTCCCGGCAGTCCACTTGTAAATAGTAATACTCTAGGCTGGCAAAGCTCTACCCGAAATGTTTCATTTGCTAGTGCCTTTAATGGTCTGCCAGACAGCCCTACGGTTTCTAACCTAATTAACTTTAGCGTTGATGGCTCTATGGGTACGCATCATGCGGGAGCAGAGGTTACCGAAACAATCCCGTTTATCAGCACTAAAAACTTACTTCAAAACATCCAAATATTTATTAATACAATAAATAATAAATTCGAGTGGACGGTAAAAATAAACACTGTACCAACTGCAAGTAAATATTTTGAGTACTCATCACAGGCTACAGATTACTACCTATGGTACACGGTTGATGGCGTAGGAGTAGACCCTGCTATACCTAACAAAACAGGTACCAACGCCATAATTAATAGCACTGACACAACCGATTTGGTCGCTCAGAAAACAGCCACAGCCATCAATGATTTAAATTTTAACCTGCCAGATTCGGCAACCCATTTACCACTAATACCAGCGGGCGGAATAGCCCTTCTTGATTGGTATATTAGCTTTTAGGAGGCACACAATGACTAAGATTGATATTACTAGGGACTCAAAAGGCGTCGTCTCATTCGGTATTAATTTTTCTGATACGGGAAGCGCTATAACAATAGGGGCGGGCGTCGACGCCACTCTTAATGTTCCGACTGGCGCAACTTTTGCCCTATTTCAAATTCAACCTGGCGCAACTGTATTTATAGGAACCAGTGCGATAACCCCTCCTCTAGCGTCGTTCGGAACTTTCACGGCAGACATTAACCCAGCAGGGCGCTCTCTAAGCAACATACCGGTTCTGCATTTTCATGCGGTGGACGCGGCAACTATAAAAGTTTCGTTTTATTCTGATGGAAAATAAGTAATGGGGCCGCTTGATCAATCTATTGCTCTGTACTCGGACGGGGGTCTTTATAGCCAAGATCATGTGGGTGCATACCTTGCGCCACCCATCCCCCCACCTGGCGATAAAATTTTATTAGAAAACGGTTTTGGCTTACTAGCTGAAAACGGAAATCAATTTATACTGGAGAGCTAAAATGGCTAACGAAAAAATAACAGACCTAGACGACGGCGGCGCATTGCAGGCGGCGGATGCCACGGTTGTGGCGCGTAACGGAGAAAACTTTAAAATATTGGGGGCAAACATGCATGGTCTTAGCGGCGATGTTGATGGGCCCGCATCTAGCACGGATGGCTTTGTGCCTCAGTGGGACGGAGTAACAGGGAAGAATTTAAAAGAAGGTGTTGAGTTTAAAACTTCTAGCCTGAACGACGTTTCAGCAACCCTCCCTACCAGCAATCAAATCTTAAAATATAACAGCGCAACGTCTCAGTATGAGCCATCAAACGAGTCGGGCGGCGGGAATGGTGACGTTTCCGGCCCCGGTTCATCGACGACTGGCGGACTTGCAATTTTTGACGACGCTACCGGAAAAAATCTAGGTGATTCTGGCGTTAAAATATCTAACGCAGCCCCGATACTTGGTCAGGTTTTAAAATACAACGGAAGTGAGTATTCTCCAAGCGATGACGCAACAACAAGCGAAGTTGTTTTAACTCAGTCGGGAGATGTAACTGTCCCCGCTAACGCAACAGAAATGATTGTAACGTTGATCGGAAGCGGTAGCGGCGGGGCTGCGGGTGGAACGAGCATGGGCGTTGCTGACTTAAGTCAAGACGCGGCATGGAACGGGGCGGGTGGCGGCGGCGGCGCAAGTGGCTCTACAAAAACCGCAGCAATTCTTTGCACGCCGGGCGAAATCTTGGAGTTTCAAATTAACCCTGGCGGCGCAGGCGGTACGGTTAGTGGTGGCTTTCAACCAATGCCGGGCGCAAATGGCGGCACAACTTTTTTAAAAGAAAAATCGTCAGGAAATGAATTAATGCAGGCGCCAGGCGGAAAAGGCGGTTCCGCACCGACTGATACTGCTGTGGGTGGCATTTCTTACTACATAAACGGTGGAAAAGGTGGGTCCGGGGAGCTTGGTGGCGGCGGTGGTAGCCGAGGCTATCGCTATGAGCCTGATGGTTCGGGCGGTCAAACATTGTTTGAGGGGTCAGTCGGTCTGGCGGGAAACGGATACAGAGAAAACGGATTGGAAGCCACCGCTGCAAGCTCAGGTAGCGGTGCATTTATGAATAATAGTAATGCGGACGTCCTCAAAGGTCCGGGCGGCGGCGGCGCTGGACTGGACGGCGGAACAGCTGGTTCTGGATCGAATGGTGGCGACGCGCAAAATGGCTACGGCGGCGGCGGCGGCGGAGGAAGCGGAGGCTTGCCGATAACAAACGGCGTGATGGTTGAAGGCTTTGAAGGTGGAAAAGGCGGCTCAGGGCGAGCTACAATAAAGTTTATATCGCGCGGATCATCTTCTTTTCAAGAATTTGAAAATAGATATGCAGATGCAAATAGCGGCACACAAAGTGTAGACAGAAAATTAAAAACGCACATAATTTTTGATACAAATATGGGTGATTGCACTGTTAACGTTCCTGAAAACCCATGCTTAGGCCAGGAATTTATTATTACTAAGTTTGACTCGTCAATGAATCAAATTTTATTATCTATTCCTGCAGATACAACTGTCTATTGTGACAGTGGCGGTGCCAAAGTTGCGGATGAAGGAACCAGCTTGCATGTTCGCTACTTGTTCGGCGGCAACCCTTTAGTTTTTGGCTCAGAAGGACAAAAATTCTGGACTGCATCAAGAATTTAAACAATTTACAAATAAGGAATAATGAAATGAAAAATGTAAAAGAAATAAAGGGTGAGCGTAAAGGGATTAAATCCACTGAGGCCCGCCTACAAGCTCGCCACACAAAATTGGCTGATGAGCATAAAGCCCTTAAGGCAAGAGTTGCGGCAGATAAAAAACGCACTCGTGATGACGTAGCTAAATTAAAAGCTGAAATTAAAGGCGTTAAAGATGCTCAAAAAGGCAATAAGGCTGATGTTTCCCGTGACAAGCGCATAGGCAAAGACCTTAAGAGGCGTAAATAATGCCTAGCTTTGGCAATTCTTCATTAGAGCGATTAGATTTAGCTGCGCCGTGTTTGCAGGTTTGGCTAAATCGAGCAATTGAATATTGGGACTTCTCAATAATAGAGACATATCGCGGGGAAGAAAGGCAAAATCAGGCGTTTGAGGATGGAAAATCCCATCTAAAGTACCCTTACTCCAATCACAATATTAAACCGTCTATGGCGGTTGACATTGCCCCTTGGCAGGGGCGTGTGATATGGGGCGACACCCCAAAAGAGAGAGATGATGTTATTTACTTCTGTGGCCTAATGATGGGGCTAGCCAAGAGCATGTATGCGTCTGGAGAGATAAAGTATCGTGTGAGATGGGGTGGGGACTGGAACAATAACAGCCAGCCAAGCGACGAAAGGTTTGAAGACCTTTTTCATTTTGAATTAATAGGGGCTAAATAATGGCAATTTTAACTGCGAAAGCACGTAAAAAATTAACAGTACAGCAATTCGCCCTGCCTGAAGAGCGTAAATATCCAATCAACGATAAAGCTCATGCGGCCAACGCAAAAGCTAGGGCTTCTCAGCAAAAGAAAAAAGGGAATCTCACGGCGGCCCAACTTAAAAAGATTGATGCA
>TARA_R110000787_G_scaffold129264_1_pt1 | contig 21270 bp, 22 predicted proteins | sample TARA_R110000787 | Tara Oceans TARA_R110000787 (sample SAMEA4397920) | marine metagenome | biome: Polar Biome; feature: [DCM] deep chlorophyll maximum layer (ENVO:01000326); material: water (ENVO:00002006), including particulate matter (ENVO:01000060) such as... | depth 35 m | reverse complement strand
GGGATTCATTCCTTTCAACAAAAAACAATGAGCTGATATAAAAATTGGAGAAACCCTACAATGGAACATCGGTTTCAAACAAATGGGTTTGGGTGGAGATACTTCGTGGGGAAGATTAGTGCATGAAGAATATTGTCTATCTTCAAAAAATTATAACTATTCATTTATCATACAACCTTTAAAAAAGTAAACTATGCAAATTTTAACTTTTGTTGGATTCACATTACTCGTCGGAATTATTTCTTACCTAAAAAGCAGAAAGACGAATGAGACTTCATCAGATGGCTATTTTTTAGGAGGGAGAAATTTAACTGCAGGGGTTATTGCCGGCTCTTTATTATTAACCAATCTTTCTACCGAACAAATTGTAGGATTAAATGGCTCGGCTTATGAAAGTGGCCTATCAGTAATGGTCTGGGAAACATTAGCAGCCATTGCTATGGTAGTTACTGCATTATTTTTATTGCCAAGATATTTAAAAGGTGGTCTAACTACGGTTCCACAGTTTTTGGCAAAACGTTTTGATGTAGCAACAAAAACATGGACTTCGGTTTTATTCTTGACTGGTTATGTAGTTGTTTTGCTTCCAGTAATTTTATATTCAGGGTCTTTAGCAATTAGTGGTATGTTTAATATTCCTGAATTGATAAATGTTACACAAACTCAATCCATTTGGATATGTGTTTGGGGAATAGGAATTATTGGGTCTATATATGCTGTTTTTGGTGGACTTAAAGCAGTTGTAGTCTCCGATTCTATCAACGCAATTGGGTTGTTAATAGGTGGCGTTTTAATACCTGTTTTGGGTTTGATGATGATTGGAGACGGTAGCGTTATTGATGGCCTATCAATACTAACTACTGAAAATCCTGAGAAATTTAAATCCATGGGAAGTCAAACAGATCCTGTTCCATTTTATACCATTTTTACAGGAATGATGTTAGTACAACTATTTTATTGGGGAACAAACCAACAAATCATTCAAAGAGCATTAGGTGCTAAGAATCTAAAAGAAGGTCAGAAAGGATTGTTATTGGCTTCTTTTATTAAAATCTTAGGGCCTATAATTGTTGTATTACCTGGTCTTATTGCATTTCATTTATTTGAAGGAAACTTAGAAAGTTCAGACAGTGCTTATCCAATGTTAGTTAATAAGGTATTGCCTCCAGCTTGGGTTGGCTTCTTCGCAGCAGTAATATTTGGTGCTATATTAAGTTCTTTTAATAGTGTATTAAATAGTTCAGTTACTTTATTTGGAGTTGATGTTTATAAACAACATATTAATAAAGAAGCCGATGAAAAAACAATCGTAAAACACGGAAAACGCTTTGGAATATTATTAGCAATTGCAGCTATGTTTATTGCTCCAATGATTGCAAATGCAGGGAGTTTATTTAAATATTTACAAGAAGTAAATGGTATTTATAGTATTCCAATTTTAACAATTATTATTGTTGGTTATTTAACAAAAAGAGTGCCCGCAATTGCTGCAAAAATAGGCTTAGTTTCTGGTTGTTTATTATATATAATAAGTCAGTTTTTTATGCAACCTTATTTTATAAATAATGCTTTAGAAAATGCAAAAGCATCAGGAATAATTGACGAAGCTTCATTGGCAATTGTTACAGCTGAAGCGTATCCACACTTTTTAGATATTATGGCGATTTTGTTTTTATTAAACGTTGGGATTATGCTACTAATCGGAAAATTAAAACCAAGAAAAGAAGCGTATATTCAAGAATACACAGAACAAGTGGATATTACACCTTGGAAGTATGTAAAACAAACAGGAATTGCTATCTGTATTATCGTGATAGGTGTTTATATTTACTTTGCTTAAGAACTATTATATATAAATCATGAAAAAATTACTCTTATTACTTTGTTTAGCATTCTTTACTTTGGGGTTTTCACAAACTACAGAAAAAGAAGATAAAGAAGCCATCCTTTCCGTTATGACGCTGCAAGAAAAAGCTTGGTCTAACAATGACTTGGAAGGTTTTATGCAAGGCTATTGGAAAAGTGATTCTCTTAAATTTTTTGGTAGTAGTGGCCTTACCAAAGGTTGGCAACAAACCTTAGATAATTATAAAAAAGGCTATCCAACCAAAGAACACTCTGGTACTTTAAACTTCACCATTAAAGACATCTCTAGAATAGATAATGGTAGTTATTGGGTAATGGGTGAATATCATTTAAAAAGAAATGTAGGAGATGCCAATGGTGTATTTTTAATCATCTTTAAAAAGATTGATGGCGAATGGAAAATCGTCGCGGATATGTCTTGCTAGAGTGGCATTAAAAAGTTCGGTCGGGATGAAATGGATGGAGGTCTAAAGATGTTTTTTTATCTGAAATAATTTCTGAAACTAACTTACCTGTAGATGGCCCTAAACTCCAACCCATCATAGCGTGTCCTGTTGCTATGGTAAGGTTTTTATATTTTTCAGTTCTACCAATGTAAGGCAAACCATCAGGCGAACAAGGACGTAATCCACAATCTACTTGATTTAATTCTTCTTGGTTTATTTTAAATCCTTGGTAATAATCTGCAGCAGCTTTACTTATTGCTTTTACTCTTACTGGGTTTATTTTATCATTAATTCCTGCAATTTCCATAGTTCCGGCAAAACGAGTAAAACCATTCATAGGAGTTACTGCAACTTTCGCTTCTACTAGTATCGCTGGAATTGTGATTCCTGTTTCTCTATCCACATTAATTCGATATCCTTTTCCTGCCTGAATAGGGATTTTAATACCTAATTTTTTGGTGATTAAAGGACTCCAAGATCCTGCGGCTAAAATAACCTCATCAGCTTTCAAGGTTCTTTTTGAGGTTTCAACTTCCTGAATTTTATTTCCAGAAATTATTAAATCTTGAACACTTTCATTTTTATAAAACGTAACTCCTTTGGCCTCTAAATAGGATAGCATTTCTATCATAAACTCTTTAGGAGTCATATGTGCATCGGAATCAAAATAAACAGCACCCTTGCAATTAATATTTGCATTTGGCTCCATGTTCCTCACTTCTTCAGCCGAAATATTCTTAACGTTCAACCCTTCTTTTATGGCTCTTTGCCCTATCTTCCATTCTTCTTCTCCTGCCTTATCTGTTTTATAAAGCATTAAAAGACCTTTTCTTTCATAATGAAAATTAAAATCTCCTGAGGCTTTTATTTCTTCATATAATTCTCTTCCTAAAATATTGATATCCTTGATAATTGGAATGGCTTTTTCTACTTTTAATGCAGTAGCAGATCTTTTAAAATTTAAGGACCATTGCAAAAAATCTTTATCTAAACGCGGTTTTATGTAAAACGGACTGGAGGGATTAAACATCCACTTAATTCCTTTTGTAATCATACCAGGAGCTGCTAAAGGGATAATGTGACTTGGGGTAATATATCCAGCATTTACAAAGGAAGCTCCAGTGGTAATATCACTTTTATCAATAACAGTTACTTGGTGCCCTTCTTTCTGAAGGTAATAAGCAGAACATAAACCGATAATTCCACCACCAATAATTATTACTTCTTTTTCCATTTATAAAACTTGAAAACCGTGAGCATAAGGATCATCTTCTTCATCAATTGTAATGGCATTATACCCATAAATCTTCGCCCAACCTTGAATACTTGGGATGATGGCTTTTTTACCTTCTAAAGTGGTTTCTTCTTCTATCCTTCCTATAAAAGTAGATCCTATATAACTTTCGTGAATAAATTCTTCTCCTTTTTTAAGTTTTCCCTTGGCATATAATTGTGCCATTCTTGCTGAAGTTCCCGTACCACATGGGCTCCTATCAATTGCTTTATCACCATAGAAAACGGCATTTCTACCTGAAGATTTTGGATCAATTGGGTTTCCTGTCCATAATATATGACTTACATCTCTAATGGTTTCATTTTCTGGATGAATGAATCTATTTGGGTATTTTTCATTGATCCGTTTTCTTACAATTTGAGAATACTGAATTAGTTTCCCAGCAGTAAAATTATGAACTCCACTAAAATTTTTCTGTGGATCTACAATCGCATAATAATTTCCACCATAGGATACATCGAAAGAAATCTCACCTAATTCTGGGCATTCTACGGTTAGATTTTCTTCAGCTAAATAGGACTTTACATTTTTCAATTTTACCCATTCTACTTTCCCATTAGTTTGTTTATAATCTATCTCCACTAATCCTGCAGGAGTTTCCATTCTTACTTTATCTGGAATTAATGGCACTATGATTCCTTCTTCAATAGCAATGGTAATCGCTCCAATGGTTCCGTGACCACACATTGGTAAACATCCCGAAGTTTCAATAAACAAGATTCCAAAGTCATTGTCTGGAAATTGAGGTTCATAAAAGAAGCTACCACTCATCATATCATGGCCTCTCGGTTCAAACATTAACCCTTTTCGAATCCAATCGTATTCTTTTAAAAAATGCTGTCTTTTCTCACTCATAGAATCACCCATAAGGTTTGGATGCCCTGTAGTAACAACTCTAACTGGGTTTCCACATGTATGTGCGTCAATACATTTATAGGTGGTTTTACTCATTTTTATAGAAACTTTTAGATTTTATCCTTTGAATTTTCACCATTAACAAATCTTGTAATTCCTAAAGGGTTTTCATTTTTCAATTCATTAGGAAGCAATTCGTTTGGCCAACTTTGAAAGCTAAATGGACGTACCCATCTTTTAACAGCATGAATTCCAACTGCAGTAAAACGGCTATCTGTAGACGATGGATAAGGACCACCATGCAGCATCGCTGGACATACCTCAACGCCTGTCGGTACCCCATTAAATATAATTCGTCCTACTTTATTCTGAAGTGCATCTACTACCTTAGGGAAATCTTGAAGTTCGTCTTCTTCCCCTAATATAGTTCCAGTTAACTGACCTTCTAAATGACTTATTACCGTTTCTAATTCGTTTGCATCTTTACATTCTACAACCATAGAAAAAGGTCCAAAAACCTCTTGATGCAACGTTGTATTATCTAAAAATGTTGCTCCATCTAAAGTCACAATTGTTTGTCTTGCGTGATTAACTGCAACATCGTCTTGAAAATCAGCTTTAACAGTTAACCCTTCTTGTTGTAATGCTGTTTGTTTATTTCTTTCATAATTCCCAATTATATTAGGATGAAGCATACAAGAAGGCTCTAATTTTACTATTTCTTCAGAAAGGATATTTATAAAATTAGTTAATGAATCGCTTTTTATACCAAGAATTAAACCTGGATTGGTACAAAACTGACCTGATCCTAACGTAATAGATCCTGCATATGTTTTTGCTAAAACTTTACCTCTATTTTGTGTCGCTTTTGGTAATAATACTACCGGATTAATACTTCCCATTTCGGCAAAAACCGGAATTGGTTCGTCCCTTTGTCCAGCAATATCGTATAAGGCTCTTCCTCCTTGAATACTACCTGTAAATCCAACTGCTTTTACATCTGGATGCGTTACTAACTCAATACCTACTTCAATTCCAGCACTATTTAAATTTGAAAAAACTCCATTAGGCATATTGGTTTTTTGAGCAGCTCTTATAATTGCATCTGAAACCATTTCACCAGTTCCTGCATGCATTGGATGAGATTTACAAATAACTGGACAACCTGCTGCTAAAGCGGAGGCTGTATCTCCTCCTGCTGTTGAATAAGCGAATGGAAAGTTACTAGCTCCAAAAACCACAACAGGTCCTAATGGAACTAACATTTTTCGGATGTCCTGCTTAGGAATTGGTTTCCTATCTAAATCTGCAGTATCTATTGTTGCTTCTGCCCAAGAGCCTTCTTCCAACATAGCCGCAAAACTTGTTAACTGCCCCATGGTTCTGCCTCTTTCTCCTTTTGCTCTTCCTTCTGGTAAACCCGTTTCAGATTGATACATAGAAATCAAATCATCTCCCATTGCTAATATTTCGTCAGCGATGGCTCTTAAAAAACTTGCTTTTTCTAAACCCGTTTTTTTACTGAAAGTTTTAAATGCTTCCGCTGCTAATTCAGCCGCTTGATTAATTTCTTTAGAAGTTGCTTCTGTAAAAATTTGATCATTTTCTATATTCAATTTTGGGTTGAACGTTGTGTATGTTTTTCCACCTAAAGCAGAACGTTGATTTCCAATATGATTTTCACCTGTAATCATTTTCTTTTATTTATTAATTCGTTATGTTTATTAATATCCACGGGTTTAAAAACGATTTGTTTCGAAACAGGGTATTTAGCTAATAATTCTTTTGGCCTAATGGGTCTTTGTGTAAAATCACCTCCACAATTAGGGCAAATTTCTTTTAAAACTGTATCCACACACTCACGACAAAAAGTGCACTCAAAAGCGCAAATCATTGCTTCATTAGAATTGTAGGGTAATTTTTTATTACAATTCTCGCAAGTGGGTCTAATTTCTAACATTATAAATTTTTATAATCTGGTAATTGAGGTCTGTTTTTTAAACCGTCTTCAATAATCTTTAATACATGAGCTCTTTCAGTTCCTACTAGTGGTAAACGAGGTGCTCTTACATTTTCAGTTCCAATACCAGTAGCTACTTCAGCTAGTTTGATATTTTGTACTAATTTAGAATTAATATCTAACTCTAACAAGGGTAAAAACCATCTATAAATCTCAAGTGCTTCTTTAATTTTTCCTGCTTTTTGAAGTTCAAAAATCGCAACTGTTTCTCTCGGAAAAGCACAAACTAAGCCTGCAACCCATCCATCTGCTCCCATTAATAAACTCTCCAAGGCTAAGGTGTCTACTCCTGTCATTATTTTTAAACGATTCCCAAAACGATTTTTAATTCTGGTTACATTAGAAATATCTCTAGTAGATTCTTTTACCGCTTGAATGTTATCGCACTTTAGCAATTCATCAAACATATCTAAAGTAACTTCCGTTTTATAGTCAACAGGATTGTTATAAACCATAATTGGCAAACTACTATTATTGGCTACCGCTTTAAAATACTCCACTACTTCACGATCTCCTGCGCTATAACGCATTGGTGGAAGCATCATTAAACCACTTGCTCCATCTTCTTCCGCTTTATTTGCAGCAGTAATTGCGCCTTTTGTAGTTTGTTCGGCAATATTGATCATTACAGGAATTTTACCTTCCACTAATTTTACTGTTTCCTTAGTTAAAGTTCTCTTTTCAGAATCTTCTAGCGTACTTGCTTCCCCTAAAGTTCCTCCTAAAACAATCCCATGAACACCTGCATCTATTTGTGCTTTTATGTTTGTTGAAAACATCGCTAAATCCAACGAATCTTTACTCGTAAATTTAGTAGTAACTGCTGGCATAACACCTTCCCATTGAAATTTCATAAGTTATATTTTTTGATAAAATTAATAGGAATTACAGCTACAATTTTAATTCACATTTATCTAATAATGATATTATTTTATCCTTAATATTGTAATATAATGTATTTTTGAATAATTATCAATCAATATGAAAGTTTTACCTTTTACGATTATCAAGTCCAAAAAAGATGCTTTAATCCTTCAAGTGGATAAAGAAGAAGTGTTTTATTCTCAATTACACCAACATAAAGAGTATCAAATTAGTTATATAAAAAAAGGAGAAGGTTCATTAATAGTTGGGAATACGGTCAATAGGTATAAAGAAGGTAATTTATTTATTATTGGAAGTAATTTACCTCACGTATTTAATTCAGATATTGGAATTATTAAGGAATCACATATGCTTACTATATTTTTCACCAAAGAATCCTTTGGTAAAGGTTTTTTTGAAATTGAAGAATTAAAACAACTGCATTCATTTTTTGTAAAGGCTGAAAATGGCTTTAAATTAGAAACCTCTAAAGCATCTGTTTCTATTATTGAATCTCTTTTTCAAGCTAAGAAAATAGATCGATTTATTTTATTTTTAAGTTTATTAAAACTTATTTCTAAAAGTAAAAGCAAACCTCTTTCTTCTTTTGTTTCCTTAAAAAAATTTAATGATAATGAAGGGAAACGGATGAATGCTGTTTTCAATTATACGCTTGCAAATTTTCAAAAAGAAATCTCTTTAACAACAATTTCTCATGAAGCTGCAATGACTAAAAACGCTTTCTGCAAGTATTTTAAAAAACGCACCAATAAAACCTACACTTCTTTTTTAAATGAATTAAGAGTTGAGAAATCTTGTAATCTATTAAAAACAAATAAGGAATTAACAATAGCAGAAATCGCAGAGCTTTCAGGGTTTCAAAACATCTCAAACTTTAATAGAAAATTCAAACAATATGTTGGTTCTTCTCCTAGCGTATTTAGAAAAGAGTTTACAAATTAGTATATGCTAACAATAAGCAAGGTGAACCTTTAAAGCTTTCTTTTTTATAGACTTGATATCCGTTTTTTTCTAAAACTTTAATAGAAGCCGTATTATCTTCATTAACAATTGCCATTAGTTTTTTTTCTGGAAAATAATTTAAACCGTGTTTGGTAAGTTTTTTTATCATTTCAATAGTATATCCCATTCTCCAATATGGAGGTAATAAGGCATAACCTATTTCGATACATTCTTTTTCAAAGGGTGTTATTTTCGCAAATCCAATGGTCTTCTTGGTTTCTTTATGGACCACCTTATAAATTCCATGAAAATCATGTTCCTGATTGGTATTTAAAAGCTGGTCAAATTTTTCTTTTGCAACAAGTTTAGTATGGCCTTTACCAGAAACATGAAGCATCACATCATCATTGCAAATAACCTTGCAAAAATCTTCGAAATCTGAAGTGCTATATTTTTTTAAAATTAAACGTTGAGTTTGAATATCCATTCAATTACTTTAAGGTACTAAAGTATCATTTTTATTTTTTAGAATAAAAAAAAGGATACCTTTTGGTATCCTTTTTTAGTAAATTATAACGGTACTAAAAACTTATTTAGTAAGTTCTTCTATTAAGGAATAAATATAATCTCCATGAACTCCTGTAAAATATTTTTCGCCCTTTTTATTCATTTCTTCTCTTGCGGCTTCATCTGGCCAGTGTTCTTCTACTAACTCTCCGCTTCTTTCACCAAAGCTATCAAGATCTGCCATTGAGTTAAATAAAAATGCTTCAATATATTCTGTTTTATTTGATCCCCATGCATGACCATTTGGATAATACCCTTTTATAAGTTCATTTTTATGGATCACATTTTCTATAAACTCATCCCGCATTTCATTGAACTCTTTATTAGTTCCATCTTCTGGACTTGCAAAATGCCTTTTCCTAACATATAATATCATATCATCTCCTGGAGCTTCCGTCATCACTTTAGCACCACTCATTGTTTCATAAATTTCATCTGAATGAAATGGAGCATAATAGGAATCTTGATTTTTAAAAAAAGCATTTCTTGCATCCTCATCTGGCCAAGCTTCATTAATTAATTCAGTATCTCTTTCTCCAGCTTTATCGATATCAGCCCAAGAAGCAAAGGTTCTAACTAATATTAATTCTCTATTGTCAGCAGTATATCTATGCATATAATAAGAAGAACCTATGACAAGTTTATTTTTCATAGTTACTTTTTCTAAATATTCTTTTTCAAGAGCAATCCACTCTTTCATGCTAAAATCTTCCTTATCCATATTCCAATGCATTGTAGTAGCTGTAACATACATTGGTCTTTCAGGTGCCCCATCTTGGGCATTTAAAGAAGTGTTAAAAAATAGTAATGCAATAATTACTGTCGTAAATAATCTGATTGTTTTCATAATCTTGTTAATTTTTAGTTAGTATAATGGTTTTAAATAAATACTAGTTAAAATTTGAGACGACCACAACAGAATTAAAGTGAAATAGAATTATTAAGGCTTAGGTTTTAGCCTTACAAGGTAAAAATGGGAAGCATGCTATTCTCGAATATACAAAAAAATTGTTATCGCCTAACTATTAACAAGTTATATTCAATAAAACCATGTATTTTTCTTACGTTTAAAGCTCGTTTAATTCCTCTTTTAACTTTTTTGTAAGTGTATTCACAACTAGAATATAGGAGTGATCTATCAATTCTAATAGTAATTGCTGAGGAATATTCATTTCAAGCTGAACGGTATTCCAATGCACTTTACTCATATGAAAACCAGGAGTGATCAGTCCATCGTATTCTTCGCGAAGCTCTATAGCACGTTCTGGATCACATTTTAAATTTGCTTTAGGTGGTGGTTGTTCTAACCCAGATAATGCAAACATTTTTCCCATTACTTTAAAAACCAATGTCTGTTCATCAAAAGGAAAAGATTCTGTGACTCCTTTTTTAGACAAACAATAATCTCTAAATTCTTCAATATTCATAACTATTATTTAATAAGATATCCTAAAACGGGTAGGTCATCAAAATAAATTAATATTTTTTTCGCTTCCAACTCTAAAGGTACAGAAAACTTTAAAACACTATTGTTTTGAGTTAATTTTAAAATTTCATTTTTTTGATTATTATATGAATATGAAACTAAATTTGGATTTGCATTCTTTATTTCAAATTGAATTTCATCAAAATATACTTCCGTAAAAATCACTCCTTTTTTAGGAGTTATGATATCCGAAATCAACATTTTTGAATCGATGATTAATGGTAAATCAGAAAATTCTTTTTTGGTAAATTTTTCTGAAAAAAAAGCATCTTCAAATAATTCTGGATAATGTGTTTTAATAAATAATTCTGGGGCTGTTTTGTAATAAAAATAATTAGGTCCCTTTATAAATTTCTGTTGGTATTTTCCTGCTCCCCAAGTTGGATCAAACAAATACGGTTTTCCATTTATTAACGCTACATTCCATACATGACTTGTAGTATACTCCTCTCCTATTCCTTCAATTGTTGTTTTTGTATCTCCTCGAACTAAATAGTTAGTAATCCCTTGTAATTCGCACAGCTTTTCAAATAAAAACGCATATCCTTCGCAAACTGCAGTTCCTTTTTGTAAAGTACGATTTATTATTTTTTGACGTGTAACTTCTTCCTTTTCATTTCTTTCCCTGATATTGGAAAAACGATAATCAAACTTTTTGTATTCTTTAGGTTCATAAGCTATATTTTGAATCATCCAACTATAAATAGCTCGCACCTTTTCTTCTTCCGTAAAAAAATCACGCGTTATAAATTTTGATAATTCTTCGGGAGTTTCACAATGAGTTGGGTATAATAGTATGGTTGCATCTATCCGCTCGTAATCTTGAGAAAACAAACTAGTGCCAAAGAGAAAAATAAGAATAAATAGTATCCGGTTCATAACATCACAAAAACTTGTACAATACTGGTTTGCTTGGTGTTGCGTCATTTTCAAATGAAGCTATCTGGAGGTTCAATATATAACTCCCATCTAAAATAGCTGAGGGAACATAAATAAATTCGGTGATGGTAGCATCCAATCTTGGTGCTTTAGGATAATTCCAAAAAGCTTTATGCGCCAATAATTTTCCTTCGTCCTTTTCTTTATCTACCGAAGGTAAATCTATTAACAAATGTGTTATTCCAACTTCTTTTATATACTCAGCAGCTTCTTCTAACAAATAAGCCCAATTAGTGTTGGAGTATTTTTCAGATTTCTTAGTATCAGCATTTGGCATTGTTCTAATGATTAATGCCCCTGGTCTATTTCCGTTTAATAGGTTTTTAATTTTTTGTTTAGAAATCACTAAATCATCGCCTTTTTTATCTGGTATCACCGTGATTAATTCAGCTTGAAAAAAGAAATTTTTTAATGTTTTATTTATAGAATGAAATTCTGAAGTTATATGTCCAATACATTCGGTATGAGTTCCATGTGCATGAGGATTAAATTCTATATTATTAAAATTAACAGAAGCACCTTCACTCACTTTACCAACCCAATCTCCATCTTTTACGGGTTCTATTTTTGGCTCATTTAGGTACCAAGCGATAGGATTTTCGGGTGAAGCATTTAAAGGAATTGAAATATCTAATGGTTTAGATAAATCGATCTTCTTTGTGCTATTATCAATTTCTAGTTTTGCAATCATTGTTTAAAAATAAGCATTTTATTCGATCATAAATAAGTTACTGGCAATACCGTCGCTTAAAAATTTTCCTTTTTCGGAAATCAGTAAAGTTTCATTTATTAAAACTAACAGACCATCTGCTAAAGGTTTTTTAGCTTGTTCTAATAAATATGTTGAAAATACATCCCCAAATTCCTGATTAATTTTGGTTAACGAAACTCCCCACATGGTTCTTAAACCCGTCATTAAATACTCATTGTATTGATTTGTTTTCGATAAGGTTTCTCTTTCTATGGGCAATTCACCTTTTTGAATTTGATTGATGTATTGAATGTTATTACTAACATTCCAACTCCGTACTTTTCCATCAAAGGAATGTGCTGAAGGTCCAACTCCTAAATAAGATTTACCTTGCCAATAAGCAGTATTGTTTTCAGAAAAATAACCTTCTTTACCAAAATTAGAAAATTCGTAATTCACAAATCCTTCTTTCTTCATTTTATCCAATAAAATTAGATATTGACGATGAGAATCTGTTTCACTAACAGGAAGTATTTCACCACTTTCAATAAACTTTTTAAGTGCTGTTTTAGGTTCCACAGTTAGTGCATAACTTGAAATATGAGGAATCCCAAAAGCTAAAACAGTATTCAAATTTTTTTCCCATCGTTGATCTTTCAAACCCGGAATTCCATAAATAAGATCCACACTAATATTTTCAAAATATTGAGCTGCTATTTTTAAACACTCTTTTGCTTCTAGCGCATTGTGAGCTCTGTTCATTAGTTTTAAATCTTCTTCAAAAAAAGATTGAACCCCAATACTCAATCGATTGATTTTTGTTTCAGAAAGCTGATAAAGCTTATCTTTAGTAAGGTCATCTGGATTGGCTTCTAGGGTGATTTCTATATTTTTTTCAACTTCAAAATTTTTATAAACTTCAGTTATCAGTAAGTTTATTTCCTCTTTATTTAATAATGAAGGAGTCCCACCACCAAAGTAAATCGTTTTTATAGCGCTTGAAATTTCACTTTTTCGCAATTTAATTTCACTACATATAGCAGCTAATAATTCATCTTTTTTCTTCATACTTGTTGAAAAATGAAAATCACAATAATGACATGCTTGTTTACAAAAAGGGATATGAATATAGATTCCAGCCATGTATTTAAAACCGGTGTTTTTTAGCGTTTATAATATGTTGTAAATGATGTTTACAATGCCAATCGTAAATACATAAATTTGTTTCTAAACTAATAATCTCGTTCCCATCTGGGTGTATAAATGTTCTTTTAAAATCATCTTCTACCATTTCTTTTAATAAGAAAACCCACCGTTTATGAAGTGATTTTAATAAAACTAAAGATTCATTTATATTATAACTTTTTGAATCAGGCAATTCTGCCCATTTAGCCTCTTCGTATAGTTTTATAGTTGGATTATTTTCTGTTAATGCCAATTTAAATCGCACCATACTGTTTATATGACTATCTATACAATGATTGATAACTTGTTTGATATTCCATCCATTGGGTCTGTAACAATATTCTAAATCTTTTGCTTGATGACCAAGTAATTCAGTTTCTACTTGGCTTGGAAATTCTTCAAGTGTTTGAATCCATTCAGAAATATATTTCTTAGTAATATTAATTGGAAAATTAACCTTCCCAATTGGGTGCTTTAAGTTTTCTAAGTTGTGCATTTTTTATTTTTTTACACGCCCTTCATTTTGTTTTACAAAAGCTGACCATCCGGTGTAATTTTTTCCAATTTGTATTTTCCCTGAATTATAAAAATGACAAACAGCCGCAGCCAATCCATCTGTACTGTCTAAATTTTTGGGTAATTCTTTTAATTGCAATAAACTCTGCAACATTTTTGCTACTTGCTCTTTACTGGCATTTCCATTTCCAGTAATGGCCATTTTTATCTTTTTAGGAGCGTATTCTGTAATAGGAATTTCTCTAGAAAGTCCAGCAGCCATTGCAACTCCTTGCGCTCTTCCTAGCTTAAGCATGGATTGAACATTTTTACCAAAAAAAGGTGCTTCAATTGCAATTTCATCGGGTTTAAAAGTATCAATCAATTCGATGGTACGTTCAAATATTAATTTCAATTTTAAATAATGATCATCATATTTATGAAGTTGAAGCTCATTTAATTGTAAAAATTGCATTTTTTTGTTAACCACTTTTATAAGCCCAAAGCCCATAATAGTTGTTCCAGGATCGATACCAAGTATTATTTTATCAGAATTCATTTAATTTTTTAAATCTCAAATTAAAGATTCACTAATTTAGCTTTTTATGTTCGCACTAAGTCACAAATCTAAACAATATCTTTTGGTTGCCCTCAAAGTTTTAATCTTGACTTTAACTTTTGTGTATATCCATTTCAAAGTATCTCAAAACGAAACCATAAACACGACCGTATTTTCTGAAAAGGTATTGGATAAAAACTCACTTCTTCCGGGTCTTATTTTTATAGGTTTAGCTATTTTAAATTGGTTTTTTGAAATACTTAAATGGAAAACAATTGTTTCAAATATAACACCGATTTCCTTTTTCACCTCCTTAAAACAAAGTTTAGCTTCTTTAACCGTATCCTTAGCAACACCCAATAGAATTGGAGAATATGGTGCAAAGGCATATTATTTTGACAGCCAACAACGTAAAAAAGTAATGCTATATAATTTGTTTCATAATTCCTTTCAAATGTTGATCACAACCTTTTTTGGAATTATTGGTTTAACAATCCTTATTCAAAATAATTATCTTAATTTTTCTATAGATAATATTGTTTTCAAAATTACTTTTGCAATTATAATTGTCATATTCATACTCCTTTTGGGTTATATTTTTAGAAGGCAACAATTAATCTTTAAAGGTTTGACAATTAAAAATTTGATGCTTAAATTTAAAGAATTACCCTTCGTGTTAAAATTAAAAATGCTTCTTTTTTCGGTGCTCCGTTATTTAATTTTTAGTTTTTTATTCTTTTATTTGCTCTTGTTTTTTGGAGCTTCTTTTACTTTGTTCGAAGCGGTACCTTTTATTTTTTCTATGTATTTAATTTCTTCAATAGTGCCTACACTTTCTTTTTTTGATGTTATCATAAAAGGAGGAGTTGCAGTTTGGGTCTTTTCTTTTATTGGAATTTCAGAAGTAATTATATTAAGTACTGTATTTTGTATGTGGATTTTAAATTTTGTGATACCAGCACTTTTTGGATCCTATTTTTTAATGACTTATAAACCCATTAGAGCATGATATTTATAGGTAGTATCTTATTGTTTGTTTATATCATTACGCTGGTAGTATTACTTTTTGGATATCGAAATATCAAAGAATTTAAGTACAAAAAAGACAATCCAACAATTCAATTTTCTATTATTATTCCTTTTAGAAATGAAGTAAATCACCTTCCAGATTTATTAAAATCTATTAAAAAACTAGATTATCCAACAGCGCTATTTGAATTGATTTTTGTGGATGATGAATCAACAGATCAATCGGTAAATAATATTAAAAAAGAAAGTGCTTTTAAAAATTATCGAATTATAAAAAACGTCCGAAAGTCTGCTTCTCCTAAAAAAGATGCCATTACGGAAGCTATTAAATTTTCGAAATTTGATTGGATAGTCACTACTGATGCTGATTGTATATTACCTGAGAATTGGCTGATGATTTTCAATCAATTTATTAAGGAAAACGATCCAACCATGATTGCTGGATCGGTGGGATATAAAATAGAAAAAGGCTTGATTAATAATTACCAACAATTAGATAATTTCAGTTTACAAACAGTAACCATTGGAGGATTCGGTTTTAAAAATCCACTTATGTGTAATGGTGCCAATTTAGTATATCGGAAAGATGTTTTTTTAGATATATTAGGGTTTGAAGGAAATGATGCTGTAGCAAGTGGAGATGATGTCTTTTTAATGGAAAAATTTATTAAAAGAGACAAAAATGGAGTTCAGTTTTTAAAAAATAAAGATGCTGTTGTAATTACAGTTGCTGAAAATTCTTGGAGCGATATTATTAATCAAAGAATACGTTGGGCATCAAAAACATCCAAACAAAATAATGTAGCATCAAAATTTATTGGATTGCTCGTTTTTTTAATGAGCCTTTATCTAATAGGTGGAATCCTTTTTTGTTTATTTCATTTTAGTTTTATCAAATTCTTTATTGGTTTTTTAGTTTCAAAATTGATTATAGATTTTATATTTAGTTCTCAAACGGCCTATTTCGTTAAAAAAAGGATTCATCTATTAAGTTATTTATCGAACACTATTGTTTATCCATTTATCACTGTTTTCGTGGTTCTTAATTCTATTTCTGGTTCCTATAAATGGAAAGGAAGAGCATTTAAAAAATAAATTAAAAAGCATCAATTTTATTATTTAGCATTGTAAAAATATTTTTTTACCTTTATCCTTACCAAATCCTATAAAAATGAAACACCTACTTTCATATTCGTTGCTTGTATTTTTAATATTTACAAGTCATTTATTTGCTCAAAAATCCTATACGGTAGATGGAAACACCATTGAATTAAAAAGCGAAATCGAAGGTCCTTTAACGCTGTTATGGAACATTACAGATGGTAATTATCGCTATTTTGTAAAAAATGGAGCTACCGTTACCGAATTAAAAAACACAAAGGTAGGAGGTTATTATAGAGAAGAATATAAAGCAGCACTTCAAAAACAAACCAGTGATTCTTCCCTTGAGGTGAGTAAATTGAGATTCACAAAAGCCAGTTTGAGTAGTTTTTTTAATGATTATAATAAAAGTAAGGATCCTAATTATGTGGATACCGAAAAAAGTATAAAGTTAAAAACTCGCCTTGGAGCTTTTGTTGGAGTGACAAATAGTGTTTTTTCTGCGAACCCAACCAATCAAACGCTACCAACTATGGGAGTAGATTTTGAAATTGTTGATCATAACTTACTTAAAAGACATTCGTTAGTGCTACGATTTAAACAAACTTTTGAAAGCTCAGAGTATAAATATTCAGCTTCTCAATTTTCTTTAAATTATCGTTTTAAGTTTATTAAAAAAGAAAAACTAGATGTTTTTATCAATACAAAAATTGCAGGCTATAACTACGACAGCAGACAAGTAGAAGTTCTGGGAGATGATGATTCTATTTCTTTTAATACAGTTTCTGATGGTAATTTTGAAGCTTTATTAAACTTTGGTATAGGAGCTGATTATGCTCTTGGTAATGGTTATTTAACTTTTATGTACAACGATTTTGTAAGTGTCGTTCAAGAATCTAATAGTGAATTTCCATTGGATTTTTCTTTGGGATATAAATTTAATCTTTAATCACTTGTCTTAATTACTAAGGGTAGTTTAAAGGTTGTTTTTACTGGAATCCCTCTTTTATAAGCAGGAGCAATAGGCTGTAATGTTTTTATTCCTTCCATGATGTTTGTCTTTAATAATGGAATTTGAACCATTAATAAACTATCAATTTTCATTGAAGTAACTGCAAGTTTTCCTTTTTCATCCACCAAAAAATCTAAAATAAGTGTTTCTTTAAGGTCGCTGGTAACAACAGTATTTTCAGAATTTATTACCTGATACAAATGAGATGAAAGTGTGGTTTCAAAACAACTTTTTTGTTCTTCTTTTTCAGTAAATGATTCGCAATTTGAAAAAACAGGATATTGATCCACATCCTTCCAATTAATAGATTTTATTTCGTCTTCAAGAAATGTTTCAGATGAAATTTTTTCAGTTTCAAAGAATTGACAAGATTGAAATGAAACAGATAAAACAACTAAAACTAACCAGTTTTTTACTTTCATCTTAATGCTATTATTTCCCTTTAGCTTGTTTTGCATACGCTCCCCATTTCATATCCTTATAAATATCATCCCCTAAATAAGTAACAATAGAAAGCATTTCTTTAGCTTTTCTATAACCAGGCATCATCAATAACACCTTTAATTCTTCATCTAAATAAACAAATGTTGGATAACTTAACTTACCTTTTAAAAGATTGGCAGGCAACTCATTATAACCTCTTCTACCTTTATCTACAAAATTAAATTCCTTCTCTTTAAAAGTAAGTGTGTTTTTATCCTCTCCATCCATTTTTACACAATAAAACTCTTTGTTAAGATATTCAATGAGGGCTTTATCTTTAAAAGTTGTTGCGTCCATTTTTTTGCAATAGCCACACCAATCGGTATACACGTCAATAAATATTTTTTTGGGCTCTTTTTTTGTAGCAGCTTCGGCTTCTTCAATAGTCATCCAATTAATTTCTTGTGCAAGAAGTTGAGTGCCATTTAATAATAATGCAAAAACGAAAAGAAATAGTTTGTTTTTCATTTGTTAAAAATACTAAATCCCTCTAAATTACAACATAACAATTTTGATTATTACATAAAAACAAAAAAGCCAAATTGAAATCAATTTGGCTTTTTTAGAATGAAGTTTTTAATTCTATTGTATATCGAAAATAATAGGAAGTGAATATTGAACACCCACTTTTTTTCCTTCGTGTTCTCCAGGTAACATTTCTGGTAAACTACTAATTACTCTTATAGCTTCCATCTCCAATTCTTTAAATTCAGATCTTGCTTGAACATTGGTAACTTTACCGGTATTGTCTATTTTAAATTTTACAGCGATGCGTTGTTTACCCGAAATCTCTTTATTAGATACCTTCGTATTAAATTCTGACGCTACAAATTGCATAATGTTTTGTGTAAAACACTTCTTTAAAGCTTCGTTATCGTCGGTACATCCAGGGTATGTTGGCACTTTTTGAATAACCCCAAAAGGGATTTCGATAATATCTTTTACTTCTTCGTAATAAGGGCTTTCCAATTTATTACCATCGGTTAAAACCATTAGTGCTTTTAATGCATTTTCTTCTTCTTTTGTCATATCGCCTTTTACAGCTATGGATTCTTTTAATGCTTCAATATTTTTTAAAATATCACTTTCGGAGGCTGATTTTGAAACTTGACTCGTTGGTTCTTGCGCATTTGACTCCTCCGTACAAGATGTATAAATTAACATGACACCAATAATTGGCACTAATAACAAATACTTTAATTGCGTGATTTTGTTTGTCTTTAAATTTGATTTCTGTAACATAATAATTCGATTTTTGATTAATGAATGATTGAAAAATGTATTGATAAATGAAATAGATTCCGTTTTAAATACTTGTGAAAGCAATCCATTATAGTACTCTTTTTTTCCTTTTAGAGAAGCTGCTTTCTCATCGGCCATATACTCTTGTAACAAGACCATTTTACTTTGATAGATATAAACCAATGGATTGAACCAACAAATGATTTTTATAAGTTCAAAAAATAATAAATCGAAAGAATGGTGTTGCTGAATATGAATTTTTTCGTGTAATAAAATCGTCTCTTTTTGAGTATTAGAAAGACTTTCTCCAATAAAAATAGTATTTAAAAAAGAGAATGCAGTATCCGTATTTGGCAGGCTAATAATTTTGGTTCCATTAATAATGGTAGCCGTTCCCGAACGTTTTAATTGATAAACTTTAGCTAATTTAAAACTAAAAAAACCTAAAGCTACTAATGCCCCAGTTAGCCATATAAATTGAAAAACAACTGTGGTACTTATTGCTGAAAACCCATGGATCGTAATTGCATTTAAAGTTTCGGAAGCAACATATTCAGGGGATGTTCCTCCTAATATTACTGCAGGAAGTTGAATAATATATGCTTCCGGAATGTTTTTTCTAATGAAATCAATTTCTATTAGTGGTAGTATAAAACTTAAAATAGGAGTTGCAATTAAATAAATTCGGTTCCAGTTAAAGTGCAATTCCTTTTTAAGAAATACATCGTAAGCTATCAAAAACAATAGCTGAAAAACTAATATTTGAAGGATATAATGTATCATTTTTTCTCTTTTTTATTGATCTCTTGCAAAATTGATTCCAATTCTGAAACACTAATATCATTATTCTTCATAAAAAAGGAAACCATACTTTTAAAAGAACCTTGAAAGTACCCATCTTTTAATTTTTGAATGGAACTATTGCTATATTCCGCTTTCGACACGATTGGAAAATACACATGACCGCGACCTTCTTTCCTATAATTTACAAATCCTTTACTTTCTAATATTCTAACAATTGTCGAAACAGTATTAATCGCAGGTTTCGGTTCCGGAAACTTAGTTACCATAGTAGCTACATTCGCTTCTTCTAGATCCCAAAGGATTTGCATGATATCTTCTTCTGCTTTCGTTAATTGTTTCATTTGTTTATATTATTTTATTAAATCGGTCAAATGCTGTTCGCTATAAATCATTCTCTTTCAAATTAACAATAGTAAGCAGCTCGGTTCATTTAATATTATTTTTTCTTTAGTACTTCAATTCTTTCTTTATAGGAATTTTCACCACTTATTTCATAGGCTTTAGTCATAAATTTTATAGCATTAACGTAATCACCATTTCTTTCGTAATAATCTGCCATAGAATCATATGAATTTGCGCTATTAGGGTAAAATTCAATACAGAATTCAAAGTACATCTTAGCCTTTTCCATTTGATCCATATCCATTTTCATATAACCTGACATATTAAATAGTTCTTCTGGATAGGGTTGGACAGCATACCCAAAATGGGTTTTAAGCTTCTCTTCTCTATATCTTATAATACCAAATAGATCTTCTTTTGAAGTTTCAAATAAGTTTATTTTATCGACATTTTCCATTTGATACCATTTAAAAATAGAAATTAAACCATCCTTGATGGAAGGAAAGGGAATAGTACCATGAAGGTCTCTTGGATAAAATTTCCATTCATAATCCAATCCATTTTTATCGTTTAGCTTTACGGTATCTGAAAAGGCAATATTAGACCTTGAAAATAAGGTAAATTCAGATGTATCCTGCATAACATTGTCTATTGTTATAGTTGAATCCTGCCAATTTAATTGCCCGCCTAAAGACATAAACAAAGATTTACCTTTATAGTCATTAATTGATAATATGTCTTGAGCTTCCTTCAATAATTTTTGGTTATCCCAATCTAGACTGGGGTCTATAGCCAAATAATTAGAAAATAATTCTGGGTGATGGATTAAGGCATAAATGGTGAACAAACCACCATACGAATGACCAATTAGCGTTCTGAAATTAGTAACAGGATATTTATTTTCTACCAACGGAATCAATTCTGTCTCTATAAACTTAACAAAATTAGCCGCCTCTCCGTTTTCTTGTTCAAAGGGCATTCCATACATCTCTGTTACTTTTGAGGTTGTCAAGTCACGCATCCTATT
>TARA_R110000787_G_scaffold86057_10_pt1 | contig 21289 bp, 21 predicted proteins | sample TARA_R110000787 | Tara Oceans TARA_R110000787 (sample SAMEA4397920) | marine metagenome | biome: Polar Biome; feature: [DCM] deep chlorophyll maximum layer (ENVO:01000326); material: water (ENVO:00002006), including particulate matter (ENVO:01000060) such as... | depth 35 m | reverse complement strand
CACCACCCCCTCCGCCGCCGCCTCCTCCGCCTCCGGTTGAGGAACCGGAAGAGGAAGTGCTGCCGATTCCCGAAGTTGAAGAAGAAGACCTTCTTGAACTGGCGGATCAGGATATTGAGCCTGAGGATGATCTCGAAGAACTTCTGCTTGAGCCCGAACCAGAGCCCGAAGAAGACGTTCTGGAACTTGGGCCGGATATGCAGGTCGAGCCAGAACCACAGATGGATACCAGCGACCTGATCGGGGTCTCGACAGCTGCTGCATCGACAGCAGCCTTGTCGGAACTCAGCAATGCACTGGCCCGTGACCGGGGTGTCGGTGTCGGCCGGGCGGGTATCACTCTGGAAGAGATCGTTCGTGATTCTCTGCGGCCTTACCTGAAGGAATGGCTCGACCACAACCTGCCTTATCTGATCGAACGGCTGGTCAAAGCCGAGATCGAGAAAATGGTGAACCGGGCAGAGCGCCGCTAGGCCACATTACTTTTCAGCCCAAAGGGCTTTGCGAACACGGAATTGAGGCGTTATGAACTAGCGCTTCAATTCCGTTTTTTATTGCAAGGACGCCCGGCGATGCTGGACAAGACCTTTCGACCCGATGAGGTCGAGCACGCGCATTATTCCGATTGGGAAAGCAACGGCCTGTTCAAGGCTGCGACAAATGCGAATGCGGATCCCTATACCATCGTGATTCCTCCGCCGAACGTCACCGGCAGCCTGCATATGGGCCATGCCCTGAACAACACCTTGCAGGACGTTCTGATCCGTGTGCACCGCATGCAGGGGCGTAACACGCTGTGGCAGCCCGGAACCGACCATGCGGGAATTGCAACGCAGATGGTGGTCGAGCGTCAGCTGGGTGAGCAGGGAGTGACCCGCCATGACCTTGGCCGTGATGCTTTCATCAGCAAGGTCTGGGACTGGAAGGCCGAATCCGGTGGAACCATTACCCAGCAGTTACGACGGCTCGGTGCGTCCTGTGACTGGTCGCGTGAGCGCTTCACCATGGATGATGGCCTGTCCGATGCCGTGAAGAAGGTTTTCGTTGCCCTCCACAAAAAAGGGCTGATCTACCGCGATAAACGACTGGTGAACTGGGATCCGAAACTTCATACGGCAATTTCCGACCTGGAAGTCGAGCAGCGTGAAGTCGCCGGAAAGCTCTGGCATTTCCGCTATCCGATTGAAGGCCGCGAAGGTGAGTTCATTACGGTTGCCACGACGCGGCCGGAAACCATGCTGGGGGATACAGGCGTTGCCGTTCATCCGGAAGATGAACGCTACCTCTCACTTATCGGCAAATATTGCATTCAGCCGATCACCGGCCAGCGTCTGCTGATTGTCGGAGATGAATATGCAGACCCGGAACAGGGCTCCGGCGCTGTGAAAATGACACCGGCTCATGACTTTAACGATTTTGAGGTCGGCAAGCGGCACAAGCTGGAGATGATAAATATCTTCGATGCGGATGCGCATGTGAATGAGGACGCCCCGGAAGGTTATCGTGGTCTGGACCGGTTTGTGGCCCGCGACAAGATCATCGCAGAGATGGACGCTCTTGGGCTGCTGGAAAAGATCGACGAGCATCCGCATACGGTGCCCCATGGTGATCGCTCTGGTGTGCCGGTAGAACCCTGGCTGACAGATCAGTGGTTCGTGAATGCCGAAGTGCTGGCCAGGCCGGCGATTGAAGCTGTTGAGCAGGGCCGCACGAAGATTGTCCCGAAGCAGTGGGAAGCAACCTATTACGACTGGATGCGCAATATTCAACCCTGGTGTATCTCGCGTCAGATCTGGTGGGGACACCGGATTCCCGCCTGGTATGCAGAAGACGGCACGATTTTCGTCGAGGAAACCGAAGAAGGGGCCCGGGAAGCGGCGGCGGCGCATTTTGGCCGGGATGTCGAACTGTCGCAGGATACCGATGTTCTCGATACCTGGTTCTCGTCGGCGCTCTGGCCATTCAGCACACTGGGCTGGCCCGAACAGACGCCGGAACTGGACCGTTTCTATCCGACGGACGTGCTGGTGACCGGATTCGACATCCTGTTCTTCTGGGTTGCCCGGATGATGATGATGGGTATCGAGTTTATGGGGACAGAGCCGTTCCACACGGTCTATCTGCACGGACTGGTCCGTGACGAAAACGGCCAGAAGATGTCGAAGTCGAAAGGCAATGTCATCGATCCGCTGAGTCTGATCGATAAATATGGCGCGGATGCCCTTCGTTTCACGCTCTGCACCATGGAAGTGCAGGGGCGGGATGTGAAGCTGTCCGAGAAACGAGTCGAAGGATATCGTAATTTTTCCACGAAGCTCTGGAACGCGGCCAGATTCTGCCAGATGAACGACTGCCGGAACGTCGAAGGATTCAGACCGGCAGAGGTGACGCAAACGGTCAATCGCTGGATCATCAGCGAGGTGGTACGGACAACGGCACAGGTGAACCGGGCCGTTGAAGCCTACCGTTTCAACGATATCGCCGACACGGTTTATCATTTTGCCTGGCATAATTTCTGTGACTGGTATCTGGAACTGATCAAGCCGGTTCTGCAGGGTGATGACAGCCCTGAAAAAGCCGAATGTCAGGCGACGGCGGCCTGGGCGCTGGATCAGATTCTTCTTCTGTTGCATCCGGTCATGCCGTTCATCACCTCGGAACTTTGGTCTTCGATGGGTGAGGGACGTGAAGCCCTGATGAGTCAGCAGTGGCCTGAATATCCGGACAGTATGGTGGATGCGACGGCTATTGATGATGTTGAATGGGTCATCAGGGTGATCAGCGCGATTCGCGGTGTTCGGTCTGAAATGAACATCAAACCGGGTGCGAAGATTCCGCTTCTGGTCAAGGATGCGTCAGAAACCAGCTTGCGCCGTCTGGAACAACTGGCTGAACCTTTGCAGCGGCTGGCACGCCTTGAAAGCGTCGATCCTTCGGTGACAGAAGCCCCGCAGGGTGCCGTACAGCAGGTTGTCGATGAGGCGACTTATATGCTGCCTGTTGCAGAAGTGATCGATATTTCCGGCGAGAAGTCCCGTCTGGAGAAGGAGATTTCCCGCCTTGATGGTGAAATCGACCGTTTCGACAAGAAGCTGAATAATGAAAACTTCACATCACGGGCACCGGCGGAAGTCGTCGCGGAACAGCAGACCAAACGGGATGCGGCAATTGTTCAGCGTGAGAAAGTTCAGGAAGCTCTGGAGCGGATTGCCGGGCTTTAACAAAACCTGATTGTTATCTGTCTGCTCATGTCATCCCGGGGCTGTCCGGGATGACATGGGTTTGCAGCATGACGGAAGTGCAGCAGTTCTGGCCGACGCCCGGATTCAGCTCCGGTCATTGCCTTCGTTATCAATCACGGCGACCGGATTTACCTGAATCCCGTGATCCCGCAGGATACGCAGGATTTCGAGCACCTTCTCATCCATTGATTTCGGCATCAGGTCCGGCCGGGCCGGTTCGTTTTCATTCATGGCTCTTGAAACGGCCTGCATTGCCATTTCTCCCGCTTGTTATACCCCACATCATCTGAGACGAAGGCTTTCAAGAACCGGGCCAAAGTTAAGTCCCTGTATTACTTGAGTTTGCTTTCATTTGTTACAGGGAATGATTTGCGGTGGGCAGATACTGCCCGGCAATTTCGACTCACCTGAACAATCTCGATAATTTAGGCTCTTACGGCCTCGCCAAGCGCCTGTCGCTTGATTATTGTTCCTGCGAATTTTCGCGATAACGCAAAGCTACAACAGAGGAAACGTCATGCCCTACGATAAGGTGAAACCGGTGTTCGACAAATCGAAACTGCCGAGCCGGCACGTGTCGGTCGGACCGGAGCGCGCGCCGCATCGGTCCTATTATTATGCGATGGGGATGACGGCGGAAGAAATTGCGCAACCGTTTATCGGCGTTGCCACCTGCTGGAACGAAGCCGCTCCCTGCAATATCGCACTGAGCAGACAGGCGCAGGCCGTGAAGCTTGGCGTGAAGGCGATGGGTGGTACACCCCGGGAATTCTGCACCATTACCGTTACCGATGGTATCGCGATGGGGCATCAGGGGATGAAATCATCGCTGGTCAGCCGCGATGTGATTGCTGATTCCGTGGAACTGACCATGCGCGGCCATTGCTATGATGCGATGGTTGGTATTGCCGGCTGTGATAAATCACTGCCGGGCATGATGATGTCGATGATCCGCCTGAACGTGCCGAGCATCTTCATCTATGGCGGCTCAATCCTTCCGGGCCGTTTCAATGGCAAGGACGTGACGGTACAGGATGTGTTTGAAGCGGTTGGCCAGCATTCCGCCGGTAACATGTCGGACGATGATCTGCATGCACTGGAATGCGTTGCCTGCCCGTCTGCCGGTTCCTGTGGCGGTCAGTTCACAGCCAACACCATGGCCTGCGTATCCGAGGCCATTGGCCTCGCGCTGCCGGGATCGTCCGGTGCACCGGCACCCTATGAAAGCCGCGATGCGCTCTGCGAACTTTCCGGACAGGAAGTCATGCATGCGCTGGCAAAGGGAATTCGCCCGCGTGATATCGTTACCCGCAAGTCACTGGAGAATGCTGCGACACTGGTTGCTGCTTCCGGTGGTTCAACCAATGCCGGGCTTCATCTGCCGGCGATGGCCGCAGAAGCCGGTATTGAATTCGATCTTCATGATGTGGCCGAAATCTTCAAGAAGACGCCTTATATCGCCGACCTGAAGCCGGGCGGAAAATATGTCGCCAAGGATCTGTACGAGATCGGTGGCGTGCAGGTGATCCTCAAGGCGTTGCTGGAAGGCGGCTTCCTGCATGGGGATTGCCTGACCGTGAATGGCAAGACAATCGCTGAAAATCTGGAAAATATCAGTTTCCCGCAGGATCAGGATATCGTTCGCACGACCTCGAACCCGATCACCAAGACCGGTGGTGTGGTTGGCCTGCGCGGCAATCTGGCTCCGGAAGGGGCGATTGTTAAGGTTGCGGGTATGACCAATCTTAAATTCACCGGCCCGGCGCTGGTGTTCGATTCCGAGGAAGAAGCCTTCGAAGCCGTCGACAAGCGGACCTACAAGGAAGGCTGTGTCTTTGTCATTCGTTATGAAGGACCGAAGGGTGGTCCCGGCATGCGCGAAATGCTGGCAACGACGGCGGCTCTCTATGGTCAGGGCGTCGGCGACAAGGTGGCACTGATCACTGATGGTCGTTTCTCGGGTGCGACACGTGGCTTCTGTATCGGCCATGTCGGACCGGAAGCCGCTGTCGGCGGTCCGATCGGCCTGCTGAAGGATGGTGACATGATCACCATCGATGCAGCCGAGGGCACGATCGAGGTTGATCTGACCGATGAAGAACTGGCCGAACGCCGCAAGGAATGGAAGCCGCGGGAAACTGACTATCAGTCAGGTGCCTTGTGGAAATATGCCCAGACCGTTGGCTCCGCCGAGAAGGGTGCTTTGACCCATCCCGGTGCGAAGGCTGAAAAGCACGTCTACGCAGATATCTGACGCAGATTATCTGTTTCCGTTGTCCCGGGCGGCCGAATTATCGGTCGTCCGGGGACAATGAAAGACTTAATAAAGCGCGATGTTCGGATTGATCTGACGGTCAGTCGCCGGACACGAAAAACAAGGTTCCCTGTTTCGCAAAGGCCTGCTGCGGCGCGAACCCGGTAAAGCAGCGTATCTCTCCCTTACCTTCAGATTCTGCAGCTTCCAGCATGGCGTCACATTTTCGGGTGTCGCCGTCGGGAATTGTCATGTCCTTGTCTGAATCATCGAGATAGATGAGGCCACCCGGTCTGATCAGGTCAAAGGCGGTCTGCAGACAGCGGGAGCGAACGCTGCCGTCAATAATTGCAAAATCGATGCTGGCTGCGGGCAACCCCTCCGGTGCTGAATAACGGTCCATATCCCTGGCGAACCGGTAATCGACATTGGTAATGTTGCGGCTGAGAATCTCGGTGGTTACACGTTTGTACCATTCCGGGTGATCTTCCATCGCAGTTACATGGCCGGCATGTTCTGCCAGCCAGAGTGTTGACCGGCCGGAGCCGAATTCCAGAACCTGCCAGTCCGGTTCTATCAGGTCTGCAACCACCCGGATTACCGGTGCGGGCCACCAGGGCAACGCGCTGCCTTTATAGCCGAACTTCTCTGCAATCGTCCGCAACAGGGCGCCGGGCACATCGCGCAGCAGATCAACCGGTGCCGTCAGGTTGCCTTTTTCATCATGCAGTCTTGAGTGACGTTCAGGGCCGCCGGCGATGATACGGGTGAGGATATTGCTCATGGATCAGAAATGTCCGTGCCGGGCAGGGCGCGCACCCGGATAACGGGGCAGGTCATCACCGGGTTTCATCCAGCCGAATTGCGATGCAGTGTGAATGTGATCGAGGGGCTGAACAGTCTCGGGATTGTCGAGACTGGTGACGGTGACATCGACTTCGTCCGGCTGGTCTTTATGGGTAAAGGTCAGGGAGGTGCCGCATTCCGGGCAAAAGCCCCTTCGTCCCTTGTCGCTGGACCGGTGATAGGACAGCCGCCCAGCAAAGGTGACTTCGCCAGAGCGGAAGGTCATCCAGGTGACGATTGCCGCCCCGACAGACCGCTGACACATCCGGCAGTGGCAATGGGTGACATTATGTGGTTCGGCGACGGCAGAGTAGCGGATGGTGCCGCAAAGGCAGCCGCCGGTATGGCGGACTTCGGTCATTCGATCTCGCACCAGACCGGCGTATGATCGGATGCCTTCTCACGCCCCCGGGGCTTGCGGTCGATATCAGCGGCAACCAGCCGATCGGCAGCCTGAGGTGACAGCAACAGATGATCAATCAGCAAGCCGTTGTCTTTCTGCCAGGCCCCGGCCTGATAATCCCAGTAGCTGTAGACATGCGGGCCTTTGTGGAAGCTGCGGACGGCATTGGTCAGGCCCAGATTGCAGAGTTCCCGGAACCGTGCCCGGCTTTCCGGACGGCACAGCGCATCATTGGCGAATCGTTCCGGACTGTAGCAGTCTTCATCCTGCGGACAGATGTTGTAATCCCCGGCGAGCACAAATGCGCTTTCTGTCGCCAGCAGTTCACGCGCATGGGCTGTCAGCCGATCCATCCAGCCCAGTTTGTAATCAAACTTCGGGCCGTCGGACGGGTTGCCGTTCGGCAGGTAGATGGTTGCGACGAGAAGGTCGCCGATATTTGCTTCAAGATAACGTGCCTGATCATCCCCGTCATCGCCGGGCAGGGCGCGGTGCAGCACGTCGATTGGCTGCTTTGAGAAGATGGCAACGCCGTTATAGCTTTTCTGGCCAACAATCTCGATATTGTAGCCAAGTTCCTCAATCTCCATCCGGGGGAATGTTTCCTCGGTGGCTTTGATTTCCTGAAGCAGGGCGATATCGGGTGCCGATTCCTTCAGCCATTCCAGAATGTTCGGCAGTCGCGCACGGAGCGAGTTGACGTTGAAGGTGGCAATCTTGGTCAAAAGGATGTCTCCGCTGCTGAACCGTCAGGATATCAGACGGTGTTAGCATGGGCGACAGCGCTTCGCCATAACCTGTCCGCGGGATTTGCGGCAGACTTCTGAAACATGAGAAATCGCCGCCCTTGTTCTGAACCCGTATCAGGGCGGCGGAGATTTATTCAGGTTTTATCAGACGGCGAAGCTTGAGCCGCAGCCGCAGGTCGATGAGGCGTTCGGGTTCTTGATCGAGAAGTAGGAGCCGATCAGATCTTCGACATAATCAACCTCGGACCCGGCCAGCAGGTCGAGGGACATGTCATCAATCACGACCTTTGCGCCATGACCTTCAAAGATCAGGTCATCCTGACCGGTGTCGGTATCAAGGCTGAAACCGTACTGAAAGCCTGAGCATCCGCCGCCGGATACGGCGATGCGCAGCATCAGATTATCGTCGCCTTCACTGGCGATCAGATTCTGAACATGCTTTGCAGCGCTCTGGCTGATGGTGAGCGCGCGGTCGGTGAGGGTCGTTCCGTCGGGCATTTTTGTCTCCGATGCCGGGTATTGTGACTGGTGACTATACCATATCGTAACAGATACGCCTTATGTAAGGGGTGACATGACGTTGTCAAATCCCCTTGAACGCCGGAGAGCGGCTTGATTGATCTGAAACCCTACGCCACCGACCCCCTGAAAACCCGGGGGCGTCTTATTGATGAACCGGAAAGTGCCACGCGGGGCCCGCATCAGCGCGACCGCGACCGGATCATTCATGCCGCCGCCTTTCGCAGGCTGCAATACAAGACGCAGGTTTTCGTCTATCACGAAGGTGATAATTACCGGACCCGCCTGACACATAGCCTGGAAGTCGCGCAGATTGCCTGTTCGTCGGCCCGTGCACTGGGCCTGAATGAAGACCTCGCGGAAGCACTGGCGCTGGCCCATGACCTTGGTCACACCCCTTTCGGCCATGCCGGTGAAGCGGGCATGAACGATGTGATGAAGCCCTTCGGCGGGTTTGACCATAACGGGCAGAGCCTTCGGATTGTCACCAAGCTTGAAGAGAAATATGCCGGATTTGATGGTCTCAACCTGACCTGGGAAACGCTTGAAGGACTGGCCAAGCATAATGGTCCCCTGCTGGCGCCGGGCGAAAATGTCGTTCTGCCGCGGGCTTTTGCTGAATATAACGCCCGTCACGATCTGGAACTGGAAACCTATGCGGGAGCGGAAGCCCAGATTGCAGCTCTTTCCGATGATATCGCCTACAATAATCACGATATCGAGGATGGTCTGCGGGCAGAACTGTTTGAAATTTCCGATCTTGATGATGTGCCGCTGGTTGGTCCGGTGTTCCATGACCTTCGCCGGCGGTTTCCGGATCTCGATGAAAGCCGGATGATTTCGGAGGCCGTGCGCGATCTGATTGGCCTGATGGTTCATAATCTGCTGGAAGAGACCGGGCGCAGGCTGGCTGACGCCAATCCGAAATCTGTCGAGGATATCCGGGCGCTGGATCATCCGGTTGTCGCTTTCTCCGACGATTTTGCCGAACAGGACCGGGCGCTGAAGAAATTTCTGTTCGATTACATGTATCGCCACTACCGGGTGAACCGGATGGCATCGAAGGCACGGCGACTGGTGCAGGAACTGTTCAGGCTGTTTCTTGATGAACCGAACACCCTGCCACCGGACTGGCGGCGGAAAACCGCGGGACCGGGTACTGAGCAGACGGCAATTGCCGTTGCGGACTATATCGCCGGGATGACCGACCGGTTCGCAATCGATGAACACCGGCGCCTGTTCGACATGGACGCGAGGACCTGAAACAGGGGCGGGGCTTGATGAACCGGAGCGCAGGCAATAGGAACAGCGGCAATTCACACATTCAGACACCAACCGCGCATCAGCGCCGGGATATATAGAGCATGAACGTATTTTCGGAATTCCATAATCGGCTGGTTGCCCAGCTTGAAGCTTTGCAGCAGGACGGGAAGCTGCCGTCGGATGCTGCGCTGGATCGTGTGACGATGGAACCGCCGCGTGATCTGAGCCATGGAGACCTTTCCACCAACGCTGCCATGGTTCTGGCGAAACCGGCTGGCCTGAAGCCGCGTGATCTTGCTGCTGACATTGCAGAACGCCTGAAAAGCGATCCGGATATTGTTTCCGTCGATATTGCCGGACCGGGCTTCATCAATCTTCGACTGAATGACAGCTTCTGGCGGGCCCGTGTGACGGATGCCCTGAACGCCGGGATTGCCTATGGCGATTCGGTGATGGGCGGCGGTGAGCCGGTGAATGTGGAATATGTTTCCGCTAATCCCACAGGGCCGCTGCATGTGGGTCATGCCCGTGGCGCGGTTGTGGGGGATGCCCTTGCGGCCCTGCTGGAAAAGGCGGGCTTTGCCGTTGCCCGGGAATATTACATCAACGATGCCGGGGCACAGATCGATTCTCTCGCCCGTGCGGTTCACAAACGTTATCTGGTGGCCGCCGGGGCCATTGATCAGGCTGAATTTGACCGGATGGTTGCCGATAAGGATATCGAATATGGCGGCGATTATCTGGTCGCGCCGGGGCAGGCAATCGCAGCTGAGGATGGTCCGAAATGGGTTGATCAGGACGAGGCTGACTGGCTGCCGGTATTCCGCGCCCGTGCGGTTGACCTGATGATGGACCAGGTGCGCAGCGATCTGGCGTCTCTTGGTATCAAGCAGGAAATCTTCTCGTCGGAGAAAGCACTGGTTGATAACGGTGCGGTCGAAAGCGCGTTTAATGAACTGACCGAAGCCGGGCATATCTATCAGGGGGTTCTGGAGCCACCGAAAGGCAAGACCCCGGAAGACTGGGAGCCGCGTCCGCAGACCCTGTTCCGGGCGACCGACTTTGGCGATGACGTTGACCGCCCGCTGAAAAAATCCGACGGCAGCTGGACCTATTTCGCGACGGATATTGCCTACCACCTGGACAAATACCGTCGTGGGTTCGCCAGTCAGATTGATGTCTGGGGAGCGGATCATGGTGGTTATGTGAAGCGCATGCAGGCGGCTCTTAAAGCCGTCACCGGCGGCAAGGCCTCGCTTGATGTGAAGCTTTGTCAGCTGGTTCAGCTGATGAAAGCCGGAGAGCCTTACCGGATGTCGAAGCGGGCCGGGAACTTTGTGACCGTGCAGGACCTGATTGATGAAGTGGGCAAGGATGTCGTCCGCTTTATCATGCTGACCCGCCGCAACGATGCGCAGATGGAATTCGATCTCGACAAGGCGACAGAGCAGTCGCGCGATAATCCGGTGTTTTATGTTCAGTATGCCCATGCCCGTATCTGTTCGGTCATGCGACTGGCCAGTGAGAGTTTTCCGGGTGTCGACCTGTCGGACGCAGCACTTGCAATGGCTGACATGAACCAGCTGAAAAGTTCTGAGGAAATGGAAGTCGTCCGGAAAATTGCGGAATGGCCGCGGGCTGTGGAAGCGGCGGCTACGACCCATGAGCCGCACCGAATAGCCTTTTATCTCAACGACCTTGCCTCTATGTTTCATGCGTTGTGGACACGCGGGCGCGAAGACGCCAGCCTGCGTTTCGTCCATGAAGGTGAACCGGAACTGACTATGGCAAAGCTGGCGCTGGCGCGGGCTGTTGCTGTGGTTATCGCTTCCGGGCTGACTGTTTTTGGCGTCCAGCCAGTGGAGGAATTGCGCTGATGGCCCAGGCGTCAGATGACGAAGGAATCCAGTATGACGGACGTCGCGTGGTTGATCTGAGCCCCGGCGAAGAAGACTGGGACGACGACGCAGTGGGGCCGCGCCGTTCTGGCGCGGGCAAGGCTGTCCTGTTGATTCTGGCAGCTTTTGTTCTTGTCGGAGCGGGTATGGGGGCAGGCTGGCTGATTTACAGCAATCAGTCAGGAACGGGCACTGGTGGCGCACCTTTGGTTCGCGCCCCCGCTGAGCCTGCGAAAGTACGCCCGGAAAACCCGGGGGGGATGGAAGTGCCTGATACGGACAAGGGTGTTTATGACGTCGTCTCCGGGAATGCAGGAGAGCCCCGCACAGAAAAGCTGCTCGATGCGCCGGAACGGCCACAGGTGCCTCAGACGTCGGATGCTGATGCGACGACAGATCAGCCTCTGGACATCACCAAACCGGCACCGCCTGCCGAACCGGTAGCTGCGCCGCCACCTTCTGCTGTTGCGGCTCCGGCAGCACCGGCACCGGACAGTTCCGAAGCGCCGGCACCAAAACCGGCACCGCTTGCGAAGGTTGAGCCTGCAGCGGCCCCGGCAGAGGCAGAAACTGCCCCGGCAGAACAAACTGCGCCGGCACCAAAGCCGGAAGCGAAGAAGCCGATTCAGCTGACAAAAGCACCGGCAGCCATTGCTGAACCGAAAAAGCCGGAACCGGCCAAGGCCGCCCCGTCGTCAGGAAGCTGGCGAATTCAGGTCGGTGCCTTGCGTGATGAAGCTGCTGCGGAAAAGGAATTTGCCCGTTTGCAGCGCCGACATCCCGATCTTCTGGGAAATCTCGGTCTGTCGATCATGAAGGTTGATATTACCGGTAAGGGATCCTTCTACCGGATGCGTGCCGGTCCGCTGGCGGATAGTGCCGCAGCAAGCGCGCTTTGTGGTCAGCTCAAAGCTGCGAAAGTTCCCTGCCTGACAGTACGGCCCGGGTCTTGAGTACGCCGCTAGCTGCCATTTTTGGCTGTGCCGGAACAACGCTGAACGAGACTGAAGCAGCGTTCTTCCGGGAAACCAATCCGTTCGGGTTCATTCTGTTTGCCCGCAATATCGCTGATCCGGCGCAGGTCCGGAAGCTGGTTGCCGATCTTCGTGCGGCCGTCGGTCGCGATGATGCGCCGGTGCTGATCGATCAGGAAGGGGGCAGGGTTGCCCGTCTGCGTCCGCCCTACTGGCAGGAACGGCCGGCAGGGCGCCGGTTCGGGGAACTCTATGATCGTGACCCGGCGGCCGGAAAACGGGCTGCCAGACTGAATGCGGCTCTGATCGGTGTGGAACTGGCGGCACTTGGCATTGATGTTGATTGCGCCCCTGTCTGCGATGTGCCGGTTCCAGGTGCGCATGACATTATCGGGGACCGTGCGTATCACATGGATCCGGAGATTATCGCGACACTGGCTGATGAGGTCTGCGAAGGGCTGGCAATGGCGGGCGTGATGCCGGTCATCAAGCATATTCCGGGACATGGCCGGGCGATGGCTGATTCACATCTCGACCTGCCAACCGTTGGTGCCGAGCCGGAAACGCTGGCAACGACCGATTTTCTGCCGTTCAGGCGTTTATCTGCGGCCCCCTGGGGCATGACAGCCCATATCATTTACAGCGAGATCGATCACCGGCTTCCGGCAACCCTGTCGGCGCATGTGGTGAAGAAGGTGATCCGTGAGCAGATCGGCTTTGACGGGTTGCTGCTGACGGATGACCTGTCGATGAAAGCACTTACCGGCGGCTTTGATGATCGTGCGATCGCTGCCCTGCAGGCCGGATGTGACATCGTTTTGCATTGCAATGGCGATATGACGGAAATGCAGGATGTGGTACGGGGTACGGAGGAGATGTCTCCGTCAGCGGTTCGCCGGGCAGAGGCAGCCCGTAGCTGGGTGGAGGCCCGGCGCAAGACTTTCGACATTGCTGACGCCGAGGTGGAACTTGGGGCAGTACTGGCCTAGAGAGGCAGATATCCACAAAATATGAAGTTTTCCACAGCATATTGCGGTTTTGGGTATTTTCTGCCCCTAAATATGCGATTAAGCGGTTGGAGTCGGCGGCTGGTTTCTGGTTGAATACAGTGGTGAGTGAATTGACCCGCAGGTATTTAGACCGTGCTCGACGAACCGCAGAACAAAGAACAGCAGGAACTCTTTGAAGATGATGGCGACGGCCCGTCCGGTCGCCAGCGGGCGCTGGAGCTTGTGCTGGATATCGAGGGTTTTGAAGGGCCGATCGATATTCTGCTGGCACTGGCACGCGACCAGAAGGTCGACCTGACGCATATCTCTATCCTTCAACTTGCGGATCAGTATCTGAATTTTATTGCGACAGCACGGGAACTGCGGCTTGAACTGGCGGCAGATTATCTCGTCATGGCTTCATGGCTGGCTTATCTGAAATCACGGCTGCTGCTGCCGAAGGCCATTGATACGGAAGAACCGACCGGTGAACAGATGGCTGCGGCGCTGGCGTTCCAGTTGCAGCGGCTGGAGGCGATGCAGACGGCGGGGGCGGCACTGATGGACCGGCTCCAGCTTAATCAGGATTTCTTTCCCCGGGGTGATCCGGATGAACAGATTGTCGAGACCGAGACGATCACTGACATTTCTCTGATTGATCTGTTGCGGGCCTATGCGGATCAGCGTCGCCGGTCGGATGCCCGGCAGACCATGCCGATTGAAGTCAGCAAGCTCTATACAATGGATCAGGCGGTTCAGCGTCTGCGCAGGATGCTCGGCGATATTCCGGACTGGCGAGACCTGATGACCCTGTTACCGCAGGATGAGGCGGGGCCCCTGAAAGGATTACAGTATCGTTCGGCGGTGGCATCGACCTTTGCGGCCAGTCTGGAGCTTGTCCGGGAAGGTGCGCTGGCAGTGCGGCAGGAACAGCTATACGGCCCCATAATGTTGAGAGAAGCGGAGCACAGACCATGATGCAGATGGATGTATCCGAAGAATTTTCTTTTGAAGATACGGATTCGGAAACGTCAGAAGGCAGGAACTCGGAACAGCCGGCGCAGCCGGATGGCCGGGCACTCCGGTTGCTTGAGGCTGTCCTGTTTTCCGCGACTGAGCCGATGTCGGTTGAAGCCCTGGCCGAACGTCTGCCCGAAGGCATTGACCTGCGGGCTTTGCTGAAGGCGTTGCAGGCGGATTATGCGGAACGTGGGGTTCATCTGCGCAAGATTGAAAACCGCTGGGCATTCCGGACGGCAGAAGACCTTGCCGCTGAAATGCGGGTGCAGCGCAAGGTTGCCCGGAAGATGTCGCGGGCAGCCATCGAAATGATGTCGATTCTGGCATATCACCAGCCCGTCACCCGCGCCGAGATTGAGGAAATCCGGGGTGTTGCGGTGAGCAAGGGAACGCTGGATGTTCTGTTCGATCAGGGCTGGATCCGGCCGCGCGGCAGACGCCAGACACCGGGGAAGCCAATGACCTGGGGGACGACACCGAAATTCCTCGATCATTTCGGGCTGACCAGTCTGAAAGACCTGCCCGGTATTCAGGAACTCAAGGCTGCCGGTCTGCTCGATGCCCGCCCGGCGCTGACGGCTTATGGCGATGGCGGACTGGACCACGGGGTTCTGGCGGATACGAAAGAGCCGGAGACGGCAGAAGAACGTGTGGCCCGTGAAGTCGAAGAGGAACTGAGCGAACCGCTGGACCCGGAAGACAGTGCGGCTTGATAAGCCGGGCGGCTGACCGTACCTAAGTGTCAGACTTGCTTAATTGATTTCGGGTTTGGAGACCTTCTTGCCAAAAAGCGGCCTGACTTCCGGTCTTATTCTGGATGGTGTTTATCACGCTTATGACGAACGACTGGTTCTGGCCGGTCTCAGTCTGACCGTGTCTGCGGGCGAAGTCGTCTGCCTGCTCGGACCCTCGGGCTGCGGTAAAACAACTGCGTTGCGGATTGCGGCTGGTCTGGAACGGCTGAGCCGGGGCAGGGCAGTGATCAATGGCGAGGTTGCCAGTGACCGGGACACTTTCCTGGCCCCGGAACGTCGCAGCGTTGGCTTTCTGTTTCAGGATTTTGCCCTGTTCCCTCATCTCAGTGTCTGGGACAATGTGGCTTTCGGGCTGCGCGGCCTGTCCGCCTCCGAGAAGCGTTCACGGGTCGACCGGCTTCTGGAAACGGTGGGACTGAGCGATTACGCCGGAGATTATCCGCATATTCTGTCGGGGGGGCAGCAGCAACGGGTTGCGCTGGCGCGGGCACTTGCCCCGGAACCGCGGGTCATGTTGCTCGATGAACCCTTTTCCGATCTGGATGCCCGGCTGCGTGACGAAGTGCGGGATCAGACGCTCCATCTGTTGAAGGAAAGTGGTGTTGCGACGCTGATGGTTACCCATGACCCGGAAGAGGCGATGTGGATGGCTGACCGGATTGCGCTGATGCGTGACGGGGTGATCGTTCAGATGGGAACCCCGTCGGAGCTGTATTTCCGGCCTGCGGACGCCTTCGCGGCGAGTTTCTTTGGTGATGTAAACCGGATGACCGGCGAGGTTGTTGCCGGCCATGTAGCAACGCCATTTGGCGATCTTGATGCTGACTTGCTGTCGGACCAGACGAAGGTTGATGTCCTGATCCGGCCAGAGGCCATCAGACTGATGGAAGCAGGCAGCGCGCAGGGGAAGGCATTACAGGGGCGGGTGCTGGCATCACGGCTGCTGGGGCGGTCCAGCCTGGTTCACCTTGAGATACCGGCTGCTCCGGGTGAAGACCCGCTGCATCTGCATGCGCGTATTCCCGGCAGATTCCTGCCGTCAGAGAATGACAAGATATCGATCGGACTGGACCACAGTCAGGCGTTCGTTTTTCCGAAACAGTGAATTGCACTTAACCGGCTGGTCCTGCCGCTTGTTCGGTCCCGGACCATCTGCCATTATCCGCCTCGTTTCAGGGGACTATAACCAAAGGGAATTCCGATGGGAGCATTTAGTATCTGGCATTGGCTTATCGTCCTTGTGGTCGTGCTTGTGCTGTTTGGTGGCAAGGGCAAGATCTCTTCCATCATGGGTGATTTCGGCAAGGGTCTGAAATCCTTCAAAAAAGGCATGAAGGAAGAAGATACGGCTGAAGTTGATGACAAACCGGCCCAAAAGGTCGAAGACGCTTCAGCGACCGAAAAAGACAAGGTCAAAAGCTGAGCCCGGGGGCTGAGGCTGTGACCGTGACTGTATTCCCGACACTTCTTCGACAGGCGAACTGATGTTCGATATCGGCTGGTCGGAAATGATGATGATTGGCGTCATGGCTGTCATCGTCATCGGCCCGAAAGATCTGCCAAAAGCGCTGAAAACCGTTGGCAAATGGGTCCGCCGGGCCCGTGAACTTGCCCGCGAGTTCCAGTCCGGGGTGGACGATATGGTGCGGGAAGCCGATCTTGAAGAAGCGCGGGAAGCCATCCGCAATACGACCTCAATCGACAAGAAGATCGAAGAGACGGTCGACCCGACCGGTGAGATGACCAAGGCCATGCGTGATCATGGTGAGGATATCCGCCGTGATCTGGAGCGGGACGAGGCAAAAGCTGCGGAAGCTGCGAAGGCCACAGAGAAAGAGACAGAGGCGGTGACGGCAAAGGCGGATCCGACCGCCGATGTTGCCCCTGCCAAAGCTGACGACACGAAACCGAAGACAGGAACGCCCGGCTGATGGACGCACCCGAGACCGACGTCAAAATGCCGTTGATGGAGCATCTGATCGAGTTGCGGAAACGGCTGATGTGGTCGTTCCTGACACTGGTTATCCTGACTTTTGTGTTCTACGCCTTCGCTGAGAGCATTTATCAGTTTCTCGTGCATCCGCTGGCGCAGGCTTACCATGAACTGGGCGCCAGCAGCCCGCGGATGATTTTCACCGCACTGCATGAAGCCTTTTTCACCTACATCAAGGTTGCGTTTTTTACGGCGGCTTTTGTGTCGTTTCCCGTTTTTGCCTCGCAGCTCTGGATTTTTGTGGCACCGGGTCTCTACAAGAATGAAAAAGGTGCCTTCGCCCCCTTCCTGATAGCGACCCCGATCCTGTTCCTGATGGGCGGGGCCTTCGTCTATTATTTCGTCATGCCCGTGGCCTGGCGGTTTTTCCTCGGCTTCCAGGGAGTGGCACCCGAAGGTGGTCTTGCCATCGAGCTTGAAGCAAAGGTGAATGAGTATCTGTCGCTGGCAATGCGGCTGATCTTTGCCTTTGGTCTTTGCTTTGAATTGCCGGTGGTGATGACACTGCTGGCCCGTGTTGGGCTGGCGACCAGTCAGGGCATGAAGGAAAAGCGGAAATATGCAGTGGTGGCGGCCTTCGTCGTCGCTGCCGTGCTGACACCGCCTGACCCGCTGAGCCAGATCGGGCTCGCGATCCCGACCATTCTGCTATACGAAATTTCCATCATCTGTGCGCGTTTCGTCGAAAAGGGACGTGCCGAGCGTGAGGAGAATGACGGTGACGATGGTGGCGATATACCGTCAGCATCGGCTGATCCCTATGATGAAGATGACGGCATGCAGGACGAGACCGACTTCAACGAGGGCCGGAAGTCGTAAACAATTGTAGAGAAACAGTTTCTTGAGGGCGTTGGGTCAGTACGCCGTCATTGGGTTATTTTTCCTGAAGCTTTCGTCGAGACCATTCGTCCGCAACATTGCCCATTGTTTTCGGCGTTCCGTTCTTGATCCACTGCATAAAGGGTCTGCTGAATTTAAAATCCGGCCCGCACTGGGATTTCAGAAATCGCCGCACATTCTGGGTATTTCTGTAAGTATCGCTGACCGGGGTATCGCGGTCGATTGGGTCGGAATGCCAGTCAAAATTCGCCATGCCGGGGTTCTCTGTCCTGCATTTATGTCGCCAGACAGTATAGTTGCCGGAGTTTACGGGTACATGAGAATATTGCTTCCAGGCAGATTACATACTGCCACTGAAGCCATCACTGGACGCCCGCAGGCACGCTTCGTATAAACGCGGCTGATTCACGGGAATGGAAGTCGCATGCACGACATCAAATTGATTCGCGAAAACCCTGAGGACTTTGACCGGGGACTCGCACGACGGAACCTGCCACCGCTGGCGGAGGAACTGCTGGCACTGGACGCCGAGACACGGCGTGTCCGCACCGAAACGCAGGCCATGCAGCAGCGCCGGAATGAAGCTTCGAAAGAAGTCGGTGCCCTGAAGCGTACCGGCGGCGATGCGTCAGAACTGATGGCTGAAGTTGCAGCGATCAAGGATGCCATGCAGGCAGGTGAAGCGCGTGAGCGTGAACTGACCGACGATTTGCAGCATCGTCTCTGCATCATCCCCAACAGGCTTGATGACGATGTGCCGGACGGACCGGATGAAAGCGCCAATGTTGAAGTGCGCCGCCACGGTGAGCCGGGGCCGGTTGATCCGTCTGCGAAAGAACATTTCGAGATTGGCGAAGAACTCGGCCAGATGGATTTCGAGATTGCGGCGAAAATGTCCGGGTCCCGCTTTTCCATGCTGACCGGCGGAATTGCGCGGATGGAACGTGCGCTGGGCGAGTTCATGCTGGACCTGCATACGGAGGAATTCGGGTATACGGAAGTTTCCTCACCGATGCTGGTGCGTGAAGAAGCCCTGTTCGGGACGGGGCAGTTGCCGAAATTCGCTGACGATCTGTTCCGCACCACCGGTGATCACTGGCTGATTCCGACGGCGGAAGTGACGCTGACCAATATTGCGGCCGACCGCATTCTGGATGTAACGGACCTGCCGCTGCGCTTCACCGCCCGGACCGGCTGTTTCCGCTCGGAAGCGGGGGCTGCAGGACGGGATACACGGGGCATCCTGCGCCAGCATCAGTTCACCAAGGTGGAACTGGTCAGCATCGCGCATCCTGATAAAAGCCGCGAAGAACATGAGCGCATGACCTCTGCCGCCGAGGAAGTTCTGAAACGTCTGGAACTGCCGTTCAGAACTGTGGTTCTGGCCAGTGGTGATACCGGTTTTGGTGCCCGCAAGACCTATGACATCGAAGTCTGGTTGCCGGGGCAGGGAACCTATCGTGAGATTTCCAGCTGTTCGAACTGTGGTGACTTTCAGGCGCGTCGCATGAAAGCACGCTTCAAGGAAGAAGGGGCAAAGGGGACACAGTTTGTCCATACACTGAATGGTTCCGGCGTCGCCGTCGGACGGGCTCTGATTGCGGTGCTTGAGAATTATCAGCAGCCGGATGGCAGCGTGGCCGTGCCCAAGGTTCTGCAGCCCTATATGCGCGGTGCCGAGAAGATCACGGCTTCATGAGCGCGTATCCGATTGATCTGAAGGCTGCCCGCATCCTGGTTTCCAACGATGACGGGATTAATGCAGACGGCCTGGCTGTTCTGGAGAAAATCGCCCGTGAACTTTCGGATGATATCTGGGTTGTCGCACCGGAAATCGAACAATCCGGGGCTGGCCATTCACTGACACTGCATCAGCCGCTGCGGTTTCGCCCGATTGATGACCGCCGTTTCGCGGTATCCGGAACACCGACGGATTGTGTCCTGCTGGCGATCAATCACATTCTGGCGGATCGCAAGCCGGATCTGGTGCTCTCCGGCGTTAACCGGGGCGGTAATCTGGGGGAAGATGTCACCTATTCCGGCACCATTGCGGCGGCAATGGAAGGAACAATGCTGGGCGTACCTTCGATTGCGCTAAGCCAGTTCTACGGACCGGACCGTCGGGTCGACTGGACAGCGGCAGAGGAAAACGGAGCTGATATCGTGCGGAAGCTGGTCGCCGTTGGCTGGCCCGATAATGTCACGGTCAATGTCAATTTCCCGGAAGCCCGGACTGCCGGGGTCAAGGGTGTTGAGGTCTGCCGTCAGGGAAAGCGCAAGCTGGGCGATGAACTGGACCATCGACAGGACCCCCGTGGCCGTTCCTATTTCTGGATCGGCGCGATGCGGGAGGAAGATATCTCCACCCCGGGCACGGATATCCATGCCGTGCATCAGGGCATGATTACCATTACGCCGCTGGATCTGGACCTGACCCACGGGCCGACCATGGAAATATTCAAGCGGAAGATGGGATAGGGTCGTGGATTCGCGGAAAATTCGCCTGATCATGGAGATGCGTCGGTCTGGCGTGCATGATCGGCGGATTATCGCCGCGATTGAGCAGACCCCGCGTGAAATATTTGTTCCCGACGCCTTCCGTGACCGGGCCTATGAAATGACCGCCTTGCCGATCGGCTGCAGTCAGACGGTGACGGACCCGCTGGAAATTGCCCGGACAGTTCAGGCACTGGCACCGCAGTCCAACAGCAAGATGCTGGAGATCGGTACCGGCTCCGGCTATCAGGCATCGATACTGGCCCGTGTCTGCAAGCGGATCTATACGATCGAGCGATTCCGCAGCCTTCTCGCCGAGGCCGAGAAACGGTTTACCGAACAGAAACTCTTCAATGTTATTTCTCAGGTAGGGGATGGTGCACGCGGCTGGCCTGAACAGGCGCCGTTTGACCGTATCGTGGTCTCCGCAGCGGCTGAAGACATTCCGCCACTGCTGGCAGACCAACTGGCGACCGGGGGGGTCATGCTGGTTCCGGTGGGTGATACGCCTGTCGATCAGCGGATGATCCGGGTCACGCGAACCGAGACCGGATTTGACAGTGAAGAACTCTGGCCGACACGGTTCGTGCCATTGACCGAAGGAACGGCTCCGTGACGTTGCGATGGCTGAATGTGATTCTGCTTCCGGTACTGCTGGTGGCCTGCGCTCCCCGGAGTTCCGGCCCGGCACCGGTTGTCGCGGGTACATCTGGCGTTACACAGCCTCCGGCGAGGGGCGCGCAGGCTGCTGCGAAAGGTGAGGTGGCGTATCTCGTTCAGTCCGGTGATACGGTCTATGCCATTTCCCGCCGTTTCAGTGTTTCTGTCCGCAATATCATTGACCTGAATAACCTGCAGCCACCCTATCTTCTGTATGTCGGGCAGCGGGTCATTGTGCCGGTGACAGCTATCCATGTTGTCCGTCGGGGCGATACCCTGTCGGAAATTGCCGACCGTTATGATGTCGGCTTGTCGGATCTGGCTGCCGCCAACGGGATCAGACAGCCTTATGAAATTTATGTTGGCCAGCAGATCCGCCTGCCAGGCG
>TARA_R110000787_G_scaffold32357_11_pt1 | contig 21294 bp, 17 predicted proteins | sample TARA_R110000787 | Tara Oceans TARA_R110000787 (sample SAMEA4397920) | marine metagenome | biome: Polar Biome; feature: [DCM] deep chlorophyll maximum layer (ENVO:01000326); material: water (ENVO:00002006), including particulate matter (ENVO:01000060) such as... | depth 35 m | reverse complement strand
GTCCAGCGTGGCATGGCTTGAGATGTGGGCGTGAAGGAACCAGGAAACATGAACCAGCATAGCCCCATCAAAGGCGGGTCGCTGATCGAGCGCGCCACCGAAATCTATGATTTCAGCGCCGCCCTGCGCGGTCGTGCCGCCCCCGTGGTCGAAATGCCCGCCGATGCGCCGCCGCTCGCCGAGCCGGTCATCGTACCGCCGGCCGCCCTGGCGGAGGCTCCGGCCTTCCGCGCCTTGCCCTGGACCGGCCCGGTGCAGCCGATCGACCGGATCGAGCTGGCGGAAGCAGGCTTCTTGCAGCCCGACGGCGCGGTCACCGCGATGAGCGAGGAATTCCGCCTGCTCAAGCGCGACCTGCTCGCCCAGTTGCAGGACAATAAGCGCGGTAACCGCATCCTTGTCTGCTCGCCCCATAGCGGCGATGGCAAGAGCTTCTGCGCGATCAATCTGGCGCTCAGTCTCGCGGCCGAAAAGGATCGCGAAATCCTGCTGATCGACGCCGATTTCGGCAAGCCCGGCATCCCTGCCGCGCTCGGGCTGGACGCTGGTCCTGGCCTGATGGACGCGCTCGCCGATCCGATGGTGGCGATCGAGGATTGCGTGCTCCGTACCGACATGCCCTCGCTCTCCATCCTGCCCGCAGGACAGCGCAGCAATGCCGACACCGAATTTCTCTCCTCCGCGCGCACCGAACAACTGCTCGCGCGCCTGACCGAGGGACGGCCCGACCGCATCCTCGTGTTCGATTCGCCACCGCTGCTGGCGGCCTCGCCCGCCGCCGTGCTGGCCAGTCATGTCGCCATCGCCCTGCTGGTGGTGCGCGCCGACAAGACCAGCGAAGCCGCCGTGCGCGACGCGATCGGCCTGCTCAAGGGCGGGGCGCAGGTCCAGCTTCTGCTTAACGCCGTCCGCTTCGCTGGCGGCGGCCGCCGTTTCGGCAGCTATTATGCCAAGGGGGAAACCCGCTCATGACCCGCAACTGGATTTGCGGCGCATCGCTTGTCGCGCTGGCCACCGCCGCCACGCCCGCACTGGCGCAGGACACGCAGCGCCGCGCGAACGTCACGCCCTATATCGGCATCGATCAGGTCGTCACCGGCCCGCTCAAGGGCGGCGGCGACGTGCTCACCTACACCAATGTCACGGCTGGCGTGACGGCCGAAGTCCAGAATCGCCGGGTCGAAGCGGTGATCGATGTTCAATATAATCACAGCTTCGGATGGAGCCGCCAGACGCCGGATCAGGATGTTCTAAGCGGTATCGCGAGCGCGCGCGTCAACCTGGCGCGCGGCCTTTCGCTCAACGCAGGCGGCTTGGCGACGCGGGTGCGGACCGATGGTCTGTCGGGCGCGACGTCGTTCAACGACAATAGCTTCACCAGCCAGGTATTTGCCGGCTATGTCGGTCCGTCCTACACGACGCAGCTTGGCGACTTCACCGTCAATGGCTCCTACCAATTGGGCTATGCGCGGGTCGAAGACAGCGTCAACGCCGACCTTCCCGGCGCGCAGGGCGGTGCCTTTGCCGACAGTTGGACGCACAGCTTGCTGGGCTCGGTCGGTTTTGCGCCCGGCACGCTGTTGCCGGTCGGGCTGACCGCCAGCGCAGGCTATAATCGCGAAGACGCCAGCCAGCTTGACCAGCGGTTCGAAAATGCCTGGGGTCGGCTCGACGCGACCTTGCCGGTCTCGCGCACCGTCGCCCTCGTCGGCGGCATCGGCTATGAAAAGATCGAGATCAGCCAGCGTTCGCCACAACGCGCGGCCGACGGCACACCGCTCATCCGCAACGGCCGCTACGTCACCGACAAAAGCACGCCGCGCGCGCTCATCTATAATTTCGACGACATCATCTGGGATGCGGGCGTCCTGTGGCGGCCCAGCCGTCGCACGTCGCTCAGTGCGCGCGTGGGCGAACGCTATGGCGGCATGACCTATCAGGGCAGCTTCACGTGGCAGGGGCAGGACAGCAGCTTTGGTGTCATGGTCTTCGACGGCATCGACAGTTTCGGCCGCATGATCATGGCCGATGTCGCGGCCGTGTCGGGCAGCAGCCTCAATGTCGTGCGCAACCCGTTCACCGGTGATCTCACCGGCTGCGCCTTCTCGACCACCGGCGGCGGCCAATGTTTCAACGATTCGCTATCGGGCATCACCGACGCCAACTTCCGCTATCGCGGCGTCGCGGCGCAATATGCGCTGCGGCGGGGGCCATGGGGCTGGGGCCTTGGCGCAGGCTATTCGCAGCGCAAATTCATCACGCCGCGGGGGCAGAGCGTGTTGATCAGCGGATCGCGCGACGAAAACTGGTACGGCAACGGGTCGGTCAGCTATACGTTCAGCCAAAGCGACAGCATGGACCTCGTCACCTACATCAATTATTTCGATGCCAGTGGCGATCGGCCGGATGTGCTGAACTTCGGTGCGTTCACGAGCTATTACAAGACTCTGACCCGGCGCTTGTCCGCGTCGGCATCCGTCGGCCTGGACGGCGTTCAGGCGGACGATTTCGAAACCATCATCAGCGCGTTGGGCCAGGTCGGCCTGCGCTACAGCTTCTAACGGGTCGGCCTGGGGAGACGAAGATATGTATGACCAATTTTACGGCTTGCAGGGTCGCCCGTTCCAGCTGACGCCGGACCCGCATTATTATTTTGAAAGCGCCACCCACCGCAAGGCGCTGTCATACCTCGGCTATGGCCTCGCGCAGGGTGAAGGCTTCATCGTCATCACCGGCGACATCGGCGCGGGCAAGACGACGCTGGTCGGTCACCTGATGCAGACGATCGACCCTTCGCGGCTCACCGCGGTCAAGATCGTCTCGACCCAGGTGCAGGGCGACGATATGCTGCGTCTGGCCGCGCAAAGCTTTGGCCTGGCCACCGATGGCATGACGAAGGCGGCGACGCTGCAGCAGGTGGAAGCCTATCTGCACATGCAGGCGCGCGCCGGACGGCGCACCCTGCTGATCGTGGACGAGGCGCAAAATCTGGCGGTCTCGGCGATCGAGGAGCTGCGGATGCTCTCCAATTTTCAGCTCGGCGGCCAGTCGCTGCTGCAGATTTTCCTGCTCGGCCAGCCCGAATTTCGCGATCTGCTGAAATCCCCGCAACTCGAACAATTGCGCCAGCGCGTCATCGCCACCCATCATCTCGAACCGATGATGGCCAAGGAGGTCGAACCCTATGTCATCCATCGGCTGACGATCGCGGGTTGGGACGGTCGGCCGATCTTCACGCGGGAGGCCTTTGCCGCGCTTTACGCCGCAACCGGCGGTGTGCCCCGTCGGCTGAACGCGTTGGTCAGCCGCGTCCTGCTGATGGGCGCGATCGAGCAGTTGGAGACGATCGACGCCGACGTGGTGCGGGCGGTCGTGGCCGATATGGGGCTGGATATCGACGTCGCGCCAGCCGCGATGACGCCGTCCATGCTGGACGATGTCGAGGAAGATCCCGTCGCCATCGCCCCGGAACCTGCGGTCGAAGCTGAGCCGGAAGTGGAAGCGGCTGAATGGCATCCGGTTGCGGAAGCCCACGACACGCCATTGGAAGCAATGCCGGAAGCGGACCTGATTGACGATCGCTGGCCCGCTGCGTCCGCCCGATCGGATGCTGACGTCGCGGACGAACCGGTCGCACTGGAGGACAGCCCGGCACAGGATGACGATGCCGATGTCGGCTTCGCCTCGCCCTATGACCAGTCCGACTGGTCATCGCAGCGTCCCCCCTTCGCGCCGCCCGTGGAAGCGGTCATCGACGCGGAAGACGACCAGCCCGAGGTCGCCCTGTCCGATGAGCTGCAGGCCAAGATCGCCGACATGGACGAAGCCGACGCAGCCCTGGCCGAAACCATCGATCCGCAAGCCGTCGAGATGCTGCGCCATGACATGCTGGCCGAAATCGAAGCGCTGCGCGCCGAAATCGCCTCGTTGCGCTCGGTACAGGCGCATGTTCCCTTCGTGCCTGCCCAGGCTATCGATCCCGAAGCGCTCAAGGATTGCTTCACCTTGATCGAGGAACGGCTGTCATCGCTGGAATTTCGCGCCGAGGAACAGGATACGGCGCTCCGCCGGGTGCTGACCCTGTTGGTCGACTGGGTCGAGCGCGAAGATCGCATGACGGGGGCGACGCAGAACAGCGTCGCTGCCTGACCGCTCGATGCGCTGGAATAGGTGAATGATGCAGAACGCCCTGTCGGTCGATGTCGAGGACTGGTTCCAGGTCGGCGCGTTCGAGCGCACGATCCGTCGCGCCGATTGGGATGGGCTGGCTCACCGGGTCGAGCGCAATACCGACGCGGTGCTCGACCTGTTCGCGCAGGCGGACGTCAAGGCGACCTTCTTCACCTTGGGCTGGGTCGCCGAACGTTACCCCGCTTTGATGCGGCGCATTGCCGACGCCGGGCATGAGGTCGCCAGCCATGGCTATGACCATGAACGCGTTTTTACCTTCACCCCCGAAGCCTTCCGTGCCGACCTGCGCAAGGCTCGCGCGATCCTGGAGGATACCAGCGGGCAGGCGGTCACCGGCTATCGCGCGCCCAGCTTCTCGATCGACACGCGCACGCCCTGGGCGCATCCCATCTTGGCGGAGGAGGGCTATCGCTATTCCTCCAGCGTCGCGCCGATCCGGCACGACCATTATGGCTGGCCGCAATCGCCGCGCTTCGCCTGGAAGCCGGTGGCGGGCTCCGATCTGGTCGAACTACCGGTGACGACCGCGAAACTGGGGCAGCGCACGCTGGCCGCGGGCGGTGGCGGCTTTTTCCGGCTGCTGCCCTATGGCTTCTCCCGCTGGGCCATCCGGCAGGTCAATGATCAGGCCGGGCGACCCGCGATCATCTATTTCCACCCTTGGGAAATCGACCCGGACCAGCCGCGCGTCGCGGACGCACCGCTCCGCTCGCGCTTACGCCATTACAGCAACCTGTCGGTCATGGCCGCCAAGCTGCGCCGCCTGACGCGCGACTTCGCCTGGACACGCGTCGATGCATTGGCCGATGCCGAAGCGGCGCGGGCCGCTTGATCATGGGGCAGGCGGCCACACCTTTCGTCACGATGATGGACCTGACCGATCCGGCGCAGGTGCAGGCGGTCGATGCCTATGTCATGCGCCATGCCGACGGTACGCCTTTTCACCGGCCTGCCTGGTTGTTGGCGGTGGAGGAGGGAACGGGTAATCCCGCGCTGCTGCTCGCGGCGGTCGGCCATTCGGGCGGCATCAGCGGCCTGTTGCCGCTGCATCATGTGCAAAGCCGTCTGTTCGGACAGGCGCTGGTGTCGACCGCCTTTGCCGTCGATGGCGGCATATTGGCGGACAATGATCGCGCCGTGGCGGCCTTGGTCAGCGCAGCCGAAGATCTGGCGCGCAGTCGCGGCGGCCTGTCGCTGGAACTGCGCGGCGGACCCGCCCCCGGCACTGCATGGGAGCAGCGCGCGGACCAGCATGTCGGCTTCGTGCGACCGATCGCCGCCGACGATGACGCGGAACTGCTCGCCATCCCGCGCAAGCATCGTGCAGAACTCCGCAAGGCATTGGCGAACCCCGCCTTGGCGGTCGACATCGGCCGCAGTCGCCAGCATCTGCGCGACCATTATCGCGTCTATGCCACCAGCGTCCGCAACCTTGGCACCCCGGTATTCCCCGCGCGGCTGTTCCGCGCGGTGCTGGACCGGTTCGGCGATGACGCCGACATCTTGATCGTGCGCGAAGGCGACCGACCCGTCTCGGCCGTGCTTACGCTCTATCATCGCGGTCGGGTGATGCCCTATTGGGGTGGTGGCCTCGCCGATGCCCGGCGGCTGCGCTCCAACGAGCTCCTATATTACCGCTTGATGGGCCATGGCCGCGCACGCGGCATGACGGAATTTGATTTCGGCCGGTCCAAAGTGGATAGCGGGCAGGCCGCCTGGAAAAAAAGTTTCGGCTTCGCGCCCCGCGCGCTGACCTATTATGAATGGTCGCCCGATGGCCTTAAGCGGGACGTCAATCCCCAGAGCGAGAAATATCAGCGGCGCATCGCGCTGTGGAAAAAACTGCCCCTGCCGTTGGCCAATCTTGTCGGCCCGTTCATCGCGCGCGGCCTGGGGTGAAACACGTCATATATGCTATGCCGACCATCGGGTCGGACGGGGGCCGGGGGGTGAGTGGGACATGGCGTTCATGCAAGGGATAACGGAGTTGGGCCTCATCGTCGAAGAGGCGCATCTTTCGGATGCGACGGAGGTCGCCGCGATCGACGCTTGGGTCTGCGCCCATCCCGCGTCGACGCCCTTTCATCGTCCCGGCTGGATCATGGGGGTTCAGGACGGCACGGGGCAGAAAGGCCGGATGCTCGTCGCGCGGCTCGGCAGTCAGATCGTCGGCGTCCTGCCGCTCACCTATATCCGCTCGATGCTGTTTGGCCGCGCCCTGGTGGGTAGTGGGTTCGCCGTCGATGGCGGCATCCTGACGACCCACCGCAAGGCTGGAGCCGTGCTTGCCGACGCCGCTTGGACTCTGGCGGAGAAGTTGGGCTGCGCCACGCTCGAACTGCGCGGTGGCGAAGCGCCTGTCGGTCTCGCCTGGCAGGCCAAGGCCGACGCCTATCTCGGCTTCGCCCGCCCACTCGCTGCGGACGATGACACGGAACTCAAGGCGGTGCCCAAGCGCCACCGTGCCGAAATCCGTAAGGGCCTGGCGAACGATCTGACGTTCGAAAGCGGCCGCGACAAGCGGCTGCGCGACATTCATTACCGTCTCTACGCCCATAGCGTCCACCATCTGGGCACCCCGGTCTTTCCTCGCGCGCTATTCGACGGCGTGCTGGACCGGCTTGGCGCGGATGCCGACATCGCCGTCGTGTCGAAGGACGGCAAGCCCTTGTCGGCGGTCATCAGCCTCTATCATGGCGGCGCATGCATGCCCTATTGGCATGGCGCGGCAGACGGCGCGCGGACGATGCGCTCGAACGAAGCGCTCTATTTCCTGCTGATGCGCCAGGCGCGCGAGCGCGGCTGCACGACCTTCGATTTCGGCCGGTCGAAGGTCGGCACTGGCCCCGCCGCCTGGAAAAAAAGCTGGGGCTTCGAAGGCGAACCGCTCGGCTATCATCTGCGCACCGCGCCGGGCAAGGAGACGCGCGACGTCAATCCGCTCTCGCCCCAATATCGGCGCAAGGTCGAATATTGGAAAAAGCTCCCCGAAAGCCTCGCGACGCTCATCGGCCCGCATATCGCGCGGGGCCTTGGATGACGGGCGATATTCTCTTCCTCTGCCATCGCATCCCCTTTCCGCCCGATCGGGGCGACAAGATCCGCTCGTGCAACCTGCTTAAGCGCTTGGCGCAGGTCGCCTCCGTCCATGTCGGCTGCTTCGCCGATGATGATCGCGACATGGGCTTCGCCGGGGAACTGGCCGCCATTGCGCAGAGCCATTGCCTGCTACGGCGCGACAAGTCCAAGGTCGTGGCGGGCCTGACCGGCCTCGCTAAGCGCGAACCGTTGCTGGTTTCGCTGTTCGACCATCCCGGCCTGCACCAGTGGGTCGCGCAAACGCTGGCCGACCGGCCGATCCGCGCCGTCGTCGCCTATTCGGCGCAGATGGCGCATTTCGTCCCCGCGCTGCCCTCCGGCGTCCGCTTCCTCATGGATTTCGTCGATTTCGATTCGGCCAAATATGCCGCCTATGGCGCACAAGGCTCCGGCCCAATGGGCTGGGTCAACCGGCGCGAGGGCCGCGTGCTGCTCGACTTCGAACGTCGCGTCGCCGCCCGCGCCGATATCTGCACCTTCGTCAGCGAAGCGGAAGCGGCCCTGTTCCGCGCCGCCAGCGGCCTTGGCCCCGACCGGATCGTGCCGCTCGAAAATGGTGTCGCGCTCGATTATTTCGATCCCGCCGCTCCCTTTCCCCCGGTGGATCATGGCGATGGCCCCTTGCTCGTCTTCACGGGCCAAATGGACTATCGCCCCAATGTCGAGGCCGTCGACAGTTTTGCGCGCCAGACTTTGCCCGCCATCCGCGCCGTCCATCCGACCGCCCGCTTCGCCATCGTCGGGCGCAACCCGTCCAAGGCGGTCGAAGCGCTCGCCGCCCGGACCGGCGTGATCGTCACCGGCGGTGTGCCCGACGTGCGCGGCTGGCTGGCAGCGGCCGACATCGTCGTCGCCCCCTTGCGCATTGCGCGCGGTATCCAGAACAAGGTGCTGGAAGCCATGGCGATGGCCCGCCCAGTCGTCGCTTCGCCCCAAGCCGCCGAAGGGATCGACGCCCAGGATGAACGCCATTTCCTGATTGCCGCCAACCCGGCCGAAGAAGCCGCCAAGATCAACGCCTTGCTCGCCGACCCGGCCCGCGCCGCCCAAGCCGGCCTCGCCGCCCGCGCCCGGATGGAGGCACGCTACCGCTGGTCGGCAACGCTCGCCGATCTGCCCCACCTGCTGTTCGGACCTCAAGCAGGCATCCGCGCCGCATGACCGGCCAGACCTTGTCCATGGCGCGCACCCCGCTCGTCGATCTGACCGGATGGCGCGGCCATCTGACCGCGCTCGGCGTCGTCGCCTTCGCGATCCTGACCCTTTTCTTCGACGATGTGCAGTCGATGGTGTCGATCTGGTGGAATTCCTCCACCTTCGGCCATTGCCTCTTCATCCCGCCGCTCATCGCCTGGCTTGTCCAGCAACGCCTGCCCGGCCTGCGCCAATTGGAGCCAGTCGCCTGGGCACCGGGGCTCATTTGGCTGGGCCTGGGCGCGCTCGCCTGGTTACTGGGCGCGGCAGCTGGCGTGGCAATGGTTCGCCATGGCGCGATCGTTATCCTGTTGCAGGGCGCGACCATCGCGCTGCTCGGCCCTGCGGTAACGCGCGCGCTCATCTTCCCGCTTTTCTACGCCTTCTTCATGGTGCCCTTTGGCGAGGAACTCGTCCCGCCGCTGCAATTGCTGACGGCACAGCTCACCATGATGTTCCTCGACCTGTCCGGGGTGCCCGCCCATATGGAGGGCATCTTCATCACCACGCCGACCGGCTATTTCGAAGTGGCGGAGGCCTGTTCGGGCGCGAAATTCCTGATCGCCATGACCGCCTATGGCGTGCTGGTCTGCAATGTCTGTTTTCGCAGCTGGCCGCGCCGCATCATCTTCATGGTCGGCGCGCTGTCGCTCTCCATCCTCGCCAATGGCGTGCGCGCCTTCGCCACCATCCTGGTCGCGCATATCACCACCATCGACGCGGCGGTGGGGTTCGACCATGTCGTCTATGGCTGGGTCTTCTTCGCCATCATCATGGTTGTCGTAATGGCGACGGCTTGGCCCTTCTTCGACCGCAAGCCAGGCGATCCCTGGTTCGACCCGCGCCGCTTGCAGGGCGCAGTGGCAAACCACGGATCGGCAGGCCGGGTCGCGGGCATCGCGCTGGCGCTGATCGTCGCCGCGCCGCTCTGGCTGGCCACAACCGCCGCCAATGCCGATCCCTTGCCCGCGCGCATCGACTTGCCCGTCATTCAGGGCTGGACCCGCAGCGATACGCCCATGGCTTATCCCTGGAAGCCGCGCTTCGATGGGGCCGATCATGCAACCCTGGGGCGCTATCGCAACGCCAACGGCCAGTTGGTCGACCTCGCCATCATCGCCTATGAACGGCAGGAGGAAGGCCGCGAACTGGTTGGCTTCGGCCAGGGCGCGGCTGATCCCGACAGTGAATGGGTCTGGTCCTCGCCAGCGCCCGCGCCACCGGGCGCGCGGGGCGAACAGATCACTGCCCCCGGCCCGGTCGTGCGCCATGTCGTCAGCTATTATGTCGTGGGCGGCAACGCGCCGACCGGCAGCCGACCGGGCGTCAAGATCGCCACGATGAAAGCCCGCCTGCTGGGGCAGGATCAGCGCGCCGTCGCCATCCTCATCTCCGCCGAAGAAGGGCAGGGGCGTCCCGCCGATGCGGCGATCCGCGCCTTCCTGACCGTTCTTGGCGATGTGCAGCTTTTGGCTGACCGCAGCGCGGGCATCCGCTAGAGGGGTTCGCATGTGCGGCATAGCGGGTATCTTTCATCTGGAAACGGCCAAGCCGGTCGATCCCGCGCGGGTCCGCGCCATGCTCGATGCGATGCCGCATCGCGGCCCGGACGGCAGCGGCATCTGGACCGCGCCGGGCGTAGGCCTCGGGCATCTGCGCCTCTCGATCATCGACCTGGAATCGGGCGCGCAACCGATGCTGACCGACGACGAGGCGTTGGCGGTCGTGTTCAACGGGGAAATCTATAATTTCGCCGAAGTCCGCGCCGAACTGGAGGCGAAGGGCCATGTCTTTCGCACCCATAGCGACACCGAAGTCATCCTCCACGGCTATCGCCAATGGGGCGAGGAATGCGTCCATCGCTTCAACGGGATGTTCGCCTTCGCCCTGTTCGACGCGCGCGCCCAGTCGCTCTGGCTGGTGCGCGACCGGCTGGGGGTCAAACCGCTCCATTATGCCTTGCTGTCGGATGGCAGCCTGATCTTCGGATCGGAACTCAAAAGCCTGCTCGCCCACCCGCTGCTGCGCCGCGCGCCGGACCTCTCCGCACTCGAAGACTATATGGCCTATGGCTATGTCCCCGACGATGCCTGCCTGGTCGCGGGCGTGCGCAAACTCGGCGCGGGCGAAACGCTCCGCCTGGTGCGCGGCCGCCCCTTGCCCCAGCCGCATCGCTATTGGGACATCAGCTTCGCCGACCGCACCAAATCCTCGCCGCAGGAACTGGAAGAAGAACTGGTCGCCCTGATGCGGCAGGCCGTCCGCTCGCGCATGGTAGCCGATGTGCCGCTGGGCGCATTCCTGTCGGGCGGGGTGGACAGCAGCAGCGTCGTCGCGCTGATGGCCGAAGCCTCGTCGCAGGCAGTCAAGACCTGCACCATCGGCTTCGATGTCGCCGCGCTCGACGAGACAGCCTATGCCGATCGGATCGCCCGGCGCTTCGCCACCGATCATCGCAGCCGCATCGTGTCGCCCGACGATTATGGCCTGATCGACCGGCTCGCCTATCATTTCGACGAACCCTTTGCCGATGCCTCCGCGCTACCGACCTTCCGCGTGTGCGAACTGGCCCGCGAGCAGGTGACGGTGGCGCTGTCGGGCGATGGCGCGGACGAGGCCTTTGCCGGCTATCGGCGCCACCGTTTCCAGATGCAGGGCGAACGCATTCGCGGCCTCATCCCCGCGTCGATCCGCGAACCCTTGTTCGGGACGCTCGGCAAATATTATCCCAAGGCCGACTGGGCACCGCGCGCGCTGCGGGCCAAATCCACCTTCCTGGAACTCGCGGGCGGCGGCGGCGAAGCCTATGCCGCGTCGGTCGGCGTTACCCCCCACGCCCTGCGCCAGCGCCTCTTCACGCAGGAGGTCAAGGGACGGCTGGGCGGCTATCGCGCCGAAGATCGCTATGTGAAGGCGATGGCCAACGCGCCCGCGCGCGATGCGCTCGACCGGGCGCAATATGCCGACATCAAATATTGGCTGCCCGGCGACATCCTGACCAAGACCGACCGGATGAGCATGGCCGTCAGTTTAGAAGCGCGCGAGCCGCTGCTCGATCATCGCCTCGTCGAATTTGCCGCGCGCCTGCCGGTCAGCCAGCGCATTCGCGGCAATAGCGGCAAATATCTGCTGAAAAAGGCGATGGAGCCTTATCTGCCGCAGGACATACTCTATCGCCAGAAAATGGGCTTCGTCACCCCCATCAGCGCCTGGTTCCGCGGCGCGCTAGCCGGTGAAGCGACCGCCATCGCGGGCGGCTCAGCCCTTGCCCGCACCGAATGGTTCGACAGCGCCATGCTCGCCCGCATCGCCACCGACCACCGCTCCGGCGTCGCCGACCATGGCCGCCTGCTGTGGCAATTGCTGATGCTCGACAAATCGCTGACGCGGTTGTTTGGGGTGTGAGCAACGCCCTGCGCAATGCGCTGGCGTTCGGTGTAATGTTCGCCGCGCCGTGGCTGATCTGGCTGGGGTTTGCGCATCTCGTTCGACCTTGGTGGCACGGAGAAATCGCCGCGTTGATCACCGCTTCACTGTCGATCGCTGCGGGAATGAGCGGCTTCTGGCTCCTCGGATCGCCATTTGCGCGCTGGAACGAGAAGTATCTGCTGGCGCTATTGGCAGGCTACGCAATATTGATCGTGATCGCTCAACCTTTTATCGGGCTGTTGTCGGTATGCACGACAGGCGATTGCATCTAGCGCCCTCTTGCAACCCGCGCCGCCCGGTGCCAACGGAGCGCATGGCGATGATCAGGGCGCAGCAGTGACAGTTTCCAAGGAAATCGTGCGGTTCCGGCTTTACGCGCTGTGCCTGGGCGGGGACATGGCCGGGCTGTTCTGCGCCTTCCTCGCCGCCAACTGGTTCGTGCTGGGCGCGCTGTGGGGCGAACCGGGCAAGCCGCACGGCCTCGTCATGTTCGCGATGATCGCGCCGCTCTATGCGCTGCTGGCGGTGCAGGGTGGCGGCTATGGCATTCAAAGCCTTAACAATGTCCGGCGCGGCATTGTTCGCGCGCTGCTGGCGTTGGTGCAGGCGGCGCTGCTGATGTTGTTGATCGTCTATCTCGGCAAGATGGCCGAACAATTGTCGCGCCTGACCTTCGTTACCGGCCTTGGCTTGGGCGGCCTTGCCGTCGCGCTGGTGCGGCTGGCGATCGCCCGGCTGGCTGGGCAGGTGCTGGGCGACGTGCCTGACCTCACCGTCGTCATCATGGATGGCGTGATGATCGCGACCGGGCCGCATATGACCGTCATCGAAGCCGCCGCCATCGACCTGCGCCCCGAACGCCACGATGCCGACATGGCCGCGCGGCTGGCGAGCGCGGTGGGCATGGCGGAACGCGTAATCGTCGCCTGTCCGCTCAACCGGATGGCCGACTGGTCGGCGGCGCTCAAATCACTGTCGGCCCGGGGCGAGATCGTCGTGCCCGAACTGCTTCGCTTCGCGCCTGCACGGGTCGCCGAATTTGACGGCCAGCCGACCATCATCGTCGCGGGCGGCCCGCTGCAGTTCCGCGACCGGCTGATCAAGCGGCTGTTCGACCTGATCGTTGCCACCGTCGCCACCATCCTCTTCTCGCCGATCCTGATTGGCGCGGCGCTGGCGGTGAAACTGACCAGTCCCGGTCCCATCCTCTTCCGCCAGCCGCGCATCGGCAAGGATGGCCGCTCCTTCTCCATCTACAAATTCCGTTCGATGCGGACAGAGGCCAGCGATACAAAGGCCGCGACCCTGACCAGGCGCGACGATGATCGCGTGACCCCGATCGGTGCCTTCTTGCGCCGGACTAGTATTGACGAATTGCCTCAACTTTTCAATGTTTTAGAAGGTAACATGAGTATCGTCGGCCCACGCCCCCATGCCGCCGCCGCGCGGGCCGGGGACAGCCTCTATTGGGAAGTCGACCCCCGCTATTGGGCGCGCCATTGCATCAAGCCCGGCATGACCGGCCTCGCCCAGGTGCGCGGCCATCGCGGATCTACCGACCATCATCAGGATCTGATCGACCGGCTCCAATCCGACCTGGAATATGTCAGCGACTGGTCGGTCTGGCGCGACCTGCGCATCATCGTCGCGACCTTGGGCGTCCTCGTCCACCACAAGGCCTATTGAGCATGACCGATCTGCTAATAGGCGTTCTACTGTCCGCTTCGCTGTTCGCTTTGCTGTGGCCCTTCCTCTTCTACCCCTTGATTCTGCGCGCTTTACCGACGCTTCCCGAAGCCCCGACAGCGAACACGCCGGCCAGCGCCTCGCTACTCTTCTGCGCCTATAACGAAGCCCATGCGATGCCGGAGAAGCTGGCCAATATCGCCATGCTCAAGTTTCGCCATCCGGGGCTGGAATGCCTGGCCTTCGACGATGGCTCGTCCGACGGCACCGGCGACCTGATCGCCGCTCAGGGCGATCTCGTCACCTTGGTCCGTGGTCCCGGCCGCACGGGCAAGGCGCATGGCATGAAGCAACTCGCCGCCCGCGCCACAGGTGACGTGCTGATCTTCACCGACGCCAATGTCCTCCTCGACCCGCAAGCCATCGACAATCTGCTCGCCCGCTATGCCGACCCCGCGATTGGCGGCGTGCTAGGGTCGCTCCACTATATCGGCGCGGATGAAAGCGCGACGGCCTCGGTCGGCTCGCTCTACTGGCGGATCGAGGAAGGGTTGAAGGACGAGGAGTCGCGCACCGGCAATGTGCTGGGCGCAGACGGTTCCATCTTCTCCATCCGCCGCAGCCTCTATCCCGATTTCCCTGACAGCGTGCTCGATGACCTCACCGTCTCGATGGCGGTGGTGTTCGCGGGCAAGCGTTTGGTGAAGGCCAAGGATGTCATCGCCCGCGAACGGCTGGTGACCGGGCGCAAGGACGAATATCGCCGCAAAGTGCGGATCGCTGCCCGCGCCTGGCACACCCATGTCCATCTGCGCCCGCAACTACGCCGGATGGCCGCGATCGACCGGTTCAAATATGCCTCGCGCAAGATCGTGCGCTGGTTCGGCGGCGTCTTCATCCTGACCGGCGCGATTGCGGCGGGGACGCTGGCGATGCGGATTTCACCCATGCTTTATATGGTCGGCGCGCTCGCCGTTGCTCTGACGATCTGGGCCGGGATACGCGCGAAAAACGGGCCGTTCGCGGCGCTGGTCGATATACTCATTGCTTATGCCGCAACCCTGCAGGGCGTGATCAAGGCCATGACTGGCCGCACCGTCACCATCTGGAATCCGGCCAAGTCGCGCTGACCCCCTCGTCAAAGCGTCACGATATTGTATAGCCCATCCCCTGTTCCCAAGCGGAGAATGACGTGATTACTGTCCAGCGGGTGGCCAAGGCTGTCGGCAAGCATCTGACCCGAACCTCGCTCCAGGCGCGCAAGGCGCTGGGAGCGCGGCGCAAACGGGGCTGTCCGGCCTGTGGCGCGACCGTCGTGGGATTTTTCCGCTATGGCGATAATGGCGAATGGGGCTGCCCGGAATGCGGCGCATCGCCGCGCGAGCGTCTGATGAACTGGCTGATCGCCAATGGCCGCCTGACCGTGCCGACCGATGGCGCAATTCTGCATATGGCCCCCAATGAAGCCAGCCTCGTCCGGCGCTTCGCCGCCGCCGCTTACTATATGCCCGCCGATCTTGATCCGTCGCGCTACACCGTCCCCAACATGGCGCGGGTGGATCTCATGGAACTGGCCGTCACTGACCGCTACGACCTGTTCTACGCCAGCCATGTGATGGAGCATGTGCCCGACGACATGGCCGTGCTGCGCAATATCTACCGCGCCTTGAAGCCGGGCGGCGAAGCCTGGCTGATCGTGCCGCTCTGGACCAAGCCGACCGAGGATGGCAGTTTCGACATCCCCCCGCGCGAACGCGAACGCCGCTTTGGCCAATGGGATCATGTGCGCCAATATGGCCCGGATTTCGCTGACCGCATCCGCGCCGCGGGCTTCGACTTGGAAGAGATTGACGCCAGCGGAATCGATAATGCGGCGCGCCATTTCTACGCCCTGGACGACCGGCTCTTCCGTGCCCGCAAGCCCGGCGGAGTCGCGCAGCAGTGACCATCCTCGCGCGGATGGAGGCATCCGCCCGCATCCTCGCGCTGGTCAAGCTCGCCAATGTCGGCCTCGTGCTGATCTGGGGCTTTGCCGTCACCTTCGTCTTTGTCCGCATATTGCCGCTGGCCGAGTTTCAGGCGTTCCTGCTGCTGGTCGCGTTCGGCAACTTCACCATTTCCGCTGAATTCGGCCTGACCTCCATCATTTACGCCCGGCTGCGGCGGCACTGGCTGGGTGGCGATCAGGCGGATAGCGGCTTCCGGCTGGAGGAAATGGGGGTACTCTTCCTGTTCCTTGGCCTCATCGTTCTTGGCGGAACGGTGATCCTGATCGCGGCGCTGGCGCTGGGCTGGTTCGACACCGCGATGCCGCTGCTGTTCCTGCTCTTCTTCCTGTCGGCCTGCGTCAACCTGCCCGCCTTGCTGGCCAAGCGCGCCTTGGCCGCCGTAGATGGCAACTTCCTGTGGGAAGCGCTCGATTGCGGACGGCGAGTGCTGACGATCGCGCTGCTGTTGGCGATCCTCTTGGGCATGGACCCGCGCCTGTCGATCGCGTTGCAACTGGCGGTCAGCCTCCTCGTCATCGGCTGGGCCATCACCCATGTCCACCGGCGGCTGGGGATGACCGCCCGGCACTGGCTCGCCTTCCGGGTTGGCGGGGGGCATGTCCGCGCCCATTATCTGCGCGATATCGGCGCATCGGCGGCTTTCACCGCGTCCGACATCATCGCCTATAATGCGCCCTATTTCACCATCGCGATGGCGACGTCCGACGCCCGCCCGATGCTGATCTTCGACTTCTTCTTCAAAATGTCGCGCGCCCTCTCAATGCTGGTCCGCGCCGTCGTGGAAGCTGCCTTGCCCCGCATAACCCGCGCCTATCATGCCGGCGACCGCGCAAGGCTGCGTCAGTTGCTCGCCCGCTCGCTCGGCGCGGGACTGGTCTTCGCGCTCCTGCTGTCCGCCCTGTTGCTGAGCGTCGGCGACTGGCTCTTCACCAAGCTGTTCGACGGTCGCGCCACGATCGACCGGACGGAACTGGCGCTCATCGTCGCCGCCTTGGCCGCACTCACGATCATCTGCGTATCCGTCTACGTGCAGGGCGCGCTCGGCCGTTTCTCAATCCTGCTGCATCGCTCCTTGCCCTTCCTCGCCGGATCGCTCGCCAGCGCCCCCTTGGCCCTGTCCCTGGCATCCCAACGCTTCGACCTCGCCTTCCTCGGTCTCTACACGCTGACCCTTACAGGCGCGGCCATTCTGCACCTGCTTTCGCTCCAAAGGCTGGCGCGCGCATGAAGGTCGCGATGCTTGATCCTTCGCTCTTCACCGGGCGCTATGACGATAGCCTGTGCGCGGCGCTGGCGGGGCAGGGTGCGGACGTCACGCTCTATGGTCGCCCCATGCGTACCACCGATGCCATCGTGCCGCATGGCTATGCCTATAGCCCGCATTTCTTCCGCGGCAGCGAAACATTGCGCGATCGCCTGGGCGAGGGGCGTGCCTTTCGTCTGGCCAAGGCGGCTGAATATGGGCTGGCCTGCGCATTGGGCGACCTCACACCATTCATCGCCGCGGATGTCGTCCATATTCAATGGCTCCCACTTGCCCCCGCAGACCGCCTCATGCTGAAACGCCTCAAAGGGCGCACCGCCTTGGTCCACACCGTCCACAATGCCGACGCCTATCATGCCGATGCCGGACTGCAGGGTCGGGGCTATCGCGCCTTGCTCGACGAAATGGATGCGCTGATCGTCCATGGCGACACGACCTTCGCGGCCCTGATCGCCCAGGGCATCGCCCCCGCCCGCATCCACCTCACTCCGCACCCGCCGATGCGACTGGCAGCCGCCAGCGCCACCGACCTCGCCGCCGTCCCCGCCTCCACGAAACCCCGCCTGCTCTTCTTCGGCACGATCCGCCCCTATAAGGGCGTCGATCTCGCGATAGAGGCCTGCCTCTCGCTCTGGCGCGACGGCCATGATTTCGACCTCATGCTCGCGGGCAAGCCCTTCATGGACGTCGCGCCGCTCCTGGCGCAGGTCGCGCAGGCGGGTTTTGCCGACCGGTTGCTGACCGATTTCGGCTTCCTGACCGAAGGTCGTCTCGACGCGCATATGACCCGCGCCGACATCATGGTCTTTCCCTATCGCCATATCGATTCAAGCGGTGCCTTCCTCTCCGCGCTCCATCATGGCAAGGTGATGGTCACGTCCGACGCGGGCATGTTCGGGCAATTGCCTGACGGCGTGGCAGTCAAGGCACCTGCGGGCAATGCCCCCGCCTTGGCCGCAGCGCTCTTGCCGCTGGTGCAAAGTGCCGCCATCAGGCAGGCACAGGGCGCGGCGTCGCGCACTTATGGGGACGATATGGGAAGCTGGAAGGACATGGCGGTGGCAACGATGAACATCTATAAAACCGTGCTGGCCGCGCGCGCATGAACCGCTATTGGCGCGAATTGTCCGACCGCAGGCTGGCCGCGCGCCTGGCGCTCGCCGGGCGGGTGCATCAATATCCCGAAATCCAGGCGCTCAAGCGCTTCCTGTCCACCTTTGCTGTCGACTGCCTGTTCGACGTCGGCGCCAATCGCGGCCAATATGCCACGATGCTGCGCAAGGATGCGGGCTATAGGGGACTGATCCTGTCCTTCGAGCCGAACCCGGATGTGTTCGCCGAACTGCAGCGCCATGCCGCGTCCGATCGCCAATGGCATGTCTTCAATATGGCGCTCTCCGATTTCGACGGCACGGCCAGTTTCAACATCATGGCCGCCGATCAATTCTCGTCGCTCAAGGCTCCATCGGCCGAGCAGGATGCGATCTTCGCCGACCGCAACAAGGTAACCAAGACGGTCGAGATGCAATGCTGCCGCCTCGGCTCTGTGCTGCCTGATCTGCAGGCGCAGCATGGATTTGCCCGCCCGTTCCTGAAAATGGACACCCAGGGCCACGACCTGTCGGTGTGCGAAGGCGCGGGGGACGCGCTGGCGCAGATGCTGGGCATCCAGACCGAACTCGGCGTCCGCTCCATTTACGAAGGCGGCACCGGCTATCGCGCGATGATCGATTGGCTCGAAGCCCGCGCCTTCGTGCCGTCTGCTTTCTTCGCCAATAATAAAGGCCATTTTCCGCTGCTGGTCGAAATGGATGGCATCTTCGTCAACCGGACGCTGGTCGCGGCGTGACTGGGGGCGGGGCGACCAGCTTCGTCAGCGCGCGCCGCCTGTTCCTGGCCGGCGCGATCGGCTTGACGCTCTGGCTCGGCGCGACCTTCGTCTGGCATGTCACCTGGCGGCAGGGGATCAGCCTGCCGGTCATCCTGTTCCTGGATCAGGATTTTCCGTTGCTGCTCGGGTCGCTGCTGCTGCTCGCGCTGGCCGCGCCCTTTGCCGAAGGGAAGGGCTTCCGCCTGCCGTGCCCGACCGCGCGGATCATCGTGCCCTTGATCCTGCTCATGGGGCTGGCGGCCTGGGCGGGCCATTATGCCCTGTTCCAGAACTATTCCATTTCCCGTGACGAAGAAGTCGCACGCTTCGCCGCCGCCTACATGCGCGAAGGGCTGTTCGCCCGGCCGATCCCAGTCGAATGGGAACCCTATCGCCGGGCGATCATGCCCGAATTCTTCTCCCCCTTCGGCGCGGCGGATTATTGGACGGCAGCCTATCTGCCGGTGAACAGCGCGATCCAGGCCTTGTTCTGGCAATTGGGCGATCCCAATCTGGCAGGACCAGTGCTGCTGATGGCCGGGCTGCTTGCGCTCTGGCGCGTGGCGCTGCGCTTGATGCCCGATCGCCCGGACGCGGTATGGGTGACCGTGTTGCTCGGCTGTTCGTCCAGCCAGCTCTGGATCACGGCGATGACGCCCTATGCCATGACCGGCCATTTCGCGCTCAATATGGTCTGGCTCGCGCTGGTGCTGCGCGGCGGGGTGATGGGCCATGGCAGCGCAGGCGTCGCCGCGTTGGTCGCCGCCGGGCTGCACCAATGGCATTTCCCGCCGCTGTTCATCGCGCCCTTCATCCTGTGGATGCTGCTCGCGCGGCGCTGGACGGTCGCGGCCTTCCACGCGCTGACGCTGGTGGCGATCGTCATCGTGTGGGCCAAGCTCTGGCCCGAATTTCTGCTCCACGCACTGGGTGCCCCCGCCGATATCCGCCCGTCTGCGGGGGTCGCCGACAAGGTCGGCAGCCTGTTCCAGCGTCTGGGCGACCGCTGGCAGCCATTGGTGAATATTAGCCGCTACATCGCCTGGAACGACCTACTGATGGTGCCGCTCGCCGTGCTGGGCATAGCCGCGATGCGCTGGCGTGCGGTGATCCGGGGGCAGGAGATCGCGCTACCGCTGGCGCTTGGTTGCCTCGCGGGATGCATGCTGGCGCTGGCGCAGGGCTATGGCTGGGGCTTCCGCTACGCCCATGGCTTTATCGGGCCGTTCTGCCTGCTTGCGGGTCTCGGCTGGGCGCGGTTCCGCCCGCAAGATGCGCTGCGCCCGCTGGTCATCGGGCTGTGCATCACCGCATTGGGCAGCGTCTTCCTTGTCTGGCGCACCCATGCGTTCGTCGCCCCCTATGCGGCGAGCCATCGGCTGATCGACTCGAGCCAAGCCGACGTCGTGCTGGTCGATCCGCGCGGTGGTCTGTATGTCACCGATCTGGTCCGGGGTCGCGATGGCGTACCCGGCAAACCGATGGTCATGAACTTGGGGCTGCTGACGCTCGATCAAGTGGATGAACTGTGCAAATCCTATGTCGTCGAACTGTTCGACCGCGCCGAATTCCGGCCGCTAGGCGTCCCGCTCGCGCGCTGGAACCTTAGCCGCATGGACACGCTGCGCGCGCATATGAAGGAAGAGGGTTGCGACAAGCCTGTCCAGCCGCCGTTGCCCGCAACCTTTGAGGACGCGCTGAACGCCGCCGATAATGCGATGTGAAAGGGCTTACTGCCCCTTCACATGCACCCGCTTGCCGCCGATCCAGGTTTCCAGCACCTGCGTCGCGCGGATGTCGGCAGGCCGCGCCGTAGAGATATCCCGGTCGATCAACAGGAAGTCGGCGCGCTGCCCCGGCACCAGGCTGCCGAAACGCTTTTCGGCAAAACCGGCAAAGGCGGCCTGGCGTGTAAAGCCGTCGAGCGCCGCGTCAAAGCTAACCCGCTGCGTCGGCATCCAACCGCCAAAAGGTTCGCCCTTGGCATCCTCGCGGCTCATGGCGACGGCGATCCCCGCAAAGGGATTGGGGCTTTCCACCGGCGCGTCCGATCCGAACGCCAAAGGCACCCGATTGTCCAACATCGCCTTCCACGCATAGGCACCGCCCAGTCGCGCCTCGCCCAGGCGGGTCGTCGCCATGCGCCAGTCGGATGCTTCATGCACCGGCTGCATCGATGCGATGATGCCGAACTGGCCAAAGCGCGGCAAATCGGCCGGACTGACGATCTGCGCATGTTCGATCCGCCACCGCCGGTCGCCCTTATAGGTTTCCGACAATTCCTGGATCGCATCGAGAACTTCGCTATTGGCCGCGTCGCCGATCGCATGGGTGGCGATTTGGAAATTGTCCATCGCCGCACGGCTCATCACATTGCGCAACTGCGTCGCCGAGATCATCGGCAGCCCGCGCTGCCCCGACGCATCGGCATAGTCGGCCTTCAGCCACGCGCCGCGCGACCCCAATGCCCCATCCAGCACCAGCTTGATCCCGCCCAGCCGCAGCCGGTCATCATAGAGCCATTGGGTCGGTTCCGGCCCGGCAATCAGCGT
>TARA_R110000787_G_scaffold46612_8_pt1 | contig 21333 bp, 17 predicted proteins | sample TARA_R110000787 | Tara Oceans TARA_R110000787 (sample SAMEA4397920) | marine metagenome | biome: Polar Biome; feature: [DCM] deep chlorophyll maximum layer (ENVO:01000326); material: water (ENVO:00002006), including particulate matter (ENVO:01000060) such as... | depth 35 m | reverse complement strand
AGAAAATTCTACTTTTGAACTCTGTTATTTATTGGGGGGATTACAATACTATTTTTTAAATATTATTCATACCAGAAACTGTCATCTCTATTCCTTTTTCAATATTGATTAATGGAGTCCAGTTTAACAATTTCATTGCTCTATTATTGTTTAATACCATTACAGAAATATCAAAATCTCTTTTATCTTTATATGTAATATTTATTTTTTTCCTTGTAAATTTCTCTACTAATCCAACGATTTCATTTAATGTATAGCCATTTCCACTACTTATGTTAAAAATATTAGATTGTTCTAAATCTAGCATTTTTATAGTCGCTCGAACTACATCTGAAACATGAATATAGTCTCTAACTACTGAACCATCACCCCATATTGTTAATATTTTTTCATTAATTGCTAAATTAATACAAGTCCCTATGAAACCCTGCACTCCCATACGCCGCTGACCTAACCCGTATGGATTTGATGGCCTCATAATAATGGAAATAAATCCATAGAGATCTGAATACATATTGAGATACTTTTCTATGGCAAGCTTTACAATCCCATAACTACAAACGGGATTTGTAACATGGAATTCATCCATCGGGCTTATCTGTGGATGACCATACACTGTTCCTCCAGAGGAAAAGTAGATAATCTTTTTAACTCCACTATTTTTCATAGCTTCAAGCAACCTTATTGTATTAACAAGGTTGCCATTTATATCGCTAACAGGATCGTTATTAGATGTACTTGGTACAGAAGTACTCACTAAATGAATTACTGTATCGATATCAACTAGTGCTTCTGACAATGCCATTACATCATTAAAATCTATCTGAATATATTCAACAGAAAGGCATTTTGAAGCGGGAGATCTATCGAGAACTCTAACAAAATGACCTTCAGACAAAAGTTCCTCAACTATATGGGCACCAATAAAACCTGCCCCACCTAGAACTAATATTCTCATTTCAGTAAATTCCTAATTTTTTTTAAAATCTTTCTTACATAGAACTGTTTTTCAATATGAGTTTCATCTTACACAGATAGACCATTGGAAATGATAATAAGTTAATTTATTATGCATTGGCGGCCTTAACTTTTGTGTCAAAATCAGTAAAACATATAAATTAATAACATCTATACAAAGAAAAAGTCAGAAGGTTATTCAAAAATAAGTTAATTTATCATGTTATTATTCAGAAAATTTTCTTATAAATACATTATTTAATTAAACATCATTATGAAGGTTTAGTTTTAGATAATAAAACCTGAGCCCTACCTAATAGGCTGCCAGCAATACACCAATAAAGAGGATTAAAGGAAGCATTCGGAATTTGGTCTATCATTATTATTGCTACAGCTAAAGTATGACCGGCTAATAATATTCTTGTTTGTTGAGATGCTAAGTGCATTTGCATATTTTTTCGGTAAATTATATACACAGGTAGAAGCAAGAATAAAAATGTTGATAGAAACCCCATCCAACCTGAAGTACCAATGGAGATTACCCATCCCCCATCAGTCACACTTATATCTTCACCTGTTTCAACATCATATACCCGATTTCTTCCCCATGTACCCCATCCAAACCAGGGTTTTATCCCGGCATGAGCCAATAATACTTCTTCATGTTTAAATCTAAAATCCAATGACCCAGCCCTGTCCTGACTTATTTCACTTGCAATATCAACCATATCATTATGGGGAAACAATCCTATTGCTGATGAAATTGGATAAGTTATAAATATCAATGCCATCATTGCAGAAGCAAAATAAATTTGTTTAGGCTTTAGAAATTTAATAGCTAGAAAAGCAAATAAACCATAAATTAATGCTGCCAAACTCTTAGATAAGAGTAACGTTATCAATACAATAGATAGTCCAATTGTATTGCTATATCTAAAAACTTTATATTTTGACTCTTTTAAAGATGCCCAAAAAACAACACCCAACGCCAAAAACATGGCAACTAAAAGACCATGCCCCATAAAGACCACAGCCCTAAACCCCCCCGAACGATATTGCTGAATCCAAGAATGTGGAAAATATCCATAGATCATTTGATGCAATTGGGGACTCATCCTAATTTCATAAAGCGCAAAAAAAGCATAAATCAAAGCTGCAATAGCAAAATATTTAAATAAGATTAAATGCTCTTTTTCTTCTCTAAAGTAAGCTAAACCAATTAAAAATGGAATAAATTCTAAAAAGGTAATTACTGAGCCACTCAAACCATCATAAAGGGATAATCCGGGAAGGTGTAGATATTGATCTGAGTTTGTTATTGCGGTTAGAAAAGGCGTTAAAATAAGCAATATGAACAAAAACTTTAAAAATTTATCCAAATATCTAAGCCCTAGCTCTTTACCACTCAAAACGATGTATACCAATATGGTTATAGTCGTCATCAAGAATTTATCTGGATCAGGTAAACCTGGCAAGTCTATAGCGAAAGAAGCAGGCAAAAACATATACGCTGCTAGCAGAGCAATTAGTGAACCAGGTCCAATGCCATGTCTTTTCAATAAGAACATAGTAACCACAGGCCATGCGAGTAAAATGATATAAGCAAATGTATTTGGCATAGTAAGATTTAAAGTCTAGTATGTGCACAGCTCAGCTACTTATTTAAGCGAGAAACTTACATGCTTTGCACAAAAACAAATCATATCCTATAAAATGTAACAAAAAAAATTCCTAAAATTTTATTTCCATCTGTTTTACATTGTAAGCCCTTCAAAAATAATTAAGTTCAAAAACAGAATTTATCAAAAACTAAATCGCTGGCAATCTCTGCATAATAAATTAAGCACTATTTACTTGAATGAAAAACTACAAAAAATGAAATTTTTAACGAACAAATTTAAAGGTGAAAATCTGAGAGCACGCGTATTAAGAAGCTCCTCTGTCACTTTTGCAAGTTATGGACTTGAACAATCCTTAAGACTAATCTCCAACCTGATACTAACAAGACTTCTTTTTCCTGAAGCTTTTGGAATTATGGCATTAGCATCAACAATTTTAGTCGCGCTCAGCATGTTAAGTGATATTGGGATTGAACAATCTGTAATTCAAAACAAAAAAGGTTCTGAAACAAATTTCAGAAATACTGCCTGGGTTGCACAAATCTTTCGAGGCATTGTTCTCTGGCTATTTGCATGTTTAGTGGCCTATCCAACTTCAATTTTTTATGATTCACCTATTCTTTTTCCTTTAATTTGCGCACTTGGAAGCACATTAGCTATTCGAGGTTTTAACACTACATCCTTCGCTGTTAACAATAAAGAGTTAAAAATTTTTAAACTATCTATAGTTAAAGTTAGTTCACAAGCATTAGGTATTATACTAACAGTTGTATTTGCTTATTACACAAACTCAGTATGGGCTTTAGTTTGGGGGAACATCTTGTCAAGTTGTATTGGCTTGATTATAGGACATTTATTTCTGAATGACGGGTTTAAGCACCGGTTTGTTATTGATTGGCCGATTATGTTCCAAATTATCTCTTTCGGGAAATGGATTTTTATCAGTAGCATATTTGGTTTCCTTGCTAACCAAGCAGACAAAATGATTGTTGGTAAAATGCTTTCTCTGACGGATCTTGGTGTTTTTATGATTGCAATCACACTAGCACAGATACCAAAAGCAATTTTACATTCGCTAAATCGTATGGTGTTGTTTCCAGTATACTCAAAAATTCAGGATCAAAGTGAAGATGAAATTAAAAGAAAAGTTCTACGGGCAAAATTACTCATAAGTGCTTCGCTACTACCAATAGCACTTGTACTACTAATATCTGGTAATTTATTAATCGACATACTCTACGATCCAAGATATGAAGATGCAGGATGGATGTTACAAATTTTGGCTGCAGGAATTGCAGTTGAGATTGCTACAAATGTGGGTCCATTTTATTTAGGTTTAGGTAAAGCAAATTTATTTGCATTTTTGGTCGGAATAAAATCTTTTCTATTAATACTTTCTATGTTGATTGGTGCTGTGCTATTAGGTCCACAGGGACTGATAGCCGGGATTGCAATATCCTCAGTGTTTTACTATATTGTCGAAATATTCTTTTTATCGAAGTTCAAAATTTGGTTTTGGAAAATAGATATCATATTGATATTTATAATAGCACTTGTTACATATAAAATTATTTAACAATACTAAAATTAAACAAAAATAATCCGTAAAATATTTAATTAAATTTTTATTTTAATTAATTAAATACCATCATATTTATGATAAATATCATTGCAAGTACAGAAATATTACGAACTAAAGTTATAAAAATATGGCAAATTTAATAAAAAAAATTAAAAGTAAATTTTCAAGTTATAAAAAAAAGACCACTCCTGAAACTATCAATTATGATATGGAAATAAGAAGTGATAACATAATCAAAATTATTTTTTTTCTACCAGTATCGGATTATCCAAGTGGTGGAATTATCGTTGCTCATGATCATTCTGAAACAATAAATGAATTAGGATTTGAACAATATATATCTGAGATTATGTATCCAACTGATATTAATTTTGTTCCTAAACTATTTGTTCATAACTCACAGTTCAAACGTGACTACAAGATTGATTTAAAAAAAGATTTTATAATTCTTCCAGAAGTAATGGCTTTAAGGTATGCAGAGAAATTAAATCGTAATGCCATTAAATTTGGTATTCACGTGCAGAATGGTTACCTATTGAATCTTGAATGCAATCCAAATCCTAATAGCATTTCCAAATTAAAAAAAGCATACCAATCTGCCTCTTTAATTATTGGAAATTCAAATGATACTATTGAGAATATTAAATTCATCTTTCCTGAAGTCGCAACTAAAATTATTCGTTCGTACTTTGTTATCAATAAAAATCGCTACCAACAAATTCAAACCAAGAAAAATTATATTACTTACATGCCAAGGAAGTTATCAAAACACAGTCAACTTTTATTATTTTTCTTAAATGAAAAAATCCCAAACAATTGGAAAATAATACCTATTGATGGTGTCACTGAACAAGAAGTGTATAACATTTTTTATGAATCAAAAATATTTCTATCATTTTCAGAGTTTGAAGGTTTAGCAATGCCACCAGCTATGGCAGCAATGTCAGGTAATATGGTAATTGGCTATACTGGAGAGGCAAATAAAGAATATTTCCATTTGCCATGCTTTGACGAGGTTCCATGTGGTGATATTAAGCTGTTTGCATCCAAAGTTATTGAAACTATTAATAAATATGAAAATGATAATATTGTACTTGATATGAATTCAATACAGTATCTTGAAAGTTTATTTTCCAAGGAAAAACAAAAAAAGTTTTTGAGCGATCTAATCTTTCAAGTCGATAATTTGCTAAAGTGATCTATTTTTAAAAATCATTAAAACAATCGAATAAACTTAGACTCCACTTTGTCAAATAATCTTTTTAGATTATCGATATCGACCACAAAACTTTCTTTTGTTAAACCTTCATCAGCGACCAAGATAGCATATCCTATATCTGCATCACTGCAATAATTTTTAAAAGGATTATAAAAGCGTGATGGGGGTTGAATGCAAATTAACGTCGATTTTGGTTTTCCTGCAATAATAGCATGTGCCATCTGGCTACCCTCTATGCTTAATATAAAATCTGCTTTATATAAAGCAGCATATAATTCCTCAATTGGAGTGGATTCAGCTATAAATGATAACACTTGAAAGTCTTTACTAAGAGACTCAAGCATTTTTTCTTCATTTTCTAAAACTCTCTTCGAAGCAGAATAACCACGTTTTAGATATACAATTAATTTACTTGCAGATGAATATATAGAAGGTAATAATGATATTTTTTGCTTATAACTGGATAAGATTTCTTTGTATACATTAGAATGCTGCCATCCGTAATACATATCTGCAGTGCTAATTTTTGCAAATGAATTTACATTACATTTTAAATTAAATAAATTCATTATTTCTTTTTTTTGTGGTGTTGATGGACTACTGGTAACAATATCTTTTTTACCTTGTAGGTAATCAATTAAAATAAGCTCTTCACGAAGCCAATGTCCAAAAAATACAGTTGATATACGCATTGATGAAAATGCTGCATTTTCATATAATTGAACCTGATTTGAATTATAGATGCGTTGTGGATTTTCTAGAGGGTTTAATTGATATTCATACTCACCAAAATATAGCCTGTTTTTAATTAAAACTACATTTTCAAGTTTATAACTATAAAAAGGGCCAGATTTATATGTTTTGGAATTAAATTCTTTTAGTTCTTGTTCTAAAGTTATCCCAAATGGTACTTTTTTTACTTTTTCTAAATCCCCATCAAGATGTATTGGAATAGATGTTTGAAGTACTTTTTCCTTTTCTATCAAATCATAATTTTTAGGCACAGGAAACGTGTCGATTTTCTTTCGATTAGCGTGAAAATTAATTTTTAACATAATGACACTCTTTTAAATAATGATTAATTACAATTTAGTAATAAACTACTATTTTTATCATTGTTGGATGATTTACTAAAAAATCAAATAAGAACTATATATTTTAATAAATAAATATATCTATTTAATTTCAAGGAGATTATTCAACCTAAGAATATCAATATGAGTATCATAACCAATTTTCTGTCCGACTAAAAAGGAATAATCTAAAGATAGGTTACAAGCTATTCTGTAAAAGGATGGATTAAAATGGCCTTCTTGAAAAATTTCTACAACACGAGCATTTTTGGAACAAAATACAAGATTAGTTAAAGCAGCACCATGATGTGAAACTATTACTTCTGCATTTTTAAACAAAGTTGCCTGCTCAAGAACGGAAATATTTGAGAGTTTTAAAATTGAAAAACCTCTTTTTTTTAGAAATTCAATAACCTCATCTTCATTAGTAATTCTTCTTATATTAGCATCACGCCTAGAAATGTATATTTTTTTTGGTAGAGAATTCTGGTTGATATTCTTTAAGGCCGATTTTGAAGAAAAAGTTTCTCTTAAAAAGGTAATCACTGGTTTACTTACATCGAAAGACTCTGAAATGTTTGTTGGAATAACTGCTGATTTAAATAGATGTGTTCCGCTCAATACTTGAATTCTGCTCTCATCACCAAGTGCAATTGCAAGGGCTTCGTATGCATTGCGACTTATTGTATCACCTACACAAATTGGTATTGTCTTATCGTCTAAATATTTTAGATAAATTATCCTTGGTAATATATCAATCATCCAGTGATAGTAGTTGTGATACCAAGAAGGGAATAAGATAAATCCTTTTTCATGTGTTTTTGAAGATGGAGTTGGTATAAATGGTAATAGTCGTCTAGGTATTTCATATTTAGGGTTGTTTAATGCACTTGGGCTGCAATACGTTTCTATAAGAACTCCTTGTTTAAAATAATTTACACCAAATTTAAAATTTATTTTGATATCATTTGTCAAAAAATATCCGTACACATGTGGTTTACTATTGATATATCGATTTTTTAGCTGGTGAGCATAATCCTGCTCAACTTGCAGTTTAGTTGTAATTGGTTCCTGCAAAGTTATCGTGGATGCATCATAAGATCCGACTATTACTGCAGTGAAATTTTCATTTGTAGGGTTTTTGAGAAGTTTAAGCTTGCTTGAATGCTGGACATCTTTTATGATTCCACTAGATTTTAATTTTTCAAAACACCATGTTACGGTTTTGATTAAGCTCATCCGTATGTTTATCACCAGTAACCGACCCCTTTGCCTTTTGCCATTCGATATTGGGCTACTAAATAGACTATTAAGTCAAAACCAAACCCAGCCAATAAAACAAAAACTGCCCTAAAAGAAAGCAATTTTTTAGGATTATTTAGTGAATAATTTACTCTCTTAAATAAAAAACTCCAGGGTACCCAGCCAAACCTCCAATCTGGAAAGTTATTCTTCAATATTATTTTTAGGGTATCCTCATCTTCTGCCATCTGTTGTATTAATAGATTTCTTTCTAATGGATTTTGCTTACGTAGGTAGGTATATATACAAGCATTTATGGAGCTGCCAATTACTATTCGTACTTGATGCTCAATTAGTTTTGTAATACTTTTTTCAGAACTATAAATATGAAAGTATTCATCATCCCCATCAAACTGTGATAAATCCTCCATTTGGGTTAGGCTTTTTGTTGCAATCATTGCTCTTACAAAACCATCCTCAACAGGAAGGCCAATGGGTAGATACATGGATTTAGCTATATTTGCGCGAGTAACATATAATTGCCCGCAGATCGATTTTTTCCAATTAGTTAATGATCCACCTGAGGACAATATGAGCTTTTCTATTATTGATAAGTTTTCACTGTTGAGTTGGAGGTCTTTAATAGGTTTACTTGTGACAACGGATAACTTTTGATTGTTGGATAACTTTTCACATAGCTCCAATAAAATATTAGATATAGTAAACCAAATATCACTATCACAAAAGATTAGATGGGTCGCTTCATTTCTGGAAATATTATGAACAAACTTATTCCAAGTGCGGGATTTTCCACCTTGTTCACAATTTATTAACTCAAAACTTTCATAGAATGCATCAGAGTTAATCAACTCAGATGCATTCTTAGCAGTATTATCTGTACAACCATTTGCTAATATGAATATACGAACTGAATATTTATTTGACAAACATTCATTTTGTTTAGCCAATTCTTCAATAATGCGACAGATATTGTTTTCTTCATTATGGGCAAACACTCCAATATCCACAATTTTCTGGCACATTTTTTACTATAATCCTTAAGTATAAGGGAGATTATCTCTCCTATTTAACAATTGCTAAATTAACCACTCTCAACGCAGTAACCAAAGCAATTTAATTTTTCATCATAACTTTCTGGCGTTCTTTAGCAGCTTGAAGTTTTAGATATTCTAACGCCTCATCAACCTCAAAATATTTTTTATATGGATGGTTTTGTAAATCAACTAAAGCATTTTCTATATATTTTTCGTAACTAATCCCACTAAGAAATTGTTCTAGGAAGTTGGTATTTGTCTTACTAATATAAGTATTACCAATATCTGACAAATTATCAGTAATTACACTCTGATATGGCTCTTTCACAATACCAACATTTACTATTGTATTTGAATGTACTGAAACATCACCAATATCTCCACTCAGATCGATAGCATTAACGTTTGTTATTTCTTCTCTGGATTGATCCAGTATAGAGTTTCCACATATATTTCCTGACTTCCAATCATATGCACCAATTCCCCATGATATATTTCTATTTGTGGGCTGGCTTCTCCCTATGTTAGAAAGAACATTGCCCACAACTTGCATATTATCCCATCGAAAACCGTTGTTATAATCTTTATTTCCACCTAACGATATACCAATTTCACCTTCAATAAAAAGATTGTCAACAAGCAAAATATTTGATGATTCAATAGTATTGACTTTCGTTACATAGTTTGCATTCGATGTAAATTTCATACCAATACTTGATGAGCGTGAAGATAGATTTTTAAGAATTACTAGATTATTACTATTTTCTATATATATATTATGATTGAAAAAAGTTGCATATCCGTCAGATTTAGTATTAAAAGCCACATTTGAAGGTCTTTGTTGATACCATCCATTATGATCCAAGATGTTTTCTTCAATTAGAACACCATTGACCTGACTCATAAACATACCTTGAGAATGGCCTTCTGTATTATAGGAATTTAAAATTTCATTTCTTCTAATAACTATATTATCGCTTATTCCACCATCCATTGAGCCCATTACAATTGCTGTTGAAAAATAATTAAACCGATTATTTTCAATATGTATTCCTCGAAGGTATTTATCGCCGTTTACAATGCTAGCGAGATTAGTAAAAGCTGTTTTGCCTTTACTCCAGCCATGGAAATTTTCAGAGCTTGGATCACGGTGACTTGCATAAAACTCAATTCCAACAATTGTATTAAAACCTCTATTTTTTAAACCTTGAATTACATTGCCCTCCTTGGTATCAATAACAGGTCTTCTAGCATTTTCCTCTCCATATGCACCAAATACTATGTGTGCATCATGAGACTTACCTGTTTTCAACCACAAGGTTTTTTCAAGTTCAAACGTGTCACCTTTTTTAAACAAGATCCAATCTGGCTTTCCATCTCGAATTTGTTCATATGCCTTTTCAACTGTTTTATATGGTTGTACGTTAGCTGGGTTGAATGGCTCATTTACTTCTGAACTCATATATGGTCTCGCAAGGCTATCACTTCCTTCACTTGAGCTGACATATACAATTCTAGTCTCACTATCAGGTTTAATAATTGACCAGCCATTACTGTCCTGAGGATACTTCCGTATAGCATGCTGCCAAGGTGCATTTACAGTGCATTCAGGTACATAACTGACTTTCTCTTGTTCGCTTTCAACTGGTGTTACATCCTCATCTATTACTGTAGCTTCAGTGAGGCTAGGATCTAGTTCAGCAATTACTTCGTTTTGTAATGGCGCTTCTCTTACTGTATCTCCCCCCCTGCTGTAAAGAACCGGTTCGTTCTGTTGTAAATTTTCAGCGGTATCGGGACTTGGTGACAAAGAATTAGAGCCAGAGCTTGAACTCCCCGAACTTGATCCACCTGAACTTCTTCTTGAGGTGGTTGTTGAAGTTGTGCTTTGTGGCGCTGTGGCAACTTGATTAGGCGTTGTGTATCTAGATGTAACAATTTCTGTGTTTGCAACAGTTATATCATTGGTGCTAGCAAACTCTGTAGTTGGTGTTGGTGCAGTGTCAGCAGATTGTGTGTCAGTAACTGCAGATGGCACCCATGTCAGATTTTCACCCTGACATTGTCTTTGGGAATAACCACTAGCTTGGGCACTTTGTTTATTAAATTCTGAAGATTTGTTTTTAGACCAATCATCATACCTTGTCCAGATACGTCCTGTTTTAATCAGCAACAGATCACCATTTCGGGTGTTACGTGTCGCAAGCGCCTCATCTAGGTTTTGAAAAGCAACAATTCTTTTTGGATCATACGGGTTTCGCTGATTACCAAGATTATAATTGTAAATTTTGGCCAGCTGATCACTACCATTGGTGGGATTGACATAAATTACTCTCGATGATTTAGAGAAATTTTTGGTCGTCACGATACAGTCCGCCTGAACTGCACCTAATGTGAAAACGAAAAGGATAATAAAGCTCAGGGACATTTTTAGACTGTTATACATTGCGGTTACCTCATGACTATTTGTGGAGCAATCATATTCTTTTATTATTTTTCCAACAGCTTGTTTTATCTAAATATCTGAGGGACTTAACAAAACGACTGAAATAATGCTCCAACTTGTGACCAGCGTAATGTTTTAAGAAGAAAGTCAGCTTAGTTTAATCTGTGATTGTTGTTTACTCATCCATGTATTCTAACAGCCCATAAACTATTTAATTTATGAATTCAAATATCCCTTCAACTTTATCAAGTTATAATTTAGATGCTTTTTTAGTCATTTTGGCACACCTATTACGGTAAACCTTTACTTGTTTTAAGGGAATATATACACAGGAATAAACTGCCAAGCTAATTAGCCTAATCTGAGCTCATCACCAGCTATGAACCTTTTATAAACTCACTATGCAAAACTTGATAATATTGATCGGGTAAGGATAAAAAAGCCCGGCGTTACCGCCGGGCCAAAAATCCTCTGGGGGGCAGAGGATTTTTAAAGGGTCTGTGATCTTGATGACTTTATCTCCTCTATTGTGGAGATGATTTAATATAATAATTCATCTACTAGCGAATAGTGATGCTTATCACAAAATTGAACAACTTGGTTTTATCATTAAAATTTTTTGGGGATTTATCAGACAATTTGGATATTGTGTTGCTCCAACAGCCAGCTTTTAACACGTTTTACATCCGGGTTTTCTGAAGCCTTGGTCTCCACAATACGAGAGGACTTTTTGTCCCGCATCATATCCTGTATTAAAGCGACATCAATTTCTTTTTTATCATCGGCAAAGGCATAAACCAAAGCAAAATCACACAGGTTATTAATACGTCTGGGGATTCCTTCGCTATAACAATAAATTACGGCACAGGCTTCATTACTGAAAATTTTGTGTTTAGCTCCAGCTACTTCCAAACGGTATTCAATGTAATTTTGTGTTTCGGGATAGCTAAGCGCTTTAAGATGGAACTCTACTCCAATACGTTGTGCAAATTGCACAAGTTCCGGTCGGTTCAGTTTTTCGATTAATTCAGGCTGACCTGTCAATACGAGTTGCAGAAAAATATCCGAGTCGATATTTACATTGGATAACAGCCGTAATTCTTCTAACGCCTGAACTGAAAGATTTTGCGCCTCATCGACAATAAGCACTACTCTCCTACCCTGAGCATGCTGCTCAACAACAAAGTTAATGTAATCGCGATAACGGCCAGCGTTGTCTGTCGCATTGGACTCTATTTCAAGCGAATCCAGTACCCATACCATCAACTCACCAAATGATTCATGCGTGTTATTAATAAGACCAATAACACAATCATCATCAATCTTTCCAAGCAAAGCCCGTATAAGCGTTGTTTTACCTGCGCCAATTTCGCCTGTCACCACCGTGAATCCAGCATGACTCATCAAACCATATTCCAGCATGGTGAGCGCTTTTTTATGGTTGGGACTCATATAGAGAAACTGTGGGTCGGGTACCAGGTTAAAGGGCTTATGCGTAAGACCAAAATGTTCTGTATACATAGACTAATAATTTTGATGTTCGGGGGGACTGGCGGATTTATTTACCACTGTACCAAGCAAGTGTGAACCTTCAAGCATCTGTAAAGATTTAGTGATATTCGATTCAGTATTTTTACCATCTTCGAGTACAAGCAATGTACTGTCAAAGTAGCTCGCTGCAAGCGACACATCATCGGTTTGCAAAACAGGCGGCACATCAAAAATAATGACACGGGAATCATATTGAGATTTAATATCCGCCACCAGACTCGCCATTTTGGGGCTGGACAGCAGTTCAGCAGAATCTTCTGCTCTGCCGACGCCCGGTAAGATGACCAAACGTTTGATGCCCGGATTGATTAAAACTTCAGAGAGTTTTAAGTCACCCGACAGATAATCTTTTAGACCCACCTGCGCATTGAGACCAAAATAATTACTGATACTTGGATTACGCAAGTCCATATCTACCAGTAACACGGTTTGATTGAGCTCCATGGCAATTGCCATGGCAAGGTTAGCGGCCACAACTGATTTACCTTCTCCAGCTGTTGGAGAGGTTACTGCGAGCGTTTGCCAGCGATTGCTGCGCATTTTTTTCAGAACCTGTGTCCGTAACATTCTGAACACTGCTGATTGTGGATTATTGTAGAAACCGGCAATGATTCGCTTGCGTTCAAGCTGATGATTCGGAACGTTCACCACTTTAGTCTGAGAATACGATATCGACTCAATGGGAGCCGCTAGTGGATCTTCGGCTTGTGAAACACTATCCTCAGCTTTTGTTGGTTCTACTCTGATGGGCTCAGGTTTTTGAGCATGCCGTAGCTTGGCTTTTTCAAGCGCTTTCTGAATTCTATCCATAATTAAACTACCGTATTAATTGTTTATACTGTTGTTACAGCAAGCTCAGCTTATTCAATACTTTGAACCATAATACTTCCAGGTTCATTACAAAGAAATGGAACAATATGACTGCACATAAACCGAGGATAATTCCTAAAACGATCAAACTATAAATGATACGTCTCTTACGGCGTTTTTCATGGTCGGTTTGAATAAGAGGGATAACAACAATCGGCGGTTTACCAACAACTCGTGAAATTTGTGTATATCCACGTACCCCACCAAATAACATTTCAACCAGAAGACCAAGACCAACGCCTGCACCAATTGATCCAGCAAACCCCATTACTATAAGTTTCTTACGATTTGGCTTTTCAGCAGTATTGGAAACTTGGGGCGGCTCTATAAGGGTAAAATTTTCACCCTTGTTTTCCGTTTCAAGTGTTTGTGCCAATTCTGCTTCTAATTGTTTGGCTCTTAGCTCTTGATATTTAGCCAGTTTATTTTCACGGTCACGGGTCAGATCCTGGTAAGCACGTTGTACCTGATTGGTCTGGTAAACACGGTTTTCATACTCTGCCAGTTTCTCACGTAAGTCTGCCTGCCTCTCTCTCAAACGACCGATCTCACGTTCAGTTGCATCAATCTTGGCTCTGACTTCTATATAAACCGGATTAGTAGAACCACTAGCGGTTTGCGTTTGAGTATTCTCTTCAGGCAGATCCGCTAGACGTTGTTCCAGGCGGTTTATTTCCGCTTCTGCTGATTTTACATCAGGATGCTCTGCAGCATAACGTTGTTTAAGTGTTTGCAAATTACTTCTCGCAGAACTCAATTGCATTTCAACTTCTTCACGAGGAGATGCATTAACACCAACTTCTGCCTCAAGAGCATCTATCTCACGTTTTACGCGTTGTAAGTCTGGATGGTTAGCCGAATATTTACTTTGCATCGAACGGTATTGGGCACGCAGCTCTTGTAAAGCGACCATTGGTGCTGATGGTTGACCTGAAGCATTGCTAGTTGTACCAGTTGCTTGCTTAGGTATCATCGAAAGCTGCAACCCCATGGTGGTCATCTGGTCACTTTGCACCATGATTTGGTTTTGTATAGACGAAATCTCCTCCTGGATATTCTGAACCGTAGTCAGATTGTAATCCAGCATATCAGGAAGGCTATCACTGTATTGATCACGAAATTCCGCAATTTCTTTTTCGGTTTGCTGAATTTCTTTCTGCATTCTGTCACCTTCCAGTTTTAAAAACTGGGTGGTGTCCTCTGCACGATCGGTTCTGGCTCTGGCATTCTCATTCAAGAATTCGGTGACAAGCTCATTTGCTACCTGTTGTGCCTTTTGTGGTGACTGATCCATAAAAGATACAGTAAAAGCGATGCTGGCCCTTTTAGCTCGACCACTGGCGGGGTCAGTGACATTTGCCTGAATAATATCCACGCTGACATTGTTTTTAAATAACTCAACGATTGGTGCAGTAATGGGTGAGCTTTTTCTTTGTTCCGGATAGAGGTTATGTTTTTCCACAACCTCCATAATCCGATTCGTGGTGAGAAGCCGCTGTTTAATTACTTCGATACGTTGATCCGCGTAGCTGGTCACGGTGGTGCGAATCAAATCCTGAGGTATTTCCTGAGATTCGATCAATATCAAACCCTGGGATTTAAAGCTCTCTGGAAGTGAGTATGTGAATATTACTGTGCCTATCATCAGAACTATAGCTGGAATCACAATCCAGTATTTACGTCTCCACAGGATATCCAAATAATCCCGTAGGCTTTTGACTTCTTCTTCCATTATGTACTCTTAAAGTTATCGCGAAAAACGCAAACCATCCCAATCATAGTTTACCGTGAGGAAAACCATATTACTGTCGACTTTATCACCAGTTGTATTAAAGCCACCAAAACTTGTGCCTTTTTGTTGGCGATACTGATACCCCATCTTCAGGGCAAGATTTCTTTGGAGTTGCCAGTTAAGTGCTGGTGAGAATATAAAATATTCTCTATCTGTATTAGTGAGATCATCAGCAGACTGCGATTCTTGATATGACGTATTAACAGAAAACGATAGGGTTTCTGCAAGATTTCTATTCCAATTTAGGGCAATTCTATCCGTTTCATTTACAACGCCTTCACCTGAAGGATTCAGCGAGCGAGATAGCGAAAACGTTAATGTATTCAGTTCGCCTAAGTAATTGGCAGAAAAATCAAACAACGAGCCAGCACTTCTATCCGATTGTTGCGAACCAATCAGTAGAAATTGTGTTTCACTATCTGTTGTACGGTACCCCACCTGACCTGAAAATGACCAGCGTTCACTCATCATATATGTACTAGTCACACTTAAATTGTAACTGTCATATTCTGACTCGATTCTGTCGGATTCAGAGTCGTACTCTGAATATGTCAGTGCCAGACCACCAGTCAAACGTTCTGACAAGTTTCTACGCCAGCCCCCCGTTAATGATATGGATTCATTGTCACTAAAGCCACTAGTATCATAGGTACGTTCACTGTAATTTAAACTGGTATAAGCAAAATCACGATCACTGAATTGGTATTGATAGGTTGGTGCCAGTGACTTTGTTGTTACTGTTGCATTGGACGAAAAATCACCGGTGTCTTCATCAGCGATTGAACGTTGGGCTCTTTCAGAATAACCCGCATTCAATCCATAATTGCTTCGTTCTGTATTGTAACTAGTTGAAAAATTTGCAAATGGATCCTGACGATCAAGTTCACTTAAACTGGTGTACCTTTCTACTCTGTAACCAGTATTCAGTGCTATTGAACCATTTTCGACCGAACGAGATAGCAGTAAAGTAGGGGTAATTTTGGTAACAAAACTTCCTTCTTCGTCCTCTTGCAATTCTACATTATCATCGTAGCTTAATGTTGGAGAAAAATCGGCTCCAATTATATATTCGGCTGCTTTGGCAACATTAACTTGAAACAAGGTTACAGCCAAAACCGTTGTTATAACGTTTATTTTCATGCTGACTCCATTATGGTGTCGATAATTATTATTCCTCATTAAGGAATAATAATGACATCACCGCTTTCAAGCAGCACGTTAGATTCAAGTGATTTGCCTTGTTTAATATTGGCATAATAAACAGGAATGATTTGCTGTTTCATACCATCTCTACGCAGAATGATAATGTCGTTTTCTTTTGCATAAGTAGTCAAGCCACCTGCCAAGCTTAAAGCCTGCATTGCATCAAGCGGTTGATTCATTCCAAACGAGCCAGGAGTCTGGACTTTACCGAGAATATGCACTGTGTTACCAGAAACCTGATTGACGGTAACGTTAACGACCGGATCAGAGATATATTCTGAAAGTTTTTCTTTCAGCTCCGTTTCTACATCAACTACTGTTTTATCTTTGGCGTTTATTTGGCCAGCTAATGGAAATGAAATAGTGCCATCGGGAAGAATAACGACTTCTTTCTGTAAAGCATCTTCATTCCACACTGAAATGCTTAACATATCACCTGCATTAAGCGTATAGGGTTCTGAAGCATGAACAACTGTTCCAATCGAAAGTGCTGCAAATAGCCACACTGCATTTACCAATTTATTCATTATTCTTCTCCATGTTTATAAATTACATTCGCTTCGGATGATAACACGTTATTTAAGCATAAAAAAAGGGAGCATTTCTGCTCCCTTATTCTAACTAAGTATTATTGCTAAATTAATCTTTTTTACGCATTTGATTTAGCACGTAAACGCAGTCCCAATAAGCCTAATAAGGCGGGTGCGAAAAGAAAAAGTGCTGCAGGAATAGGCACAGCCGATACTGAAACATCATATTTCAGCTCATCAGAAGAAGCATTAAAGATATCCAAACCATACGTTACGCCAGCCATTAACATTGTGTTAAACGTGTAATCTGAGGTTATGTTGGTTAAATCAAGTATAGCACCACCACCCGCCTCGAACAAAGCAACGGTAGCAGAACTTAGATTTGCTTCTGGGTTAAATGACCATACAACTTTGACCGGTGTATCTTGATTTGTTGATAAATCAAAAAAAGATGACCAATTGGTATTAGCCTCGTCAACTGTACCATCTGCTAAAACAACATCATTGTTCGTTAAGCTTACTTCTTGTGAAGCCCCAGATGATCCGGCGGTGGCCAGGTCTAAGGTTGCTGCGCTTGCACTAATTGAGAAAAATAACGTCATAAATAAAAGCATCGCTTTTTTCATAAGTCGCTCCTTTTAAGGGGTTTGATTTATAGATTGAGTTAAGCAATGCAACCCGGCCATCTTACAGGGTAAGACCCGTGGCTTTCCGCCCCCGCCTCACAACAGGTTTGGCTATTGATAGGAAAGAACCATTCTTTCCAGTGTGAAAACTTCCCAGCTTTTTAAGGAAGTTAATGTAACCGTAACGTTTTTTATTCAGTTTGTACAGAGCTTTTTCTGACAAAAAAATATAAAAAAGGGAGCTTTAAGCTCCCTTTTTATTACCCTACCTGATTTCAGGCTGCTGTCATTTTGGCTCTACGACGCAATCCAATGAATCCTAATAAGGCTGGAGCGAATAAAAACAATGCGGCTGGTACAGGCACTTCTGATAATGAAGTAACTGACACATCATATTTTAATGCATGAGATGTTGCATCTAAAATATCCAAACCGTAGGTTTTACCTGCTGACAATATGGCCGAAAAAGTAAAATCGCCCGTTATATCGTACGTTTCTGTAAAACTACCATCTAAAGCAAAAATCGCTACAGTAGCAGAAACCAGATTTCTCACTGGATTAAATGACCATTCAACATCCACTGCAGTATTTGTATCTGCTGTGACGTTAAACATTGAACTCCAATTTGTCATGGAGCTTTCCACAACACCACCACCTAAAACAACATTGTTATTATTTAAAGTGACTTGCTGTTGTGTGGCCCCATTTGAGCCCTCAGCTGTTAAATCAAGAGTTGCTGAGTTTGCACCAGCAGAGAATAAAAAGGCTACACATAATAGCATCGCTTTTTTCATAGCAATTTCCTTGTAATGTGAAAAATTAAGCAATGCAGCCCGGCCATCTTTGATTAATAAGATCCGTAGCTTTCCGACCCTGCCTCACGACAAGTTTGGCTTTGTATTGAAGATAGAAACAGAATTGTTTCTAAAATTGAGACTTTCATAGATTCGTGAAAGTTCAGTTACATACTAACATTTTTTGTGGTTTTTTCAAATTAGGTAGGTAAATCGCAGATGCAAAATTTTAGAGTCTGTTGACGATATTGAGTCCCACAAAGAAAAGGGAGCCGAAGCTCCCTTTCCTTGAACCAACAATATTGTTAACTCATTTGGTACTATGCAGCAGCTGTTTTCAGTGCTTTACGGCGTAAACCGAAGAAGCCCATCAACGCTGGAGCAAACAACCATAATGCAGCTGGTACTGGTACTGCAGAAATAGACAGGTCGTATTTCAGAACACCTGATGTGGCATTCAAAATATCAACACCAAAGAATGAACCCGCTGTCAACATAGCAGTAAAGATAAAATCACCAGTGATGTTAAAAATTGTTGGACCGCCACCAATATAACCACCACCAGGTCCAGAAACCTCACCAAATGCCAGTTGAGCATTATCAAGGCTACCTGATGGGTTAAATGACCACTCAACTTTCACTGGTGTATCAACATCAGTTTTAACATCAAACAATGATTGCCACACACCTGAACTGGCAACAGTACCGCCAGCAAGCACAGTACTATTATTATTAAGACTGATTTCTTGAGTCGCACCCGAAGAACCAACTGTTGATAATGTCAATGTAGCGGCATTAGCACCAACTGAGAACAATAAAGCTATACAAAATAGCATCGCATTTTTCATAATAATTTCCTTTAATTGAAAAATTAAGCAATGCAACCCGGCCATCTTCATAATCCAGCCAGAAGATCCGTGGCTTTCCGACCTTACCTCACGGTAAGTTTGGCAACAAAAACAGAAACAACATTGTTTCTGAACTTTTTATCCCCAAGAAACTTTTCTCGGTGATGATTAAACAGTACTACTTCGTTTGCACGTTTGGAATTGTACTATGGTACTAATGACAAATTTATTGCAAAAAAATTATATATTTCAGGGTGATTATAGCCAATTTTCTTTTTCCCACAAGATCCATATTCAATGAACTTTATAACCATAATCCATTGGTTGTCCCACTTCACGCTGTGAACAATAGCTAACTGAATCAAGTGCAAAACTACAATAAAAAAAGGGAGCCGAAGCTCCCTTTTCTTAAAACTAACAATATTGTTAACTCATTTAGTGTTATGCAACCACTGTTTTCCGTGCTTGACGGCGTAAACCGAAAAAGCCTAACAGTGCTGGTGCAAACAACCACAATGCAGCAGGTACTGGTACTGCAGAGATTGACAGGTCATATTTCAAAATGCCTGAAGTAGCATTAAGAATATCAACAGCAAAATATGAACCTGCAGTCAACATGGCAGTAAAGATAAAGTCACCAGTGATATTAAAAATAGTTGGAAAACCAACATAATTACCACCAGGGCCAGTAACCAGACCAAAAGCTAATTGAGCTGAATTCAAGCTTGTTGAAGGATTAAATGACCACTCAACTCTTACAGGAGTATCAACATTAGTTGTAACATCAAACAATGATTCCCAAGAACCTGAATTAGCAACAGTACCGCCAGCAAGCACAGTGCTGTTGTTATTTAAACTGATTTCTTGAGTCGCACCGCTTGATCCGACAGTTGATAAACTCAATGTAGCCGCACTAGCACTAACTGAGAACAATAAAGCTATACAAAATAGCATCGCATTTTTCATAGTAATTTCCTTTAATTGAAAAATTAAGCAATGCAACCCAGCCATCTTCAAATTAAGACATGAAGACCCGTGGCTTTCCGACCTTGCCTCACGACAAGTTTGGCGATTTAAAATAGGAACTAATTTCGTTCCCAACAAATTAAAGACACTTAGAAACAGCTCTCAAGTGACGGTTGAACAATACTGTTAATTTGTTACAAATAATGAGTCCTGCGACACAAAACCTAGTTGGATTAACTCAAATGTTTAATCAAATGTGAATTGATTCACAGTGTTTACAATGGTTTTGCAAATTAAGGAAAGGAACAAAGCCCCTTTCCTCAAGCAAGCAGGAAATCAATACGTTTAAAATTAAGCTGTAGCAGATTTAAGTGCTCTACGACGTAAGCCGAAAAAACCCATTAATGCTGGTGCAAATAACCACAATGCAGCTGGAATAGGAACAGCAGATGGTGAAATTGACAGGTCATACTTCAAGATATTTGAGGTTGCGTTCAAAATAGCAACAAGATATGTCGTACCAGCTGTCATGGAAGCATTGAAAATAAAGTCACTACTAATGTTAAACATTTGTAATGGGCCACCGACTTCACCAAAAGCAAGTTGGGCGGAACTAAGGCTAGTAGTAGGGTTGAATGACCATTCAATAACTACGGGTGTATCAACATCTGTAGTTGCGTTAAAAGCTGAACTCCAAAGGCCGCGAGCAGCAACAATACCACCGGCAAGGACGGTGCTGTTATTGTTTAGATCGACGTTTTGGGTTGATCCAATAGAACCAGTACCTGTTAACGATAAGGTAGCTGCATTGATATTAATTGAGAACAACAAGGCTGCAAATAATAGCATTGATTTTTTCATGATTTTTTCCTTTTGATGAAAAAATGAAACAATGCAACCTGGCGATCTTAACGATAAAGACCCATGGCTTTCCGACCTCACCTCACGGTAAGTTAGGCT
>TARA_R110000787_G_scaffold41071_15_pt1 | contig 21334 bp, 16 predicted proteins | sample TARA_R110000787 | Tara Oceans TARA_R110000787 (sample SAMEA4397920) | marine metagenome | biome: Polar Biome; feature: [DCM] deep chlorophyll maximum layer (ENVO:01000326); material: water (ENVO:00002006), including particulate matter (ENVO:01000060) such as... | depth 35 m | reverse complement strand
TTGCCGAAATGGATGTGTATTGGGAACAAGCCAAAAAAATATAATTAAAAAAGGTGTTGAATTTAAATTCAACACCTTTTTTAACAGTTGTTATTTACTCTTTTATAATCTTTTTTACCACCAACCCATGATTGGTTTCAATTTTCACCAATAATAAGCCTTTTGCTATTCTAGAAAGATTAATTTGTCTTTGATTGCCATACGTTTCTATTACTTTTTTACCTAAAACATTGTACACGCTTATTTTATTAATTACCATATTGTTGGGTGTGTTAATGTATAAATTATCTTTTACAGGATTAGGGTAAGTATTAATTTGAGTTTGCAAATTATCGTCTATCCCCAAAAAACAATTGTCTGAAATAATTGGGTTGACTTCTATGATCCAATTGTCATAAGGTGGGTCAATACCTTCTATGACTGACACAGGATCATCTACTTGTAAACAAACTATATTATTATTTTGTTCATCAATATGTAAAAATCCAATACCAGTATTATTGTTGTTGTTTAAATTTAAAGAAGTTAGTTCGTTCATTCCCCAGATTCTTAAACTATTAATATTAGTATTATTGGAAAAATCTAAATCTGTAATTAAAGATCCATTAATTGTAATTGAATATAAAAGACTGTTGAAACTAACATCTATTTGAGTAATTGGACTTGAAAAAAAACCGCCTGAATTATTTAAAGAAATAAGCAATGATTCTAGCATTAAATTATTACTTAAATCTAAGTTATTTAAACTAACATCAGAGATACTTAATTGTTTTAAGTTTAGGTTTTGAGAAAGATTGATTTCGGTAATATTTACAGAAAGAATATGAAGATCTTCAAGGCTCGCAAAATCTTCAATGCCTGTTAAATCCGTAATTAATGGATTGCCCGGAAAATCAAAATTGATAATACCATCAATATCACTGGTTAAAACTTGCCCATTAATTATACCATCTGAATCTATACCTAGTACAACTAAAGCATCTTCAAATACTGGGTCAGGAATAAGGGTTATTTGGGAATATAAAAAATTCCCAAATAACAATACTATTATAATAAGTCTCTTTTTCATAATTATAAAAATTAATTATTTTCTTTAAAAATCATGGTTTCTTGGCTATGCCGCACATCATAAAAATGAACTTTCAAAACCAAAGCATCTTCGTCAAGAAAAGACTGCATTGTTACATTTTGGTTTGTGTTTAAATGGACATTGTTTGAAAAAGTGTTAAAATCTCCATCATTAGTACCACAAAAATCGGTTTGTGCCGATGCATTAAATAAAGTGAAAATAAATAGTATTAAGGCATAATACTTGTAGGGGGGGGTAATCTTGTAATTCATAATAAAGTGTTTTAAAATTAATAATTAATTAAAAACCTAAACTATGCGGGGGAGATATAAAATAAATATATCACATTTGGGGTTACGTTTTGCTAATGTATAAAATAAGTTGTTGTAAAAACAAAGAACCATTCTAAATAAAAAGGATGGTTCTTTGTTCTTTAATTAAATTAATGGTTTATTCTCCTTTACGAATACTTCTAATTTTTTTAAGTTTTTCGATCCAAGTTTCTAATTGTTCCTTATGTTTATTAATATTTTTATGAACTTCTTGAACTAAAGGATTATCATCTTTTACATGTTTAAAGAATAATAAGTTATTTTCTAATTGTCTTATTTCATCTTTAACTTCACCCACTTTTTTAGATATAAAGAATTCTTCATTCTTTAGTTTTCTATCATCTTCTTCAGAAGCAATTGAGTTTAATTTATTTTCAAATTTGATAAGCTCCGTTTGTTTTTTATCTAAATCTAACTTTTCAAAAAGCTCATCTAATTTTTTATTAAACTTCTGTTCAACATTTCTTTTATTATAAGGTACTCTTCCTAGTTTTTTCCACTCTGCAATTTTACCAGTAATAGTCGCAATGTCTTTTTTATGATCTCCTTCTAATTTAATATCTTCTAAAGTTTCTAAGAATGCATTTTTAGCATCGTAATTTGCAAATTCTTCTTTATTAGCTTCATCTTTTTGCGAATGCAAACGATCAAAATAATGGTTACAAACTGCTTTAAATTCTTTCCAGATTTTATCGCTATCTTTTCTTGGAACGTGACCAATGTCTTTCCAGTCGCTTTGAATTTTTTTCATTAACGGTGTTAATGTGTCAAAATCATCACCTTCTTTATTATCCTCAGCTATTTTTATTAATGCTCTTTTCTTAGCTAGATTATCAAATTGCTCTTTCTTTTGTCCTTTATAAAAAGCGTTTTTCTCTTTATTAAAGTTTCTTGTTGCTTCTTTAAATAAATCCCAAACTTCTTTGTTTTTTGAACGAGGAACTTTTCCAGACTCAAAGAACTGATCTCTTAATTCTTGAACTTTTTTAATAGTGTTTTGCCAAGCTTGATGCCCTTTGTTTTTTGCAGTCTCGGTTAACGTATTAATTTCGTTAATCATTTCTTTTTTTACAGCAACATTCTCTTCAGCTTTCTTTTCTAATTCCTCAATATATTCGTGACGTTTGTCATGAATTATTTTAGTGGCAGCGCTAAATTTATCCCAAATTTCATCACTAAATTCTTTTGCAACAGGGCCAATTTCTTCTTTCCACATTTTATGAAGCATTTGTAATTCACGAAATGCTACATTATTATCTTCTTCTTTAGTAAGTTCCTCAGCTCTTCCAATTATCCTTAACTTTTGTTCAAGATTTTGTTTGAAATTACGATCTCTAAACTCTCTGTCAAGGTGGAGTATGTCGTAAAAATTCTCAACATGATGATGGTAATTATTCCAAACAGTATTGTTTTTATCACGAGGAATAGAGCCAGCATCAAACCAACGTTCTTGGATGTCTCTAAACCTTTTATAAATCGTACTTGTATTTTCCTTAGCGTTAAAAAGACTCTTTAATTCTTCAATTAATTCTTCTCTTTTTATAAGGTTTGTTTTTTGGTCATTTAATAGATTCTTGTAATGATTACTACGTTTATCTTTATAATCGTAATATGCAGAATCAAATGCTTTTTTAATTGGAGATGTATAATAAAAATCTATAATATTACCACCTTCCGCTAAAAATGTTTCTTTATTTTTTTCTAATTCATCATTAAATTTAGAGTTGAATTCTGTTTTAATGTTTTCAACTTCGTTTTTAATTTCTTGAATAGGTTTGCTTTCTACTAGCGCTTTTAATTCGGTTATTAATTCCTCTTCAGATAAAAGTGAATAATCTTTCTCTGGCTCTTCTGCTACAACTTCTTTCGCCTCTTCATTAGTAGTTACTTCTTCTGTGCTTTCAGATTCAGGCTTTTTAGGTTCTTCTTCTTTAGCTTCAGGTGTATCTTCTGTCTTTTCTTCAGTTGCAACTACAACTTCTTTCTCCTCGACTTTAGCAGCTACTTCTTTTGTGCTTTCAGATTCAGACTTTTTAAGTTCTTCTTCTTTAACCTCAGACGTGTCTGCTACTTGTTCTTCAACAGTAGTTTCAGAATCTTTATTATTTTGAGTTTCTTCTTTCGAATTTACTTGCTCTGGAGTTGTAATTTCTGAAACTGGTGTTTCAGTAATTTCATTTTCATTTTTCATTTCTTTTTCTGACATTTTTTTCAATGTTAAGGTTCAAATACACTCAGAAATATTCTGAATATTTAATTAATTTGTCAAGATACTAACTACTGTTTAAATAGCAAAGGAAGCATTGATTATTTAAGTGATTTTGAGAATTATTTATGATATCCAAATAGACCAAGCTTTTTTTGCTTGATATTCTAACATTTTCAATCCGTTACTTATTCTAGCACCACGATCTTTACTTAATTTCATAAATTTGGTTTCTCGTGGATTATAAGTTAGATCAAAAGCCAGATGATCTTCTGTTAAATATTGATAAGGAATGTCTGGAAATTCATGAATATTTGGGAAAGTTCCCAAAGGTGTGCAATTTATTATTAAATAATTTTGAGAAATAATCTCTCTATTTAAATCGGTATAAGTAATGGTGTTTTCTGTTTTAGTTCTAGAAACTTGTGTGATTTCAAAACTCATTGTTTCTAGGACATAGGTAATTGCTTTACTTGCCCCACCAGTACCGAGAATCAATGCTTTTTTTTCTTTTATGGGTAGAAATTCCATTAAAGCTTTTGCAAAACCGTAATGGTCTGTATTGTAGCCTATAAGTTTTCCTTTCCCATTTATTTTTATCGTATTTACCGCTCCAATTTTACAAGCTTCTTTATCAACTTTATCCAATAATTGAATGATACTTTCTTTATAAGGAATAGTAACATTTAACCCTTTTAAATCGGGATTGTTTTCTAATATATTTGATAATTCGCTAACGATAGGAATATCAAAGTTTTCATAACTATCATTTCTGTTTTCTTGTTCAAACTTGAAATTGAAAAATGTTTTAGAAAATGAATATCCTATTTTATGACCAATTAAGCCGTATTTAGCCATTTGAGGTTAGTTTTATTTTATGATACCTTTCCAAAAAAAGTAAGATTAATATACCTACAATAATAAATAAAATTGCGAACATAATTTCGGAAGAAAATTCCGACGGAAAGTATCGTTGATAGCTTGTAATTATCTCTCTACCATTGGTGTCGTAAACAATATTTCCTAAAGCATCTTTTTCAAGTACTTTTGTCTTCCATGGCCAAACAACTCCTAAAGAACCTGCAATAAATCCTATAATTACAGCATTTGTTGTTTTTTTATAATGCTTTAATAAATAGGCTAACACATTAGAAAGTGTTACCAATCCAACAATGGATCCAAGTGAAAAAACAATTAGTACTTTTAAAAGGTGTATTCGAATGGGATCATCTATAAAACTAAAGTCACCTAGAAAAACTTCAGAAAACGTATTGTATAAAGCATTTACAGAATCTACTAAAAGCAAAACGTAATTGCCTAATAAAATTAGTATAAAGGAACCAGAGAGACCCGGTAATGTCATACCAGAAATTCCAATAATACCGCAGAGAAATACAAATAAAAGATTGTTATTTTCTTTTGCGGGTTCTAAAAAACTAATACTTATTCCTATACTAATCCCTAATAATAGGAATAAAATAAATTTCCGTTTCCATTCACCAAAATCTTTAGCGATGTAGTAAAGTGAACCAATGATCATCCCAAAGAAAGTACTCCAAACGTAGAGTTCATAGTTTACTAAAAAGTAATCAAGTACTTTAGAAATACTAAAATAACTTATAATCATTCCTGAAAACAATAGCCCTAAAAAACGGGCATTCGTATATTCTAAAAATGGTTTTAGTCCTCTATTAAATAATAATAAAAAAGCTTTGCGATTAATTTTCTGTAGCGAGTAAATAAATTCTTCATAAAAACCTGCAACATAAGCAACAACACCACCAGATACCCCAGGAACTTTATTTGCAGTTCCCATTGCTAGTCCTTTTAAGACAAGCCATAATTTATCTGATATGGAGCGCTCATTTGCCATTATTCTGTTTTTTGATTGGCAAATAGTTCTAATAATAGAATTGTTATAAACCCTAAAACCATAAATAATAAAGCAAAAAGTAACTGCGAATCAAGACCATTATTAATTTCTGTATAATAAAATGGACTTACACTTTTTTCAAGCATAACTTTATAACTTTCGAAATTTTGAATACTTTTTTGGTATACAGAAAGTGATCCTAAATCGGTAATTTCTATAAGAGGAAACTCTTTACCTGCTTCCTTTGAAAACACTGAAAGCGTTTGTTTCCAAGGCCAAATTACATTTAAAGACCCAATGATAAAACCTGTAAGAACAGCTAATGTGGTGTTTTCATAATGCTTAAAAAGCCATTTTAAAACTCTACTAAAACTTAATAAACCTACAATAGCACCTCCAATAAAAATGAAAATATTTTTAAAGTTATAATCCTGGATGGCATCACTTAATGTTTTGTATGCTCCTAAAATTAATAAAATAAATGAACCAGATATACCTGGGAGAATCATAGCACAAATTGCAATTGCTCCGGCAATAAAAAGAAAATATGGATTGTTGTTATTTGCTAAAGGCGGAAGTGTTGTGATATAATAGGCGACTAGACCTCCAATTATTAAAGCGGAAATAATTTTTAAATTCCAGGTTTTAATTTGTTTTCCAATGTATAATATACTTGCTATAATTAATCCAAAAAAGAAAGACCAAATTAAAATGGGTTGATTTTCAATTAAATATTTTGCTAGTTTCATAAAACTAACAAAACTAATTGCCATACCCGTTAATAGGGCTACGATGAAATTACCGTTTAATTGTTTCCAGAATTCAGATATACCTTTTTCTTTGAGTGTTTTAAAAAGGGATAAATTAATATTACTAATAGTTGAAATTAACTCCTCGTAAATCCCAGATATAAATGCAATTGTACCTCCTGAGACACCTGGAACTGCATCTGCAGCGCCCATTGCAAGGCCTTTTGCTGTGATAGTTAGATATTGTTTGAAACTACGTGTAGGCATTAGTTTTTATGATGCTTTATTAAAGTAAGAGCATCAAAAATACACATTTTATAGAGAAGGGTTTTTGTGTATTTTGATTAATTCTTGTACTTTTTTTAAATCATATACGCGAGGAAATAATTCTTCAATAATTATTAAATATTCTGGGTCTAATTTTAGTGCATTTTTTAAATGAAATTCACCTTTACCATATTCTATATTATGATAGAATAAACCAGCTAATCGATATTCAATTTCTGCATTCTCTGGATAGAATTCTAATGCTTGAAAAAGAGTGTTTGTTGCAGCTTCATGTTCTCCTAACTTTAACAAAATGTCATGACGAGTTAACCAAGTGTTTAATTCGTAATTTCCTAATTCTAAAGCTTTTCTAAATCCAACTTCAGCTTCTTCAAAAAGATTTAATCTAAAGTTTATTTTTCCATATCGTTTCCAGTACAACACATTTGCGCTGTCTATATTTATTGCTTTATTAATATAGTAAAGTGCTTTTTTGTAATTTTTATTTCTAATATAATAATCTGTAATAGCAATCCAACCTTTATCTAATAAAGCATCTTCTTCTACACATTTATTAAAAAACTGAAGTGATAATTCTGTGTTTCCTATTTTTTCATAGCATTTACCAATACGCAATAAAGCAAACGAAGTAGGGTCATCCAAACCTAATGTAACCGTATAACTTTCGATGGCTTCATTATATTGTTTTAGCTGCTCTAGTACTTTTCCTTTTTCTAAATATGCTCCAATAAAAGTATCATCACTTATAATAGCAAAATCATAAGCAGCAAGTGCTTTTTTATATTCTTTTAAAATATAATATTGTTTTCCTACTTGATGCCAAGCAACTTCGCAATATGGATTTTTGTTTAAAAAACTATTTAAATATTCTATCGCTTCTTCAGTTTGATCTAAATATTCAAAACAATAGATAATGTTATATAAAGCTGAAAAATCTTCTTGATCATCTGCTAAACATTGAATGAAATACTTTTTAGCATTTTCAAAATCTTCTAAAAAGAGATACTCCATACCAATTAATGACAGTACGTCAGATTGATCTGTAGTTAAATTGTGAGCAATCTCGAGCATTTCTATTGCTTCTAAATGCTTATCTCTTCTTGAAAGTATATTTGCTTTCTGAATATATACTTCTTCGTTGGATTGTTCTATTAAGAAAATATTTTCTAAAAGCTCTTCAGCAACCTCTAATTCATTTTCAAAAATGAACATTTCAACTTGAAACAACTTTAGGTTGGTTGAAGTAGGATGCTGTTCTAAGCCTAGCTTTGTAGCTTTTTTTGCTAATGCAATTTTACCATTGTCTAAATAATAATGTATAATGTCTTCAAACTCATTGGAGTCGAAGAAAAACACATTGTTAGTTTTTAACATGGATTCGAAACGGGAAAGCGATATGTTGTTGTTTTCGTTCAAGTTCTATTACACTAGTAGGTTTGCTATTTCTATTAAATTAAAGATACTAATGTAACCTAAATTTCAAATGTTGTGCCGCTTTTGTTGTTAACGGACTTATTAACACTATATAAAACGAGTTAATTAGTTGTTTTGTAGCGAAGTATGAAGTGGAAAAGAAATTAAATTGAATTTAAGACTTGTAATAAAACCTGACATCCTTTTTTAATTTCTTCTTCAGTTATCGTTAAGGGCGGAGTGATTCGTATTGCTTTTGTTTCAAAAAGAAGCCAAAATAGTAGTAATCCATTCTCTTTGCATTTTAAAATAACTTCGGAAGCAATCTCTGGAGTATCAACTATTAAAGCAAGCATAAGACCTTTGCCTCGTATTTCTTTTATTAAAGGATGAACTAAAAGTTTTCGAAGTAATATTTCTTTTTGAAGGGTTTCTGCTATTAAATTAGTTTGGGTAATTTCTTTTAAAGTTGCTAACGCAGCAGCAGCAATAACAGGGTGTCCGCCAAAAGTGGTAATATGTCCTAATTTTGGATTATGAGATAATAATGACATTAATTCTTTAGAGGCAGTAAATGCACCAATTGGCATGCCGCCTCCCATACCTTTACCAATAGCTAAAATATCTGGTGAAATATCATAGTGTTCAAAACCAAATAACTTTCCAGTTCGTCCAAAACCTGGTTGTATTTCGTCTAAAATTAATAAAGCTCCTACCTCATTACAACGGTTTTTTACTTTTTTTAAATAACCATTTTTTGGCATTATAAAACCCGCTCCTCCTTGTATGGTTTCTAAAACAACTCCTGCAGTTTTAGTTGTGATTTTTAAAATGTCTTCCTCATTATTAAATTCAATGGAGTTGCAATCTGGTACTAATGGTTTGAATATTTCTTTTCTTTCTTCAACTCCCATAATACTTAAAGCTCCCATGGTATTTCCATGATATGCGTTTTTCGCATAAATTATCTCTTTTCTGTCGGTAGCTCTTCGGGCTAGTTTAATGGAACCTTCAATAGCTTCGGTTCCACTATTTGTTAAATAGGTAGTTGTTAAATTATCGGGTAAATATTTTGAAAGAAGTTTGGTGAATTCTACAGCAGGTTCTTGAATAAATTCTCCATACACCATTACATGAAGGTACTTGTCTAACTGATTCTTTATTGCTGAAATTACTTTTGGATGACCATGTCCTAAACTACAAGCGGAAACACCTGCTATAAAATCTAAGTATTCTTTGCCGTTTTTGTCATAAATATAGTTTCCTTTTGCATGAGAAACTTCTAATGCTAATGGGTGTGGAGTGGTTTGAGCTTGGTATTTGTAGAAATCGTTTTTCATCAACTTCATTGTTCAGGTTGTAGTTCTTCTTTTTCCTCTAATGTACCTTTTGCTTTATTAACTGGCTTATTTTTAAAATGCTCTGGAGAGAGTTTTGAAGCTTCTGGTATTTGAAGCTCGTTTTCTGAGTTTTTATCAAAAAAATCATCTTCTACCTTAGGAAGCGGAATCCCTTTTATTTTAGGTAGGATAGGAGCTGGTTTTCCTCTAAATAAATCGTTTATTTTAAACAGCCGCTCATCGCCATACCAATTAAAACCTGGAAGAATTCTTGCGTTTTCAGGGAATTGAGATGGAGGATACAATTTTCCATTCACTTTTTTATTAAATCGAATGCCTCTTATTTGTTGATCTTCTAGATACATTTGAATAGAGCTACTTGTAGTGTTGTTGATGCCTACTAACTCTTGTTCTTCATTTCTAGAGAAGAATATAACTTGTGTGTTTTTCTCAATGTTTATGGTATCTAATTCATTGTTTGTAAACAATCCAATTAATCGTTCGCCTTTTACTTGATTGTATCCAGCACTATCTTTTTGAATGATAAATGCATTTTTAAAAACTTTTAAAGTGTCTAATTTACTAGTTTCTATATTCCGGAGTAAATGAATGGTATCACCGGTCATTTGATTTTCTCCAGTCCACATTATAGGGTTACGTAATAGTTTAGTGATTCCTGTTTTTTCATTTACATAAATAGAGTCACATTTTCCACTTGTTGGCTCTTCTCCAGACAAACCTTTTTTAAAGAAACGAGCTTTATAATATCCTCTTAAAATACGATTATCTGCTTTTCCTGTAATGCGTAAAGTATCGGCATGAACATAAATAGAATCATTATCTCTAACTGTAATAGCTACTGCCCTTTTGGTAATAAAAACCGAATCTTTTTCTTTAAATACTTCTGCATAATGTCCTCTAACAAAACTATTGTTTAAGGTGTCTATTAAACGAATGTTATTGGTTGCGGAAGCAAAGTTTTTATTTCTGTCAAAATAGATACTATCTCCATACATGGTTCTGTTTTCGTAATCAACTCTTGAGTTTTTCACAAAATATCCAATGTCATTTCGAGTGTTATAGTATCCTCTTTCACAATAAACAGTACTAGATTCACCTTCTATAGTAGATTTACCGTATAAATAGGCGATTCCAGATTCTGAATAGAAATCTAATTGTTCAGAGTTGATGGTATACTTTGGGTTTTTGATAACAACATTTGATAAGAACTGGTATTTTTTTGATTCGGCAAAGTACCTTCCAACTCTACTGGTTAGCTTACTTGCAGTATCCTTAACGGTGCCTCCACTTCTGTAAAATGCTTGTTGTTTAATACGATCAAAATATAAGGTGTCTGTTTTTAATGAAGTTTTAGAATCGTTAAAAGCAACATCTCCACTAGCAAATGCAAATTGAGTATTACCATTATATTCCCCATATTTACTTCTCATGGAAACGGTATCTCCTTGCGAAATTTTTACAGATCCATACGCTTTTACGAAATTGTCTTTTGTGTAAACATAGGCTTGATCGCACCACATTTCTACTCCTTCATGAACGATGTAAACTTGACCTAAATTATCACGAGTATAAATTACGGCGCCAGGAAATTCAGGTTTTTTTTCTAAATAACCAGATTTAACAGTTACCTGTGTTTTTTCTTCAGGAGTACCTTCTTCTTCTTGTGCAATTAAATTGCTTCCGAAGAAAATAAATAAAAGTAAAAGAATGTAATTGTCAAGTTTCAAATAAAAATTCCTTTGTATAATGAATTAACGAAGATACTAAAGAATTGGTATTACCTATGAATAGTTTGTTTTCTATCTGGACCAACCGATACTACCTTAATAGGAATTTCTAATTCCTTTTCAAGAAAATCTATATACTCATTTAACTCAGCTGGTAATTGACTAGCATCTGTCATTTTTGTTAAATCTTCTTTCCAACATTTAAAGGTTGTATAAATTGGAGATACATTTTCTTCTTCAATATTATAAGGTAAGTGCGTGATAGTTTCTCCTTTGTAGTTATAAGCGGTACAAACTTTAAGGTTTTTAAATCCACTTAAAACATCACTTTTCATCATCATTAGTTGCGTAACACCATTTATTTCACAAGTGTATTTTAAAGCTACTAAGTCTAGCCAACCACAACGTCTTCCTCTTCCAGTAACTGCACCAAATTCGCGACCTACTTTAGCCATTTCTTCACCTACTTCATCAAAAAGTTCAGTTGGGAAAGGTCCAGAACCTACTCTAGTTGTGTATGCTTTAAAAATACCAAAAACTTCTTTAATTTTGCTAGGTGCTACTCCTAATCCTGTGCAGGCACCTGCGGCAGTTGTGTTTGAAGAAGTTACAAATGGATACGTTCCAAAATCAATATCTAATAAAGAACCTTGAGCTCCTTCAGCTAGTATTGTTTTACCAGATTTCATAGCTTGATTTAAATATTCTTCACTATCAATAAAAGTTAATTCTTTCAATTTCTTGATAGCATCAAAAAATTCAACTTCCATTTCATCTAGATTGTATTGAATGTCTACATTGTAGAAATTAATCATAGCTACATGCTTGTCTGCTAAGGCTCTATACTTTTGCTTAAATGTTTCAAGTTCTAAATCTCCAACTCGAATACCATTTCTACCGGTTTTGTCCATATAAGTTGGTCCAATCCCTTTTAAAGTAGATCCGATTTTCGCTTTACCTTTTGAAGCTTCTGAAGCTGCATCTAACAATCGATGCGTAGGTAAAATTAAATGTGCTTTTCTAGAAATAATTAGAGTCGAAATATAATCGATGTCAAAAGGATCTAATCCTTCTAATTCTTTTACAAAAACAACAGGATCTATAACCACTCCGTTTCCAATAACATTCATAGATTCTTTATGAAATATACCAGAAGGGATGGTTCTTAATACGTGTTTTATGCCATCAAATTCTAGGGTGTGCCCTGCATTTGGACCTCCTTGAAATCGTGCAATGATATTGTAATTTTTTGTAAGAACATCTACAATTTTTCCTTTTCCTTCATCGCCCCATTGTAAGCCAAGTAATAAATCTACTGCCATAAGTTATGCTTTTTCCTGTTTTGAATCAGGAGTTTTTTTATTTCCGTAAAAATAAAGTGAATGATTAATTATATCAACATTAAAAACTTCTTCGATGGTTTTTTTTATAGATTGGATTCTAGGATCACAAAACTCTATAACTTCCCCATTAGATAAAATAATATGATCGTGTTGTTTATCAAAATAACATTTTTCGTAATGCGCTTGATTTTTACCAAACTGATGTTTACGAACCAAGCCGCATTCCAAGAGTAATTCTATGGTATTATAAAGAGTAGCTCTACTAACTCGATAATTTTTGTTTTTCATGTTTATGTATAATGATTCTATATCGAAATGATCATTATGGTCATAAACTTCTTGAAGTATCGCGTAACGTTCAGGTGTTTTTCTGTGCCCTTTTTCTCCTAAAAAAGCTGTAAAAACATTCTTAACTATTCCTTGATTACTTGGATTTATCTTAGCGCTCATATTGCAACAAAAATACTCATTTATACTCTGGTAACTTTATCGATACCATTAATTTTTTTAATGTTTTTCACAAGGTTATCAAGAATGGTAATATTTTTCACAACGACTATAATATTTCCATTAAAAACACCATCATCACTCTCAAAATGTACACTTATCATATTGATGTTGTGAGTGTTTGAAATAATTTTCGTCACTTCATTTACCAGTCCAACAGTATCAATTCCAGAAATTAATAATTCTGTTTTAAAATCACTTTGTGTAGAGTCAATCCACTTTGCAGTAATAATACGATAACTAAAATTGCTTTGTAACTGAACTGCGTTTGGGCAATTTTTTTTATGAACCTTTATGCCATCAGTAACTGTAATAAAACCAAATACTTTATCGCCCGGAATTGGATTACAACAAGCAGCGATTTTATAATCTAGTTTATCATCATCTTTACCAAATACAAGTTGATCGTATTTTTCGGTAATTTCTTCTTTATCTAAATCTTCTGTTTTACTAGGCTTTCGGAGCTTATTTTTAAAGAAACTTACAAACGTATTGTTTCTTGATGCTGCAAACTCTTTTAATTTTTTATTATCGATAATGCCAACACCAACTCTGTAAAAAAGGTCGAGGCTTGTTTTAATTTTAAAATAAACCACTAATTGATTGATGGTATTTTCGTCTAATGTGATTTTAAGAGATTTTAGTTTTCTGGCTAAAATTACTTTCCCATCTTTTGCAATTTGTTTCTCTTCTTCTTTTAAGGAAGATTTTATTTTTGAAATAGCTCTTCCTGAAGTAGCATAATCCAACCAATTAGAATTTGGCTTAGCTTTATCAGAGGTAATAACCTCTACTTGATCTCCACTTTTTAATTGATGACTTAATGGAACTAATTTACCATTAACTCGAGTCCCTCTAGTATGTAGCCCTATTTCAGTATGTACATTAAAAGCAAAATCTAAAGCAGTAGAGCCTTTTGAAAGAGAGTATAAATCACCCATTGGCGAGAAAACAAAAATCTCTTTGGCATATAGATTTAATTTAAACTCTTCAACAAAATCAATTGCACTAATGTCCGCATTACCCAGTGTTTCTTGTAATTTATTAAGCCAAACGTCTAATTCGACATCGCCTTTCTCTTTGTTTTTATATTTATAATGAGCCGCAAATCCTTTTTCTGCAATCTCATTCATTCGTTCCGATCTAATCTGTACTTCAACCCAACGACCTTTTGGTCCCATTACGGTGATATGGAGTGCTTCATAACCAGTCGATTTTGGCGATGATATCCAATCTCGCAATCGGGTAGGATTGGGGCGAAAATGATCGGTAACTATTGAATAAATTTTCCAGGCAATAAATTTTTCGTTTTCTTCATTTCCTTTGTAAACAATTCGAACCGCAAATTTGTCATAGACTTCATCAAATGAAACATTTTGAACCATCATTTTTCTTCTAATTGAAAAAATTGATTTTGGTCTTCCTTTTATTTCATATGCTAAGCTTTCTTTATCAAGAGAGTCTTTAATAATACTTGTAAAAGTATTAATATAAGCGTCTTGCTGTTCCTTACTCTCCTTAATTTTGCTGAATATATCATTGTAAACTTCAGGTTCGGTATATTTTAAACTTAAATCTTCAAGCTCAGATTTTATATTATACATACCAATACGATGTGCTAATGGTGCGTAAATGTATAAAGTTTCTGAAGCTATTTTTACTTGTTTATGAGGAGGCATGGAGCCCATCGTTTGCATATTGTGCAAACGATCTGCGATTTTTATAATTATTACTCGAATATCTTCATTTAAAGTAAGTAACATTTTACGGAAATTTTCCGCTTGAAGTGAAATGTCTTTATCTGAAGAAAGATGCGATATTTTGGTAAGACCATCAACGATTCTTGCTACTGCTTCACCAAACATCTGTTCGATATCTGCCAATGTATAATCGGTGTCTTCTACCACATCATGAAGTAATGCTGCTGCTATTGAAGTGGAATCCAAACCAATTTCGGAAGCTACAATTTTTGCAACTGCTATAGGATGAAAAATATAGGCTTCACCAGATTTTCTACGTTGATCCTTATGAGCATCTACAGCAATGTCAAAAGCACTACGGATCAGTTTTTTATCTTCTTTGGTAAGCGTTCTATAACTGATGTTCAGCAATTTTTTATATTGCTTCGCAATCTCTTTATTTTCTATTTCTATAGCCTCTTCTGTCATAAATTAAAAATACATAAATGATTGTAATAAACAATAAAATACATTTTTATTTATCTGTATTTTTTTATAGTTGAATTAGATTAAAATATCTTAAACAAAATCAAGTATTATTTTATCATATTATGGTAGCGTTGTAATAAAGTTGGGTGAGAGTAATGTGCAAAAACATAAGCTGGATGTGGAGTAAGGTTGCTTAGACTGTTTTTAGATAATTTTTTTAGTCCAGAAATTAGTGGAGCAGCTTTAAAAGTATTTTTTGCATAGTCATCTGCTTGATATTCAAATTTTCTTGAAATGAAATTCATAACCAATCCGGTAAGCTCAGAAATTGGACTGTACAAAATTCCAAATGCTATTAATCCAATATGAAATGATGGAATCGTTACATTTAATGCTTCCGATAATATAGGACTTCCTACAAATAAGGATAACAACCAAAAAGTGAATCCCATTGTTAAAATACTTGCAATTAAATTGAAAACGATGTGCTTTCTTTTATAATGTCCAACTTCATGTGCTAGTACTGCAACTATTTCATCTTCTTCCAAGTCATTGATCAACGTATCATAAAGGGTTACTCTTTTTTCACTTCCAAATCCTGAAAAATAAGCATTGGCTTTTGTGCTTCTTTTCGAGCCATCTATTACAAATATTTTATCCAAGGTAAAACCTACCTTTTTAGCATAATCTTCAATTTTTGTTTTTAATGTTCCTTCATCAAGAGGTGTTTGTTTGTTAAAAAGCGGAACAATTAAACGCGCATAAAACATATTCATGAAAAAGGTAAATGCAGCAACCATTCCCCAGGCAAATAACCAGAAATTACTTCCTGTAGATTCGTAAAACCAAATAATTACAGATAACATTAAACCTCCTAAAAGAGCAGACATCGCCCATCCTTTAACCTTATCTAGAAAAAATGTTTTTATAGTAGTTTTATTGAATCCAAATTTTTCTTCGATTACAAAGGTATGGTAATAACTAAATGGTGTACTTAAAATATCACTTGCAAACATGATACTTCCAAAAAAGATAAGCGCAATAATGATATTGTTATCTGAAAAAGTTCGTGCCCATTGATCTACAAAAGCAAATCCATCTAAAAAGAAAAATGCCAATGTTGCAATCATTGATATTAATGAAGTAATCGAACTAAACCGATCATTTACTTTTTTATAATTCTGTGATTTTTGATATTCATTTTGGTCATAGACGTCACTTAATTCACTTGGAATGGCATCATTATAATGTCTAGCATTCAAAGTGTCTAAAATTTTATCAATAATGAAACTGATTATTAATATAGCTATGATAATATAAAATAAGGAAGAGGCTGTCATTTAAATTGTTCTAATTTTTAAAGGTACACATTGAGTTTAATAGGTTCTTTATTTAAAATTTCGTTGTTTTTTTACTTCAAATAAAAGTATTCCAGCTGCCACAGAAACATTCATAGAATCAATTTCACCTTGCATAGGGATATGAATGTTTTTTTTGCTTTCATCTCTCCATTGTTGTGACAATCCGGTAGATTCTGTTCCAACGACAATCGCGGTGCTTTCTTTAAAATCGCATGTATAATAAGGCTCCGATTCTTGTAAAATCGCACTGTAAATAGAAATGTTATTATTATTTAAAAAGCTGATGATCTCTGGAGTATTTCCTAAAGCTATGGTATTGGTAAAAACACATCCAATACTACTTCTAATTATATTTGGATTGTAAAGATCTGTTTTTGGGTTTGCTATAATAACGGCATCTACATTTGCAGCATCGGCAGTTCTCAATATCGCACCAATATTACCTGGTTTTTCTGGAGCTTCAGCAACTAAAATTAATTGATGGTGATCTTTTAATTTTAAATTACTAATGGCTAAATCTTTAGATTCAGAAATTGCAATGATTCCTTCGGTAGAAGTTCTGTAGGCAATTTTTTTATAAACCTCAAAAGAGATTTCAATAAGATTACTAACGTCTGTATTTAATAAGTTTAATACTTTGTTTTCTGAAATGATCTCGGAACAAAAAAGGATGGTATTCATTTTATAACCACCTTTTAAAGCTAATTCTATTTCGCGTTTTCCTTCAATAATAAACAAACCACTTTTTTTACGCTCCTTAGATTTTTCTTGAAGCAGCAAAACTTTTTTTATAAGTGGATTTTGAAAGCTTGAAATATTTTTTAGCATATCGCAAATATAATCCTTTTCGCAATCTAAATATTATCTAAAATAGATAGGAAGTATAATATTTTGGTATATTTGAGTATTAGCTAGAATTACAATTATGAAAGTAAAACTACTCTTACTGGTATTCCTATTAAATTTTTTATGTATACAAGCACAAGACTATGTTGTAGAAAGTATTGGGTTTAATCCACCTCATTCTTATATTCAGACTGGTACTAGTATAGATGCAGATGATGAATTTTCTAATCTTATACCCTTAGATTTTGATTTTGATTTTTATGGAATAACTTATAGTGATGTTGTTATAGGTGGTAATGGGGTTATTAATTTTAATGTTTTTGAAGCTGGAGAGTATTGCGCTTGGGTTTTTGAAGAAGATATTCCTGATATTAATATGGATATTAAAAACTCCATTTATGGGGTGTATCATGATATGGATCCATCAGCAAATCAAACTAATGAAATTAATTATGCTCAATATGGCACGGCACCAAATAGAAGATTTGTAGTAAATTTTTATCAAGTGCCACATTTCAGTTGTAATAATTTGATAACTACAGTTCAAATTGTTTTATACGAAACCACAAATACGATAGAGGTATATGTAAAGGAAAAGCCAAGTTGCGTAGCATGGAATAATGGAAATGCAATATTGGGAATACAAAATATGGATGGGACAGAAGGTATTGCTGCCCCCAATAGAAACAACAGTAATTCTCCTTGGGAAGCATATAATGAAGCTTGGCGATTTAGTTTTTATGAAGGAAATACCGTTGAAGCTTATCCTTTTACATTTTCTATTTGTGATGAAGGTAATGGAGGTTTTGAAACTTTTGACTTTAGTTTAATTGAAGGGAATGTTATAGGAAATCAAAGTAATGTAACAGTTACCTATCATGAAACTTTTTTAGATGCGAATGATAATTTAAACCCAATTGCTTCTCCATATGTAAATTTATCGAACCCACAGAATGTATATGCAAGGGTTGAAAATACAGATGGAATTTATGCTACCTCAGATATTAATTTAGAGGTGATATCCTGTATTGATAATGATAATGATGGAGTATTAACGATGGACGAAGATTTAAACGGAGATGGTTATCCTGGAAATGATGACACCGATAATGATGGAATTTCTAATTATTTAGATCCAGATGATGATAACGACTCAGTAGATACCTTAACAGAAACTACAGGTATAGGAGCAGGTTTTGGACCCCAATATATTTTTATTGACACAGATGATGACGGTATTGAAAATTATATTGACAACGATGATGATGGAGATGGTGTTTTATCGATTTTTGAAGATTATAATAATAATGGCACTCCATTAGATGATGATCTAAACAATAATGATATTCCAGATTTTTTAGATCCTGAGGTGATAGAATTATTAATTACTGAAACTTTTTTAGGATCCTTGAAAATTTATCCAAACCCAACTTCAGGAATCATTAATATTCAGTCTAATCAATTAATCGAAACCGTTGCGGTTAAAGTTTATAACCTTCAAGGACAAGTTTTGTTACTTGATCATAAAACTTCAAATAATGGAATAATAAGCATTGACCTTTCTAATATGAAAACTGGAGTTTATTTTATGAAAATTTCTTCTGAAGAATATGCAATAGTAAAAAGGATGATAAAGTTGTAATCGTAAAATGTTATATTAAAAAATATGAGAAAGAGTTTGTTTTTATTGGTATTTATAATTGCTGGAGTTCTATCAACAACTTCTGTAATAGCGCAGGTTACTGCCAATCCACCTTCAGATTTAGTACTTTGTGATGACAATAATGATGGTTTAGCCATATTTAATTTAACAGTTACAGAGCCAGAAATTATTGGAGGACAAGATCCAACAAATCTAGTTTTATTTTTTTATGTAACTCAGGCTGATGCAGATAGTAATATGAATCCCATTGTTACGCCAAATGCATATTATAATTCAGTAAATCCTCAAACCATATACGCTCGTTTAGAGAATACTTCTAATGGTGAATTTGATACCACTAGTTTTAATTTATTAGTCTATTTGCCACCAATAACTGTTGCAGTGTCAGATTTGATTGGTGTTGACGAAGATGGAGATGGTTTTACAGCTTTCAATTTGACATCTAAAGATTTAGAAATACTTAACGGACAAACCAATATAACCCTTTCTTATTTTGAATCAATTCAAAATGCAAACAACAATGTAAATGTAATAGTTAGTCCAACTTCATATATAAACACAACTAATCCCCAAACCATTTACGTAAGATTAGAAAGTATTGAAACTTCTTGTTTCGCTGTTACGGAATTTGATTTAGTTACCGTTGAAGCTTTAATTGCTGAAGAGCCTGAGGATATTACCATTGATGAAGGAGATGATAATGGTATTGCAGTTTTCGACTTAACGGTTAATGAGCCACAAATGTTGGGCGATCAAGATCCATTTATTTTCTTGTTTTCGTATCATATTACTCAGGAAGATGCAATGAATGGAGCGGATAATATCACAACTCCAAATGCTTATCAAAATACCATCAACCCACAAACTATTTATGTGAGATTGACTAATAGTAATACTGATTTTTATGTATTAACTGATTTTAAAATTATTACAGATGGTACTTTAAATATAGAAGATCAATTTTTTAGTAACTTAAAATTATATCCTAATCCAACTACGGAAATCGTAAATTTAAAATTCAATAATTCAGTTGAACAAATAAGTATTACCATTTTTAACTTAATGGGTCAGGAAGTAAATAATTATAACCGAACATTAGATAATGGAACTACTTCTATTGATGTTTCAGAATATAATTCAGGAATATATTTTATAAAAATTGCTTCAGGTGAAAATTCAACAATAAAGAAAGTGATAAAAAATTAATAGTTAATTTAAACCATTACTATTATCATTTACTTCTCACTATATTTTTTAGAATACCGTTTCCAAAGTTTAGTTTGATGAGTTTCTAAAGATATATTTCTACCATCAATAAAAGCATGGCTTAAAATGTTAGTACGCATATCTAAAGCGTCTCCTTCACAAATAAATAAAGTGGCACTTTTCCCAACCTCTAATGTTCCATAGTTTGTATCGATACCTAAAATTTTAGCAGGATTCTCTGTAATTAATTGCAATGCTTTTTCTTTACTTAAACCTTGTGCAGCCACTTGACCAGCATAAAAAGGTAAGTTTCTAGTATTCATTCCTTCCATTTGTCCACTAGTTTGTAAAGCGACTAAAACACCATCATCAACTAATAATTTCGCTAATTTATAAGGTAAATCATAATCGTCATCATCATTCTCTGGAGTGGTATGTACTCTTTGTATTAAAACTGATACCTCATTCTTTTTAAGGAAATCACTAATTTTGTAAGCTTCATAAGCACCTACCACAACAATATTATTTATTCCATTATTTTTAAGAGTAGTCACCGCATCAATCATTTCTTTTTCTCCATGTGCGTGTACAAACATTTTTTGTTGATTATTAAATAGTCCTTGCATTGCTTTATAAGCTTCATTGATTGTTTTAGGAGTTGACTTTCCGTAAGTTTTACTGTTTAAAATAAAACTCTTAATACTTTCAATTTCTTCTTGGTATTTCTTGTTTGGTTTATAGGCACTAGATTCTCCTAACCACCATTTGCCTTGAGCATAACTATCTGGCCAATTTAAATGAATCCCATCATCTTCTTTAAGTGCTGCATCTTCCCAATTCCAAGCATCGAGTTGTACAATCGAAGAAGTACCTGAAATAGTACCACCTCTAGGAGTAATTTGTGCAATTAATACACCATTTGGTCGCAATGATTCAACCACTATACTTTCTGCATTGTAAGCAATTAAAGATCTCACATTGGGTATAAATTCGCCTAATTCATCTTGATCTCTTGTTTGTCTAACTGCATCAATTTCCACCAAACCTAACGTAGTATTAGCTGCAATAAAACCAGGATATACGTGTTTTCCAGTGGCATCGATAATAGTTCCTCTCAACGCTATTTTTGAGGTAGTAGCATCTGCAACAGCTACTAATATTCCATTTTCGAAGGTGATGATACTATTCTCTATAACGGTGCCATTACCAATGTGAGCAGTAG
>TARA_R110000787_G_scaffold1489_1_pt1 | contig 21334 bp, 19 predicted proteins | sample TARA_R110000787 | Tara Oceans TARA_R110000787 (sample SAMEA4397920) | marine metagenome | biome: Polar Biome; feature: [DCM] deep chlorophyll maximum layer (ENVO:01000326); material: water (ENVO:00002006), including particulate matter (ENVO:01000060) such as... | depth 35 m | reverse complement strand
CCCCGACGACCCCGACCTCCTCGTCGACCGTGCCAGCGCGCGCATCCTGCTCGAAAAGTGGCCTGAAGCCATCCAGGACCTCGACAAGGCCCTCTCAGCCTCCCCCGGACTTGCTGCAGCCCACCAGCTGCGCGCCGAAGCCCGCCTCAACATGAACGACCTCCAGCCAGCCCTCGCCGACGTGAAGGCCGCCATGGCCGCCGAACCCGACAATATCGACACGCTGGTCCTGCGTGGCCGCATCCGCGAGGCGATCCGCCTCGCAGATGTGAAGATCGTAGCGCCTCAGACCGAATAGCGGTCCTGCAGCATCTGCCACACAGCGCGCAGGCCGCACGCAGCTGCGCCTTCGGGCCGGCCATACTTGCCCAGCCGCCACGCCCAGACATCAAGGTGCGTCCAGCTTTTCGCATCAACGAACTGTTTCAGGAACAATGCGGCTGTGATCGAACCCGCAAACCGGCCCCCTGAATTGACGAGATCCGCAATCGGGCTTTTCAGATCAGAGAGATAAGGATCCCAGAGCGGCATGCGCCAGACAGGGTCGCCGGACATGGCAGACCCGGCCTGAATCGCGCCCGCCATATCCTCGTCATCCGTATAGAACGGTGCAAGATCGGCCCCAAGCGCCACCCGTGCAGCCCCCGTCAGCGTTGCGAAATCGATCAGCACGTCCGGCTCGAACTCACAGGCCCGCGCCAGCGCGTCGGCAAGGATCAGGCGCCCTTCCGCGTCCGTATTGTCAATCTCGACGGTCAGGCCCTTGCGGCTGGCAAGGATATCCCCCGGCCGGAAGGCATCCCCCGCCACGGCATTCTCGACCGATGGCACATAGAGTTTCAGGTGCACCGGCAGGTTCGCACTCATGATCAGTTGCGAGAGCGCGATGACATGCGCGGCGCCGCCCATGTCCTTTTTCATGATCCGCATGCCACTGCCCGGCTTGATGTCGAGGCCGCCGGAATCGAACGTCACGCCCTTGCCGACCAGCGCCAGGCTCGGATGCGACGGGTCGCCCCATTCCAGCTCCATGAAGCGCGGTGCGTACACGGCAGCCCGGCCCACGGCATGTACCAGCGGGTAGTTCTCTTCCAGCAAGTCATCGCCAATGATGGTCGTCAGCGTTGCGCCAAACCTTTCGGCAATCGCTGCAATCGTCGCATCAACATCCTGCGGGCCCATATCGGCGGCAGGCGTGTTCACGAGGTCGCGCAGCAGGGCGCAGGCATCGGCCTCACGCGACAGGGCGTCTGCATCAGCGCTTGCCGGAATGACCAGAAGTGGCGGCTTGGCCTTGTCCTTCAGGTAGCGGTCGAAGCGGTACGCGCCATCGGCCCAGCCAGCTGCGATATGGGCAAACGCCATTCCGCCATCCCCGGCAATGGCATAGGCGCCCTCGGGAAGTTTCGCAGCAATAGCGGCGACAGCCAGCGCGTCCTGTCCCTTGCCGATACCTGCCAGCACATGACTCAGCTTGCCGTCTTCGCCCGCCTGATAAACCACCTGCCCCGCTGCGCCGGTAAATCCCTGCCCCTTCGCCAGCGCGCGGGCGCCGGGGAAAGGATCATCCTTCAGGCTGTCGAAACCGGTTGGCGTGAACAGATGGATTGCGGCCGCTTTGGCCCCTTCGGCGGTGAAACTCTTGTGCATTTACGTGCCTCTCCGGGCGATTTGTTAATCAGGCGGTCGGTTTTGTTAACTGAACCTTGACCTCGGCAGGCCAGACTCGGTCTCGCATGCACCTGATACATACTTGGAGCCTTCCCATGTCCAGAGTCAAAACGTCACTGGCTGTCCTCGCGCTTGTCCTGACTGCGACGACGACGGGCTGCGCGAGCACGGCCTCGAAAGAGGAAAAGGCGCAGAAAGCCCAGCTTGAAAAAGCCATGGAAGAAGCGATGAAACCGGCCGGGCCTGAAGAAGTCGCCGCCGCCAACCGTGCTGATCCCCTGACCAAGGCAAACTTCTGGTCCAAGGAGCATACCAAGGATCCGGAGAATCTCGAAACCGCCATTACCTTCGCCAAGGCCCTGCGCGATATCGGCAGCGACGACCGCGCCATTGATGTGCTTTCACAAGTCATGGTCGTTCACCCGGACAGCCCGGAACTCCTTATGGTGCTGGGGCGCGCCCTCTCGACCAAGCAGGATTTTGCGGCGGCGATCCAGGCCTACGGTCAGGCCGCCACGCTGGAGCCCGAACGGGCCGAGGCCTGGGCGGCGATGGGCACGGCCTTTGACCAGATCGACCGGCACGCCGATGCACAGGCGGCCTATGACCGCGCGCTCAGCATCGAGCCGAACCGGACCTCAACACTCACCAATTACGGCCTCTCGCTGGCGCTCTCCGGTGACCTCGCCGGCGCCGAAGCCAAGCTGCGGCTAGCCGATGCCCAGCCGGACACCAATACGCGCGTGAAGGAAAACCTCGCGCTGGTGCTCGGCCTTCAGGGCAAATATGCCGAAATGAAAGAAGCCAGCGGCGGCAACGCACCGCCCCGCATCGTCGAGCAGAATGCAGAGCTGCTGCGCGAAATGGTGCAGCCGACCCGGACATGGGAAGCGCTGACGGAACATGCTGAAATGGGCAAACTGCCCCCTGCTCCGATGCCGCCACGCACAGCGGCTACCAACTCGGATCGTCCCTTGGCGGCCACCTCGATCCCGGTCACCGACGCGCCCGCCGCAATGCCGGATAGCAGCGATACAGGGCTGCGCCTGCGCCGCGCCAACTAGGCACAGCTTTTATGTCATGAATGAAGAATGCCCGCCTGCGTGATACAGGCGGGCATTTTTTTCTGTCTCTCGACTGGCTTTATCCTGCATCCTGCCAGGGGCGTTCGACCTGCGAAGTTGTGACGTCCGGCGCCGCATCATTCTTGCCCTTCATTGCCTGATACTTGATATAGGCCGGGCCCAGCACGACGAGAAACAGGACCGGCAGGAAGAACAGGATCATCGGCACGGTCAGCTTGGCCGGCAGGGCGGCAGCCTTCTTCTCGGCGGCCGACATGCGCATCTCGCGGTTTTCCTTGGCCATCACACGTAGCGCATCACCCAGCGGCGTACCGTAGCGTTCCGCCTGTGACAGCGCCATGCAGACAGCCTTGACGCCTTCGTGGCCTGTCCGCGCGGCAAGATTGTCATAGGCCTGACGGCGATCTGGCAGGTAGGACAGTTCCGCCACGGTGAGGCCGAATTCCTCTGCCAGTTCCGGCGAAGCAGAGCCGATCTCCTGGCTGACCTTGTTGAAGCCCAACTCGATCGACATGCCTGCCTCGACACAGATCAGCAGCATGTCGAGCGAGTCCGGAAAACCGAGCATGATCGACTTCTGGCGCTTGGCGGCAAGGTTTTTGACATAGAGGTTCGGCGCATAGAACCCAGCCGCCATGCCAAAAGCGAGCGAGCCGTATTTCATGGTCGGGTTGAGGCCCAGGTCATTGACGAAGAAGATATAGAAGAAGGTCAGCAGCAGCCCCACAAAAGGCATTGCCATCCGTGCAAAGTAGAAGGCCGAGATCGGGCCGGGCCCGCGCAGGCCAGCCTGGTTCATCAGCTTGACGACGTTCGGATCTTCAAGGGCCTTGGCCAGGTTGAGCTTTGAGGACACCACCCCCATCATACTCTTGTCCTCGCGGCGCAGACCTTTGGTCTCGAGCGCGGCCCGGCTCTGCTTGCGCAGTTTTTCGCGCTGGTTGGACACGGCCTTGAGCCGCGTCTCCAGCTTGTCGCCTTTCAGGTAAGGCAGGAACACGGTGACGAATGTCGCAAACACAGCCGCCGCGACCAGATAGGCCGCCAGCGTGTCGGGACGGGTGAAGCTTACAAGGAAATCATACATCGCCTGTCACCCTACATGTCAAAGTTGATCATCTTGCGCATCACCATGATACCCATGCCCATCATCGTCGCTGCCATGGCAAGGACGACGTGCCCCGTCTCCGTGACGAAGAGCTGCATGATATAATCAGGCGTGGTGAGGAACACCATGACACCCACCGCAAACGGAAGACTCCCGATGATACCGGCGGAGGCTTTGGCTTCGGATGACAGGGCCTTGACCTTTTCCCGCATCATCTTGCGGGCACGGATAACGGTCGAGAGGTTGGCCAGGGCTTCGGACAGGTTGCCCCCTGCCTTGGCCTGGATCAGCAGCACGATCACGAAGAAGTTCACTTCCTGCATGGGCACGCGTTTGTAAAAACTGTTCGCCGACCGTTCAAGGCCGGCGCCCATGGCCAAGTTGTCGGACAGCGACATGAATTCCTTGCGCAGCGGCTCCGGGCTTTCCTTTGCGATGATGCGGATACATTCATTCAGCGGCAGGCCGGATCTCACACCGCGCACGATGATATCAAGGGCATCGGCGAACTGGTTGATCATCTTCTTGTAGCGGCGTTTGGTGAGCGTCGAGAGGATAAACCGCGGCAGGCCCAGCGAGCCCGCGAGAAACGCACCGGTAATCATCACAGGCTTGCTCTTCAAGGACATGCCGAAAAGGACCAGCCCGTCCGCACCGGAAAGGTAGATGAGGAAAGCGCACACGAGACCGAGTACGAAGGAACCTACCCAGAAGGCCGAAACCGGCAGTTCCAGACCAGCCTGCGTAAGCTTGGAGCCAATGTCGCGCGGCGTGATGGACCGACGGCGCTCCTTGTCCTGCTTTCGCAGGTTATCGAGCATGGCCTCCGTCTTGGCACGGCGCTTGGAATTCTCGTCCTGAACCTTGCCGCGCACCTTGCCGGCCGACGCGCCTGCGCCGATGGCCCGGGCACGCTTCTTGGCGGCATCCCCTTCCCCGCTGGTGAAAGCGAGGCCGATGCCGGCCAGCGCCAGGAAGGCCAGTCCGGCGACGGCGAAGACCATCAAGCTATTGTCCATGGATCAGCTCCCCAGCGCGTCGAGCGCCGCAGCGAGTTCACGCTCAAGATTGTAATAGGACGCCCGTTCCCAGAAGCGCGGACGGCCGACACCTGTGCCCCGGTGGGCACCGATGATCTTGCCGTTTTCGTCCTCGCCATCCATTTCGAACTTGAGCACGTCCTGAAGCACAATCGTATCGCCTTCCATGCCCATCACCTCGGTGATGCACATGATGCGGCGCGAACCGTCCCGCAGGCGCGAGGCCTGAACGACAATATCAATCGAACCGACGATCATTTCGCGGATTGTCTTTGCAGGCAGCGAAAATCCGCCCATCGTGATCATGGACTCGACACGGCTAAGGGCTTCGCGCGGGCTGTTGGCGTGGAGCGTACCCATCGAGCCATCGTGGCCCGTGTTCATGGCCTGCAGAAGATCGAAAGCTTCCGGTCCCCGAACCTCGCCCACGATAATGCGTTCAGGACGCATACGCAGGCAGTTCTTGACCAGTTCGCGCATCGTGATCTCGCCGGAACCTTCAATGTTTGGCGGGCGCGTTTCAAGCCGCACGACGTGCGGTTGCTGGAGCTGGAGTTCGGCGGAGTCTTCGCAGGTGATGACGCGCTCGCCCGGCTCAATGAAAGCCGTGAGACAGTTGAGCAGCGTTGTCTTGCCCGAGCCCGTACCGCCGGAAATGAGAACGTTGCAGCGCGAATGACCGATGATACGCAGCACTTCGGCGCCAGCTTCGCTGATCGACCCGAAATTCACGAGGTCCTGTAGCTGTAGCTTGTCCTTCTTGAACTTACGAATGGTGAGCGTCGGGCCATCAATCGCCAGCGGTGGCGCAATAACGTTCACACGCGAGCCATCCAGCAGGCGGGCGTCACAAATCGGTGAGCTTTCATCCACGCGGCGGCCAACCTGGCTCACGATGCGCTGGCAGATGTTCATCAGCTGGGCATTGTCGCGGAAACGAATATTCGTACGTTCGATCTTGCCGTTGACCTCGATATAGGTCGTGTCGGCGCCGTTGACCATGATGTCGGCAATGTCGTCACGCGCCAGCAGCGGCTCAAGGGGGCCATAACCAAGCACATCGTTACAGATATCGTCGAGCAGCTGTTCCTGCTCGGAAATGGACATCAGCACATTCTTGATGCTGATGATCTCTACCACGATATCGCGGATCTCTTCGCGCGCGCTTTCGGCGTCCAGCTGGGCAAGCTGCGATAGGTCGATCGTGTCGATGAGTGCGTTGAAGACCGTTGTCTTTGTTGCGTAATATTGCTCGGACTGCTGGTTGACCTTACGGACCGGCTCTGGCTTGGGTTCAGGTGTCTTGACCTTGACGGGCGTCGCGGCGCTTAACTTTGGCGCCCCTTTTACCTGGACCGGATCAGGCACTTTCGGCTTGGACACCTGCGGACGCGGCTGCGGTGCGGGCGCAGCTGGTCTTGGCGCCGCGGGCGCTGACACATCTGGTGATCCTGAACGTTTGCCGAAGGCCATCTAAGGGGCCCTTTCAATTGAGTTTACTTGCCGAGGAGTTTATTGAGGAAAGACTTGGCTGGCTTTGCAACAACCCGCCCGGTGAGGACGGTCGCAAGGTGGTCGATTGCCATGGATGACCGCGAAGCCGCGTCGGTTTCGGAAATCATCTGGCCATTGTTGGCCGCCGTGCCAAAGAGCTCCGGCTCGAATGGCAGGATGATCTCAGGCTCGATGCCAATGGCTGCCGCAAAATCCTTGATCGGAATTTCCGGACGCTTTGGAACGCCGCTCATGTTGATCACTAGGCGTGGCGGGTTGTCGTTCGGGCGCTGGCCCTTCAGCTGGTCGATGAAGTTCTTGCCGTTGCGGAGCGAGGCAAGGTCGGGCTGGCAAACGATGATGACTTCATCTGACGCAACGAGCGTGCGCTGCACCCAGCGGCTCCAGGTATGCGGCAGGTCGAGCACCATATAGGGCACATTACGGCGAACGCTTTCAATGACCGTCGTGAAGGCTTCGTCCGGGATATCCATGATCTGGTTGATCGACGCGGGCGCCGTGAATAGCGACAGCCTGTCAGTGGCCTTGGCGAGCAGGCGCTCGATAACGGCGTCATCCGCGCGTTCCGGCGCAAGCAGCGCATCAGCGATGGTCTGCGGCGTCTCCTGGTTGAAGTCGAGCGCTGTGGTGCCAAAGGAGAGATCAAGGTCCACGAGGGTCGTATTGACCAGTGTGTTCTCGGCCAGTGCCCAGGCCAGATTGTGCGCAATCGTGGACGACCCTACCCCGCCCTTGGCGCCGATCACGGAGATCTGCTTGCCGACAAAAGGCCGGTCTGGATCGACGAAGAGGCTGGAGATCGAGCGGATGATCTGGATCGGCTCGAAAGGCGGCACCAGATATTCGCTGACCCCGCGCGCCACGAGCTGGCGATAGAGCTTGATATCATTGACCACACCAACGACCATGACCTGGACGTTCTCGTCGCAATGTTCGGCCAGTGAATCGATTTCGCCCAGTATCTGCTGTGCGTTTGCCGAGGACTCGATCATCAGCAGATTTGGCGTCGGATTTTGCTGCATATAGGCAATCGCTGCCGGTATGCCGCCGGGAATGGCTTCGAGCGTCGCACGGCCCATTCGACGGTCGCGTGAGCATACGTCCATCATCATGCGCGTTTCCTCGCGCTCGTAGAATACCTTGATGGAGATCGCCGGAAGGGGCGCATCGCCGCCATTGAAGTCAGGCATCGTGAAAATCGGCTGGTCTGTCATGACCGCCTTCTGCTCGGGCTGTGCCAGCAGCTCGTCGCCGCTCATGAAGCTGTCGAAAGCATCATTGGCGGGCGCATCCAGTGCGTCCATCCCCTGCTCCTCAGCGAACACATCGTCGAAGTCTGCGTCAAATTCGTCTTCAAAGAGCGCTTTCTCTTTCGACATTGTACTTTCGTCCTTCTATTCGACAGGTTGCGCCTAGTTGACCACAGAGGAAACGGCGCCCGATTCAGCCGATGAGCGGGCCGAGGCGGTAGATTCGCCCATACGGAATTTATCTAGGATGACCTTGCGACGCAGCTTGTCGCCTTCCGCTAGTTCACGCTGTCCCAGCAGGTCGGCCGCATCCGCAATCATCGCCGCCTGATTGGTGCGGACGGAACAGCCGAGGCTAGGCATCTCATTGTTGGAACGGATGTCGGCGACATCATATTCGGCCATCGACTTACAGTCTGGCTTGATCGCATCATAGACCTGAAAGGCCATGATCATCGGCTCGGACGCATCAGAATCGACGCCGTGGCTGCTGCCTGCGATCTCGTCATATTCGACACCATTCTGCCAGGCGATCTCACGCGCGGTGACAATCGCTTCGACAGCGAGTTGGGAGTTTTCGCTTGTCTCGGGCAGTGAAACGATCAGCGGACCATGGCCCTTGGTGCGATAGGCGCGCACAAAATCCTCGATGCGGGCCTTGTCCTTCAGGCTAAGCTGGCTGGACATGGGATCAATGCCTATCTCGAGGAACTCGGTCCGCTTGGTGACGCCGATGGCATTACGATCCAGCGCCGTACCCTGAAGGTAGGAGTCCGGCACAGCCGTCGGCGCGTGGCTCGCGCAGGCCGTCAGGCTGGCCAGGCAGAGGCCGGCAGCAATCAGAGTGTTGGCTGTCTTAAGCTTCGGGTTCATTCGGATATCCCTTACTCTTCAATAAATCCAACGGGAGAACGGTAGTTTTCTGCGTCCACGGGCGCACCGTCCTTGCCGTATTGCTCGTTCAGCTTGCCGAAGAAGATTGTCTTCGCGTCAGACGCGTTGGCGTAGCCATCTGCAGGTGTACGCAGCTGGTCCTTCTGTGTCGGATCGACCAGGTAGGGCGTCACGATCACGACCAGTTCTGACTCGTCCTGGAGGAAGTCGCGCGACTGGAAGAGCGCACCGAGGACGGGCAACTTCTTCAGGCCGGGAATCTGGTCCAGCGTCTGGCGTGTCTTGGACTGGATCAGGCCGGCCATCATCATTGATCCGCCCGAAGGCAGTTCGATGACAGACTCGGCGCGGCGAACCGACAGGGCCGGAATGGTGATGCCCGCAACCTGCTGGATGTTGCCATTGGCGTCGATCACCGACTGAGTGTTGCCCTGGAAGGATCCCTGCGATGTCAGTTCCGACACTTCCGTCGAAACCTTGAGCGAGATTCTTCCTTCAGACAGGACAACCGGCGTGAAACCAAGGCCCACACCATAGGGCTTGAAGTCGATAGTCACGTTGCCGTTCTTGTCCTGACCGACAGGCACTGGAAACTCCCCGCCTGCCAGGAACTTCGCGCTCTCGCCCGACATGGCGACAATATTTGGCTCAGCAAGCGTCTTGACGATGCCGATACGCTCCAGAGCATCGAGCGAAACCCCGACATTGGACTGAAGTGTATCACCAACATAGTTTGAGTATGTCAGTCCGCCGTTCAGCCCGCCGAGGGCCCTTCCCTGGATCGGGAAGCTGTTGCTGGAACCGATCGCACCGGCGAATGACTGGGGCGCTCCAGGCGTCAGGACTTTCACGTCCTGGTCTACAAAAACACCATCATTATTCGTATCGGCAAAGAGTTGCTTCTCGACGAGTTTTGCAAAGTCACCCCACCCCGGCGTACCGGACAGGTTGATACCCAGCTGCTTGATGGCTGTGCGCTGCATCTCGACGATGCGCACTTCCAGCATGACCTGATCCTTGGCGGCGACCTCCACCATGTTCACGATCTGGGTCTTTGCATCCGCACCGATAAAGGCCGAGACGAGACGCTCGACCTGATCGCTCTGCGTCATGTCGTCCACAATGCCGGTAATCAGGACGTTGCCATTCAGACCTTCCACGTTCACGCGAGCATCCGGAACGTGGCGTTCAATCAGCTGGTGCAGGCTGGTCATGTCGGTTTCGACATTGATCTCAAGATTCAGCAGCTGGTTACCGTCGCGGTCGAAAACGAAGGCGTTTGTCTGACCATATTTCACGCCACGGAAGATGATCCGCTTGGATGTCTGCACCACCGCATCAGCGATTGCCGGATTGGTGATGACGACGTCAGCTGCCGGATATTCAAGATCAATGATCAGGGACTTATTGAGCCCCAGCGTCACCTGCTGCGATACGCTGGACTGGCCGGGCGCTGTAATGACGGTTCCCATGTCATTGGGAGCAGCATGCGCAAAGCACGGCCCAAGGGCCGCAACGGCCAGCAGAAGGCCAGTCCTCAAAGGAGACTGAAATGCCATTCTCAACTTCCCCCAAGCCCGGTCGTTGTTGTCGCCACGCCATTGCGGAAAATGGTGATTCCGCCCTGCATGCCGGATCCGCCATTCAGCATGTCCGTACGTGAATCCCGGCTCTGGTCATCGCCTGCGTCAGACCAGGGTCTGAGAGCGAGCGCGAGACTGCCCATTCTCTGGGCCTGCGCGATCAGTTCGGCTTCCTTTTCAGAGAGTTCCAGTGTCGCGGTATTGCCGATCTGGGACGAGCCGCCATCTTCATCGGGCTTGAAGACCTGGTCGATTGCCAGAACACGCACATTCTTGATGATCGTCGATGTCGATGGGCGCTCGGTCACCATCTGGTCCGTCTGGACCTGAATGTCATGGGTGAGGATCACATCGACCTTGTCATTCGGCAGGATGAAGCCGCCCGAGGCAGACTCCGTGGATATCTCAACCGACATTGCCCGCATGCCGGGTGACAGGATCGCCGCCATAAGGCTGGAGTTCGAGGCCAGCACCAATTTCGCGGGATTGATCGGTTCGCGGTCGAAAATGGGTATGCGCACGATGGCACCCGTGACTTGCTCGATCGCATCCGGCGCCTTGGCTTCCGTCAGGTAGCCGTCCGAAACATTCGCTTTCGGCCACGGCGCCCATTCGAAATCGCTGGTTGCCAACCGGTCACCAATCGCCAGGTTCCGGCGCGCGACCAGAACCTGAACTTCGGAGACTTCGGTCACCTGTGTCTGGATTTCGGGGACAATCTCCGTAACCGTCGTGGGCTTCGCCATATTGCGCACCAGGAAAGCGGCCGCCATGGCCGCCATGGCAGCACCAACCAGAATAATGAGACGCATGGGCGACATAGGCGCCACTCCCTGTAATGACTGAACCCGGTAGGTGTACTGCAGCTATGCGGAACCCCCGTCCAATCGGAAGACTTCCACGATTGGGCCTAAGGCTTGGTTAACTCAAAGCACTCACTTGGTTTAATAAATCAGAAAGGAATGGTGACGCTGACGCCGCCGCGATCGCCCCCGCCGCGATGGCGACCCCGTACGGAACACCGGCATTTTCTTCGAAGGGCGCACGCACTAATCCTGGAATAGCTGCTGCAGGCATGGTGCGGCGAACGAAGAGGATGAAGAGAGCACATGCGCCGCCGACCAGGGCCATCCAGAACACGAAGGGCAGCCCTGCGTCCGGCCCCAGCCAAAGCATCACGGCTGGAATCATCTTGGCATCCCCTCCCCCGAAAATGTTGAAAGCGAACAAACCGAACGCAATCAGGAAGGCCAGGGCTGCGACCATTATATGCCCGCCGATCAGCTCAAGCGGCAGTCCCGAGACGGCTGCAGCGGGAATGAAGAGGCCAGCCATCAGCAGATTGAGCCAGTTGGAGATTGTCAGGCGACTGATATCATGAAGCGCTGCAACCACGCAAAGGATCAGGAATGCCGCAGCGAGAATATTCAGTATCATGTGGCGCCCTCAGGTCTGCATATGCCGGGGAATGTCGCGCAAAAGACTGAAGGAAGTTTTTACTTTTGACGCATCAGGCATGCAGCCGAGTGAAGGTACAAAAGAAAAGGCCGCCAGGTTTCCCCGGCGGCCTTTCGACGAACCTTAGAGGTTCAACGATGTTTAGTTGGCGTTATCAAGAGCCGTCGAAACAGTCGTGAAGGTCGTGTTGGCGCTCGTACCAAGGGCGGTAACACCACCGATGATAGCAACAGCGATCAGAGCAGCGATAAGGCCGTATTCGATAGCCGTGGCGCCGGATTCGTCTTTAAGAAAACGTGCAAACATTGGAAACTCCCATCATGCGATAAAAAAGTTCCAGACATTTTTTTCTTTCTGGAACACTGCTGAATTTACAGGACTATTCCAAATATCAGGTGAAGGAATCCAGATAATCCGTGAAGGTAAATGAGTGATTCGTTTACCTTGTTCGCAGGTCGCAAATGATGATCCACGCTCCTATATATAAGGACGGTTTCTGGTCAATTAGGAAACGAGCAACCTTCTTCGTACAATGACTTGTCATCAAGCCCACTGCGGAGCGTCGACAATGAACATCCTTGCCAAGTCCTGCACGATCGCCTTTGCCGCCTCCCTGCTTGCCGGAGCTGCCGCTGCGCGGGATATCTCGGTAGAAACAAACAAGACAGTTCCTGTTCGCATTTCGGGCGGCGCCGCCAGTATCGTAATCGGCAACAAGAACATCGCCGACGTCGGCGTACACGACGAACACCTTATCTTTATTACCGGTAAGGCGTTCGGCACGACGAACATCATGATCTTTGACAAGGCTGGCAACCAGATCATGTCGTCAGACGTGGTCGTAACGTCCAACTCGGCAAATCTTGTTACGATCAACAAGTCAGGCGCGAGCTACACATATGATTGCTCGCCAGGATGCCGCTCGGTTATGAGCACAGGTGACCAGGCTGAGTATTTTGATCAGATCGTCAGGCAGCAAAAGGGCCTTCAATCCCTGAATGACGGGAACTAACCGTCTCGCCCTCCTTTATGCTGCGTCAGCTGATGTGCGAAGTCTGTAAAATTTAATGGAAACGCTCAATTCGGCGCAAACTCACACCTGCTATCCTTTCAAGCTGAGACTTTAGTCTGATTGGGGTGACGTCATGTTTAATACCGGCCTTGGCATCATTACGCCTCGCCTCATGCGTACGTGGCATGCGTATACGGCCGACCGCCGCGGCCTCGCCGCAGTCGAGTTCGCAATGGTCGCCGCCCCCTTCTTCCTACTTATTTTCGGCCTCCTCGAAGTCTGTGTCCTCTTCGTCATCTCGACGATCATGGAACACGCCGTTGCCGAGGCTTCCCGCCAGATCCGTACCGGTCAGGCGCAGGAAAACGGCTTTAACGAACAGAATTTTCGGACATCCGTCTGTGAGAGATTCATGGGTATGCTCGACTGCGATGCCAAACTTCACATCGACGTTAAGGCGCTCAGCGGATTTTCAGCAGCCAATATAGACATGCCGATCGATAATGACGGCAAGTTTGATGACAACGGCTTCAGCTATGATCCCGGCGGCCCGAACGACATCGTCGCTGTACGTGTATTTTATGAGTGGAGTCTCATGACGCCGTTCATGACAGCGCCGCTGGCCAATATGGCCGGCTCGAAATACCTGGTGCAGGCGAATGCCGTGTTCCGCAACGAACCCTTCGGAGACTAGTCGATGTCAGCCAGATCGTTTCTCTCCCGCCTGACACGACGCAGCAAATGGCGCGGTATCAAGGGCCTCTGCTATAATCAACAGGGCGTCTCCGCGGTTGAATTCGCGCTCATCGCCCCGGTCATGATCCTGATTTATTTCGGCTGTATCGAACTCAGCTTCCTGATGCGTATTGATCGCCGCGTCACCTCCACCAGCGCCAGCCTTGGTGACCTTACGGCCCGCTTGTCGACTGTCACCGACACGGACATGCATGAAATGTTCGATGCGGCCAAAGTCATGATGCAGCCCTATGATGCGGCCTCTGCCAATCTCCGTATCACGAGTGTCGTTGACAATGGCGACGGCAATCCGAAAGTCGCCTGGTCGGATTCCTATAACCTCACCGCCTATGCACCGGGCACGAAGATTACCGTCGCCCCGGGCATCATCCCCTCCCCCGGCTCAGTCATAATGGCGGAAGTCTACTACAAGTATAGGAGCCCGTTCGGTTACGTGCTCCAGAACGAACGCACAGTGTCGGATACGTTCTATCTGCGCCCACGCCGCGTCAACGAGATCAATCGGACGCATGACAAGAACGGCAACGGCAACCCGTTCGGCCCAACCAGCTAAGATGGATAGGCTGCGCGCAAGACGCAGCACACCGCATCATAAGAGGAAACGCCGACAGCCGGCTTCCGTTAGGAGGCCGGCCTGTCTTTTGCGTTGATCGTGGTCAGCATCGCGAGCCCCAGGAAGAACAGGAGCGCGATCGCCGACATGCCGATCCGCTGATCCTGAGACCATTTGGTGAAATACTCGATCAGAAGCGGTCCCATCCACACCGTGATCGTTCCGGCAATCGCGAAGAGGCCAAAGAATTCCCCGCGCATATGCGGCGGCGCCACATGCACGACCATGGATCGGCTGGAGGAGATATTTGCCGTGGCAAAGATCGCGATCAGCATGCCCTGCAGGAGGTAGGCAAGGTCAGACAGCGTGCCGAAATATGGCCAGTCGAAGAGTTCGACGTTCGGGATCAGGCCGAAGAGGATCGTCTCCTTGGTGATCGACAGGCCATAGAACATGATCACGACGATTCCCGACAGTTCAAAAATCAGCGCATTCTTCGGACCCATTCGCCGGTCCAGCCAGCCGCCGAATATGCCACCGACAACGGCCCACATGGACGCCCAGATCGCATAGACGGTCAGCTCGATCAGGCCCCAGCCGAGAAACAGGCTGACATAGACAGCGCCAACGGCCAGCAGCGCCGCCATGCCATCGGCATAGAGCGTGCGCGCAATCAGGAACTTGAACGCCTCGCGATGCTCGCTCGCGCGCTTCACCGTGCTGATCACGCCGCGCACACCATCGCGGAATGCCGGAATGATCGGTGTGCCCTTGATGCCGGTATCCTTCGCATAGCGGAAGAAAGGAAAGATCATGATCGCGAGCCAGACAGCGCACAGCGGCCCGGCAAGGCGGAATTGTTCGAACTTTGACGTATCGATCCCAAACGCGGCTGTCTTGAACGGCCAATGGACGACGTCCGGCAGGGCGAACAGCAAGACGATTGCAATGAACATGAGCGTCGCGGCCCCGTTACCCAGCGCGAGGCCAAGGCCGGACACACCCGGCAGGGCCTCGGGCCGCGCCGCATCCGACAGCATCGAATTATGCGCCACTTCGCTATAGGTGTAGGATACATAGGCGATGATCAGCAGGCCCATGATCATCGGAATCGAGAGGCCTGCATTGCCGGGTATCGCCCACCAGAGCATGAAGCTCGCTACTCCCATCACAGCCATGTTCATGAAAATGAACGGCTTGCGCTTCAGGCCACGGTCGAAGGCTGCGCCGAGGAAGGGCGCCGTCAGCGCTGCAATCAGGCCGGCCCACTTGGTGACAGCCGCAACAGTTGCCTGGCCCTGAGCACCCGCTACGGCATGCGCTTTGGCCGGGTCCATGCCGTCCAGCGCGCCGCTCGCCAGCAGGTTGCCGCCGATGATGTCACGCGCGAAGTAAGGCGCGAAAATATAGATGACGATGAGAATATAGTACGGATTGCGGGCCCATTCGAACCAGGCCCATGCAAGGCCCGTCTTGCCGGTTGCGCCCCCTTCACCGCCCCGGACAAAGCCCAGCTGGGCATCTTCGATTTCGGCCATCTGGCCCTCCGTCGCTGGTAAGGTCGGTTCGGTAATGTCGCTACTCATAGACTGCTCTCCCGGTGCGCTCTGAGCGGCGCTCAGGGACAACCGTGCGACATTCCGCAGCGCGAGGAAAGGTCTTTGACAGCGATCAAGCCACTTTGCGTCGCGTCAGCTGCTATGACTGCTACAGTTTCGCAGCAAGCTCGCCAGCATATTTGGTGATGTCCCCTGCCCCGAGACAGACGACCATTGCGCCGGGCTGGGCCACCCTCCGAACCATGTCCGGCAGGTCGTCCAGCGAGGCGAGGACATGCGCGCCCCTGTGGCCATGGCGCTTGATACTCGCGACAAGTGCTTCGCTCGTAATGCCGTCGATGGGCGATTCGCCAGCCTCATAGACCGGCGCAACATGGACTTCATCGGCGGCATCGAAGCAGCGCGAGAAATCATCGAACAGGTCGCGCAGGCGCGTGTAACGGTGGGGCTGGCAGACGGCGATCAGCTGGCCTTGGCCAAGCATGGCGCGCGCCGCCTTCAGTACGGCGGCAATCTCCACCGGGTGGTGGCCATAGTCATCAATGATCCGAACCGGGGGAGCGTCCGGCCCCTTCGGTGACCATTCCCCGACCGTTGTGAAGCGCCGCTTGACCCCTCCAAAGCCCGCAAGGGCCGTCCGGATCTGGTCGTCGGTCGCCCCAAGCTCCAGCGCCACGGTGATGGCCGCCAGTGAATTCTGCACATTGTGCTCGCCCGCCATGGGGAGGGTGAGGTTTGGAATGATGCGCGGCGTGGCCGAACCGGGCCGGCGCAGCGCGACGTCGAAATGGGCCCCATCGAGATCGGTGTTCAGATTGATCGCGCGCACATCGGCCTGACGATTGAAGCCATAGCTGATGCGGCGGCGGTCGGTGACGCGCGCGGCCAGGTTCTGCACTTCGGGATGGTCGGTGCAGAGGACTGCAAAGCCATAGAAAGGCAGGTTTTCGACAAATGTATCAAAGGCTTCGCGCAGCTTATCCATGGAGCCGTAATGGTCCATGTGCTCAGGGTCGATATTGGTGACGATGGCGCAGGTCGGGTGCAGCTTGGCGAACGTGCCGTCACTCTCGTCGCTCTCGACCACCATCCAGTCGCTCTCACCGGCTTTGTAGTTCGAGCCATAGGCGTGGATGATGCCGCCATTGATGACGGTCGGGTCGATGCCGCAACCGTCGAGCAGGCAGGCCACCATGCTGGTCGTCGTCGTCTTGCCGTGCGTACCGGCCACGCAGACCGTGTATTTGAGACGCGTGATCTCGGCCAGCATGTTGGCGCGGCGCACAACGGGAATGCCGGCGGCGCGTGCGGCTAGCACTTCCGGATTGTCCTTCTTGATGGCGGAGGAAATGATGACCGTTCCGGCCCCCTTCACGTTCTCGCCCTTGTGGCCGATAAAAACCTTGGCCCCCTTCTCCTGCAGGCGCTGCACATTGGCGCTTTCGGATATATCCGAGCCCTGCACCTGGTAGCCCATGGTCAGCATCACATCGGCAATGCCGGACATGCCGATGCCGCCAATGCCGACAATATGCGCCGGGCCGAGGTCGAAAGGGGTGGGTGAAGCCATGAAGAAGACCGATCCATCAGAAGAAGTGTGAGCGATAGCGTTACCTTGCTGCGCATTCCGTAGGCAAGGACCCGTGCCCATTGAAAGTGCCTGCCGGGTGCGGCAAGCTGCAAGTTCGCCACCAATCGTGGCGATTGATTGACGCAATCAGAAGCGCTTTGGGGCGCTTTCGGGACGTGGGGGACCTGCCGATGAAAATGCACCTTGCCGAACTCAATGTCGGCCGCCTCCTCGCCCCCACCGATGACCCGCGCGTCAAGGATTTCATGGACAATCTCGATTTCATCAACGGCCTCGGCAAGTCCATGCCGGGCTTTGTCTGGATGATGGAGGGCTCCGGCGAGCCCGGCACAGGCAATACCGAGGCGAAAATCGACGGCGATCCGCAATTCGTTGCCAATCTGACCGTCTGGGAAGACGTGGAAAGCCTTGAGCGTTTCGTATGGGGCACTGTGCACCGCAAGTTCTATGAGCGGCGCGAGGAATGGTTCGAGATACTCGGCGGCATGCATTTCGTCATGTGGTGGGTTCCGGCTGGCCACGCACCGACGCTGGAAGAAGCGCTGGACCGCCTTGCCACCCGCGAGCGCGATGGCGATTCCGATGCGGCGTTCGGCTGGGACTGGCTACGCGCAGCGCAGATGCACAAGACGCACGGCTGCCGCCCTTCGGCGGCCTAAAGTTCCGCCACCCGTTCGGCCATGTCGGCGAGGTCTGCTGCGGCATTCATCTTGCCAACCGATTTGGCCGCTGCCGCGCGTTTGCGCAGATCGTCGCCATGTTCCAGCCGCACCGCGATCAGGCTGCCCAGCAGTTTGGGATAGAGATTGGACTCCAGCACCATGTCGGCAGAGTCCACATCTGTCAGTGCTTCGGCATTGGCGGCCTGATGGTCATCCATGGCTATCGCGAGCGGGATAAGGATCGACGGGCGCCCGACAACGGCGAGTTCGCTGACCGTTCCGGCGCCGGAGCGCGCCACCACAAGGTGCGCCGCCGCAAGACGTTCGGGCATGTCGCTGAAGAATGGCGCGAGGTCCGCATCGACACCGGCGCGGCGATATAGGTTGCGCACGCCTTCCATCTGTTCCTCACGCACCTGCTGCACCACTTTCAACCGGGCTCGCAATGGCGCCGGGATATGGTCGGCAATGGCCAGCGGGACCGTGTCGCCAATGATGCTGGACCCCTGACTGCCGCCGGTGACGAACAGGTTCAGCTTGCCATCGGTGGGCGGGTAAGGCTCATCCCGCATGGCGATGATGGGTCCGCGCACGGGATTGCCGATGGCCATATGGGCGGCGCCAGGCGGCAGGTAGTCGAGCCGGTTGAAACCGCTGGCCACCAGCTTGGCATGGCGCGCGAACTGGCGGTTCACCCGGCCGAGCACAGCGTTCTGTTCGTGAATGATGATCGGCACAGCGAGGCGTTTTGCCGCCGCCAGCGCCGGATAGGCCGGATAGCCGCCAAAGCCCGCAACCAGTGCCGGCTGTGTTGCCTTCATCAGCTTGGTGGCGCGGCTGATACCGGCATTGATTTTCAGGGCGGCTGCAGGAAGCGTCCACGGCTTGCGGAAGTTGGGCGAGGCGGCTTTCACCTCTTCCTTCCAGGCGGCCGGAAAGTCAGCAGCATAGCGCAGCCCGCGGGAATCCGAGATCAGGCCCACGGTCCATCCGCGCGCACGCATCTCGTCGGCAAAGGCCCGCGCAGGGAACATGTGTCCCCCCGTGCCGCCTGCCGCGATGATTACCAGCTTGTCGGAGCTACCGTCACCCATACCGTCCCCTTGTGCGCGTACCTTGTCCGCGCACAAGTGCCAGTGCAAGCCCGAGTGTCAATGCCGTGCCGATCATTGAAGAGCCTCCATACGATACAAAAGGCAGTGTCATGCCCTTGGGCGGGATCAAGGCGACATTTACGGCGATGTTTATGGCTGCCTGAAGGCCGAAAAGTGAAAACAATCCCGCCGCAGCCGCGCGCGCATAACCGTCTTCCAGACGGGCCGCAGCGCGGAACCCCCGCAGGACCATGAGCGAGAAGGCAGCGAGCAGGACAATCGCCGCCACAAGCCCGAACTCCTCCACCATGACAGAGAAGATGAAGTCCGTATGTGCGTCCGGCAGGCTGGCTTTTACGAGCCCCTCCCCCGGGCCGACGCCGAACAGGCCGCCGCGCCCGATGGCCTCGGCCGCCTTGTCGATCTGGTAGGTGTCGTATTGCGTCGGGTTGAAGAAGCTGTTCACCCGCGCGCGTACATGCGGCAGCAGCGCATAGAGCAGGCCCGAAAGCCCGGCGCCGCCTCCGGCAAAGGCCGCAGCCCAGCGCCATGGCAGACCGCTGATAAAGAAGGTGATGACGAAAGCCGCCGTCAGCAGGACCGACTGGCCGACATCCGGCTGCAACAGCAACAGGCCGAGCGTCACCGCATAGAAGAGGAAGGCGATGACCGCCCAAGGGCCGCTCGGATAGGCCTCGCGCTGGGCCAGCAACCAGCCGCTGAGCACGATCAGGGCGGGCTTCACCATTTCGCTCGGCTGCAGGGAGAAGCTGCCGATCCGGATCCAGCGCTGGGCGCCCTTGGCCTCGTAACCGAAGACGAGAATCCAGATCATCAGCGCCAGCGACACAAGGAAGATCACTGCCGCTGCGCGCCGGGCCCATGTCTGATCAAGCAGGCTGAAGGCGACAAGGATTACGGCTGCCGCTGCCGCAAACACGGCCTGACGGATGATGAAATAATATTCGTTGTCGTAGCCGATACGGATCGCGGCGGTTGGCCCGGCCGCCAGCGACATGAGCAGGCCGATGCCGATGAGGAAGAAGGCCCCGCCCATCAATCCCCAGTCAATCGTGCGGCGCCACTCGGTGAGCCAGGACGTGTCCGACCGGGCAAACTGCAAGGCGGTCGGCGCTGGGCTCAAGCCATCACCTTGAAATCGGCGGGCATCATCGACTGGACAATCGAGCGGAAGACATCCCCCCGATGCTCGAAGTCACGGAACTGGTCGAAACTGGCGCAGGCGGGTGAGAGCAGCACGATGCTTTCTTCTTCGTCAGCCGCCTTTGCATCCCGCAGGGCAGCGGCGACCGCGTTTTCCAGCGTGCCACATTTCTGCAGGGCGACCTTGCCCTTCAGCGTGGTGGCGAAAGCATCCTCGGCCGCGCCGATCAGGTAGGCTTTGGCAATGTTCGGGAAAAGCGGCGCAAGCGGCTCGATGCCCTCGGCCTTGGGAACGCCGCCCGCGATCCAGTAGACATTCTTGAAGGCCTTCAGCGCCTGTTCGGCGGCCTGGGCATTGGTGGCCTTGGAATCATTGACGAAGCGCACGCCGTCAATGCTGCCCACGGTTTCAAGGCGGTGGGCGAGGCCAGGGAAGGATTTGAGGCCGGCCATGATGACGCCATGCTCAACGCCGATCGCCCGGCAGGCGGCATAGGCGGCGGCTGCGTTCTGGTGATTGTGCTTGCCGGGCAGCGCCGGGCAGTCGGCGAGGTTGCCGATGAACTCGGCCTTGCCCGACTGGTTGTCATAGAGCTTACCATCGATTGCACTGACGCCCCGGCCAAGCGCGTAGGTCGACGAGGCATGGACAACGCGGGCCTTGCCCTGCCCGGAAAGACCAATGGCGATGGACTGCGTGATGACGTCGTCAAAGCCGACAATGGCCACATCGCCGGGCTGCTGGTTCTGGAAGATGCGCATCTTGGCGGCCTGGTAGCCTTCCATGCCGCCATGACGGTCGAGATGGTCCGGGCTCATGTTGAGCAGCACGGCGACATCGCAGTGGAGGCTCTTCACGAGGTCGAGCTGGTAGGACGAAAGTTCCAGCACATAGACAGCGTTGGCATGGAGGGCCGCAAGGTCCAGCACGCCGGTGCCGATATTGCCGCCGATGCGCGCGTCGCGTCCGGCCTGTTTCAGGATATGCCCGATCAGCGATGTCGTGGTCGACTTGCCATTGGTGCCGGTGATGCCGATGATTTTCGGGCGGCCGCGTTCCGGCAGCGACTGCACAGCGCGGGCGAAGAGTTCCATGTCGCCAACAACCGGCACGCCGGTCATCTCGGCCATGCGCACGATGCGGTGCGGCGCCGGGAACTTGTAGGGAATGCCGGGCGACAGGACGAGCGCGGCAAAGGTCTGCCAGTCGCGCTTGTTGATGTCCGACAGGGTCAGGCCGGCGGCTTCGGCCTTGTTGCGCGTTTCCTCATTATCGTCCCACGCATGCACGCGCGCGCCGCCCGCCTTCAGCGCTTTTGCTGCGCTGAGGCCTGTCCGG
>TARA_R110000787_G_scaffold3291_1_pt1 | contig 21369 bp, 20 predicted proteins | sample TARA_R110000787 | Tara Oceans TARA_R110000787 (sample SAMEA4397920) | marine metagenome | biome: Polar Biome; feature: [DCM] deep chlorophyll maximum layer (ENVO:01000326); material: water (ENVO:00002006), including particulate matter (ENVO:01000060) such as... | depth 35 m | reverse complement strand
GTTTAAATAGCATCTAAAAATATACTAAATTGTATATAAAATAAAATATACAATAAAGTTAATAAAATGAAAGAGTTTAATATTAATGAGCTAATGTTATTTATTGTTGGTGTTGTCTCTGCTTTGGGTGGTTTGTGTTTAATTATCCAAAGGAGTAAATGTGAAGATATTGATTTATGTTTTCTTAAATGTAAAAGAAATGTTAAAGCAGTAATAGATAGTGAAAAAATAAAAAGTGGTATTGCTATACCTCCTACTCCTGTGCCGAGGGCATCCGAGCCAGAGCCAGAAACAATACCTTTACCTTAATAAAGCATATGAGCACCTCTTGCTCCTTTTCTTATATTTCTTTTTAATATTGATTTGTCAGGTGTTGGCGCAGCCATACCATATCTCGGGATACCTATACCCTGACCTAACATTTCATATAAAGCATTGCCAGTCCGTCCAGTTTTCATATCATAACTTGCTATTTTTTGTGGAGCAGTTTGAGCATTTTTAACAGGAGCAGATTTACGTGCTCTGGCTCTGGTTGGTTGTTTGGTTGTGGATACAACGCGTGCCTTAACAGCGCCAGGTTTTTTGCCTACAATGCCAGTGCCCTGTTTCATAGGGCCAGAGCCAACTCTATAACTAACATTAATTTTTCTTGCTGCTTTGGCACGTGCTTGTGGTTTAGCTACTGTTTTGGCAGTAGTTGCTGGCCTTACTTCATCTTCTTTTTTAGCATATACACCAACACCTGCTTTTCTATCCTTCATCATTTTTCTAAATGTAGCATAATCTTTGTGCCAATCCTTAATAGCCGTATTTAATTCAGCAGAATTATGTGTTTTAGCATATGCTTCTAACTCAGGGATCCTTCTAACACCTATTAAATGTGTTCTCTGTGCTTTACCTGTTTTAGAAACATTATGACCGAATAAATCTTTTGCTAAATCCTCAGGTATTAATGATCTAATCCTTTGACCTAATTTAATCTGTGCTTCATTCCAAAATTGATGTGGCGAATCCGCCCTAGCAGTCCCATCTATAATTTTTTTTGATGTCCCTTTTGGATATTTCTTCGGTGGCATTTTATTATTAGATTTATTTTTTTCCTGAGCATCTTTATTACAAGTTGTATAACTGCTCCCATCTTTTCTTGTTCTATTATAGCATTTTAAAGTCATTTATTATATATTTTTATTTTATTTTATTAACAATATTGTATATTTATTATGATGAAGCCTTACGAATATGAAACATAACAATAGTCTTGCCAGTTATATTTTCTGCTAAGGTTTCATCACTATTAACCAAAGATACAGAAAATTCATTTCTACGGATTTTTTCTGTATTATGTAATTTAATATAAACCCTTTCACTCGGCTCAAAAAAGAGCCCACCAAATTCATTACCTCCATTATCAAACCTTGGCACGTGATATACAATTTTACTTATACCATTTGTTTGGCCATTTATAGTTCTTTGTAAAAAATTATTTAATCTAACAAAAATGGAATTGGTTGAGATTTGTTGTGGCACATTAATGGATAAATATGTTTCACTTGTTGGTGTGTTTGAGTCTGGCACTTGGACAAATGGAGTGCCCTGAAATCCTAATACGGCACCAGCATTAGATCCTTCTGTTGGCCAAAATGATCCTGTCTCAAAATCAGGGCTATCATCAATAGCAGTATTTGGTTTTAATACTAAACCGACACCATAGCTCTGTGCTCCCACGCCTGGTGTAAATAATCCACCAGAAGCATTTAAACCAATTTGTGTATAGGGTGTATCTGCTTCTATATCATAATTAAACATAGTTCTACAATCTAATGCTTTGGCATATGAGCTATCTCCGTATGTTGCCATAGTAAAATAATCATAATACTGAGTGCCGAGTGCTAATGTGCCAGCAGCTATACCACCTGCTCCCATATTACCACCATATAAAAAGCCAGCAGGGATTGATAATTGTGCTTGAAGCACAGTTAAATATGCTCCATCTAATGCTAAGAAGCATTTAGGATATAAATATTTTGTATTTGTTGATGTAGGTTTTAAATTTAATGTTTTACTGGCATTAGCACCAGTAAATAAAGCACGAGTGGTAGGAGTAATATTATTATCTTTAACTGAAATTGATACTCTTTCATTTTGTATATTAAATATTACTTTTCTTGGTATTAAAGCCGTATATGATGCTGATGTGGCAAATACTTCTATTTGTGGATCTGGATAGGCTAATTCTTCTAAATATAAACTTGTTTGTTCAGGTGATCCCTCAGGGTAATCACCACTCATTACAGCATGAAAGACCTTTAACATATATTTACCAGCCGCGGGAGGTCCAACAGATGGATTATTCGGTGGCACCCATACAGATTTTACAACGTAATCATAATACGACTCTCCATCTTCTTTAAACCAACCAAAATTCTGCTCTGCGTGATCACTTGCCTCTTCATTTAAATATCTTGTTAAGCCTATTTCCCATAAGGGTCCTCCATTATAAAACTCTAACTCCATTGATCCCGATACTTGACTAAGTGGGCCACCACCACCAATCATTTCACATTCTTTGCCTGCTATTTTAGTGATCCTATGATTAGTTTTATTCCAGCTACCATTAACTTCATCATATTTTAATGAATCAATAAAGCCCATATCTGTCTTTCTATCACTTAAATCTGCTGTTTTAAGCGAATTCATAACCATAGAATATCCACTAAATTTACCATCACTATCTCGCGTGACCGTGACCACAGCACCCGAAGCAGTAGGTGGAGTAGATGGTGTTAAATCAGGATGGCACATACCATTATTAAGCCCATCTTGTATAAGTTTTGCTAAACTTTCATTATTAAATTGCTGATATTTAATATTTCTATCACCTATGGTTGTATGGACTGCCAGGGATGTTGTATCCGACGGCACTTTATCAGCATGCTTTTCGCCAACATTTACATAAAATTGGTTATTTTGTCTATTTACCTCAACATTACCTTCTTTATTATATTTTATGGATTGGACAGCTATCTCTGAGTTTGCCTCAATCTCAAATGTATCCGTCGTAAAATTTATATAATCAAATGGTCTATTAATGCCTGTATTTAAAGCCGAATTATTATCATTCTCACTCGTATTCGTGGTTAAAATTAATGACATTTATAATATTATTATATAAAAAATATAAAAAAAATATACATTATTATTAATAAAATGGACAATAAAAATAGATTAAAAGGCTGGGGTGAGCATCCTAAACCACAGAAACAAAAATTGCCTAAACAATATCGCGAGAAAAAATTAATAAAGCCAGTAGTAGATCCTTACGGCATATCATCTATAGATCATTTACAATTTCAGGTTCGCACTGATGTAGAGAAAGATAAAAAAGTCAAACCAATTAAAGTCTTTAAAGACTATAACCCTCCTGCTCCTACGGCCAAAAAGGTTAAATCTAAATAATATATAATGAAAGTAATTTATAAATGTATATAAATCAAAAAGTATACAATTTTGTATACTTTTTAGTAAAAAATATTAAATAACTATCTAATAAAAAAAAAAATAATTATGAAAGATAAAAGTTAAATACTTTGATTAAAAGCAATAATCTATCTGTTATTATTCAGCTTTCGGCAACTTATTTCTTGGATTATAAGGTGATCTTGACCAATTTTTTCTTTGTATCTCAGCATTATGGTCGCCTATCCATCCGCCAGATGAATAGAAATTCCTTCTAATCATTTGGCTTTCGTCTTTAATCCAATCTGGTTCTGTCTCAAGATCATTTTTGTATGATTTTCTTTTTTTCCATCTATCAAGTTCCCAAGCAGACCCTGTGGCATTATAGTCCCATATTCTTCTCTCAATATTTATATCCTGTTGCTTTATTATCCATGTATCAAGACTTATTTTTCTTTCATATAAATTGTGTTTTCTTGGATCTGAGATCCAAGGTCGGTTGGATCCTAATGCTTTTGATTTTGCTTCTATCTTAGCAAGTGTTTTCGCGTGTCTTTCTAAATTATCTTGGGCATCATTACGTAATTTATGTATTTCATCAAATCTCTTTTTTCTATTTTCTGGCAGGGCAAGTTTATCTTTTTCATCTTGTATCATTTTTTTTTGACGATCTATTTTGGCACGTTCTTCATTTTCTTCTACTTTTGCTATTACATTATCAAGTGTAATATTTAATATATTAGCTGCTTGTTTTTCTGCCCTTTTTCTTAAATCTCTAGCCTGTCTTTTTTCTTTTTGGATTGCTATTTGAGGATCAACCATCCTTCTGTCCTTAACAATTTTTACAATACTACCCTTATATAAATTAAAATCTAATCTTACTGGTTCGGGCTCTGGTGGCTTAGGCTTTAAACCAATTTTTTTTCCAGTAGTATCTACACCACCTTTACCACCCTTACCACCTTTTACTGCTGGTCCTGATGTCTTAGATTGTTGTTTTAATTCATTATAATCTTTTACAAAACCAGCCATCCCTGCTTGTTTTGATCGTGCTGCTTTATTTAAAATTTTTACTTGTTCTGCCACAGGCATTTTACCAAAGCCAGGTGGCACAGTTAATATTGCTTTATGTTTTTTCCATACAGCATAAACATCTTTTGCTTTCATTTTATATACAATAAAGTATATTTTATTTAGATTATTAATTAAATTAATAACAATTACCCCACGGATTATTTGGATTAATACCTATTGATGTTGCCCTCTGTATTGTATTTCTTATTTCTTTTCTATCAGCTTCTTCTTTATTAGCCTCTTTTTTGGCTTCTTTTCTTTTTTTTCTAAGATATTCATAATTTTCTAATGATTTTTGACTTGCTTTTGCTACTAAATCCAATACTTGATCTTCTGTTAAACCAGGGTTTGGCATCTCTACATATTTTTCTATTATTTTTGGTTCTGCTTCTCGTGGTGCTGGTGGTGGATTTTGAGCTATAACAGGTTCGGCTACAGGCTCCTTTTTTGCTTTTGCTTTTGCTCTTCTGTTTGCCAATGCTGTTTCTCTACCTTTTTTTAATCTTTCTTTATGTTCTTCTGTCATAACTCTTTTAGGTTTTTTAATTTTATTTACAGCCAAAGATGCTCCTTTTTTTGCTTTAAATATTTCTCTATTATCTAAATGCTTATCTATTACGGGCTCTGGTATCACTTCATCAATAATATCCTCTGTTATTGGTGCTTCATCATCACTGATTAAATCAGGTGGGACCTCAAAACTATCATCTATGGCAGTTGTTTCTACCTCAGGCATCGTTATATCGGGCATTCTATCCATTGTTTTTGTAGTAATATATATTTATTTTGTAGGATTAATTTATAAATTTAATATATAAATTTATACAAATGCCACGAAGAAAAAAAGAGCCTGATGATGAGCCTGAGCCTGAGCCTGACATTAGCGATGTAGATGCGCCACAGATATTACCAGTTAATGATAGGGATGATATACCACCTGAAAAGCCATTACATCCTAATTTGCCACAGCCACCTTGTCTTATGTTATTATGTAGTCCAATTAGGACAGGCAAGAGCACAATTATTAGCAATTTATATCTTAATGATAATTTTTATGGTCAGGATTATTTTGATAGTGTCCATATTTTAAGCCCAACAATTCATAATGATGATACATCCAGATTTTTATTAAAGGCTTTTGATTGTTATGATGGTTATAGTGATCAAGTAATTCAGGATATTATTGATCATCAAAAGAATTTTAAAGAAAAGAAGTTAATGCCTCCTATATCAATCTGTTTAGATGATTGCTTAGGCACAATTAGACGAGAGGCAAAAGTAAATCATTTAGCCAGTCGCTTCAGGCATTATAATATTAAATTATTAATGATATCATCTCAAAAATTTAGGCACGTGAGCCCAGTAATAAGGACAAATGCTACGGCTGTGATTGTAGGTAGTCCATTTCCTAATCAACAAGAGCTAGATAAAGTATTTGAGGAGTATGGTGATAGTTTTGGTGGGCCAGATAATATGAAAAAAATATATAGGTTATGTTGTCCTGAAAGATATAATTTTATGTATTTAAATCTGGCCGAAAATCCACCATTAGCATTTCGTAATTTTGAGACATTAGTTGCTAAGGGTCCTACAATTGTAGGTGGTAATGGAGCAGAGCCAAGTCAAGAAATTAAAGAATTAGATAAAATAATTAATGAAAATGTAAAAGAAAAAGATAATATATAATTAATATAAATGGCAGATATTTTAGGATTGAGCAGAACCCCTGGTTTGGGTGCTATGATGAATGACCGAATACACGAAGTAAATAGAAATATACAGGCCAGAAATGCTTTAGCTACTAAAAGTTTTGGCCAAAAGAAACAAAGTTTAATTAATAATATTAATGGAGCAAAGCAAACATTATCAATAGATCAAGACTCGGATAGAGCAGATGAAGGTGGCACATTAATGGTATTAGCAAATGATTTAAAGCATGTTCAGGATACTATGACAGCAGGTAAAGCAGTATTAGGTAATGTTAGTAAATCTGTTAATGCTGTTGGCCTTGCTGCTGGATCAGTGCCGCAGGGAGATGCTTCTGTTGTAGAAAATCCATTAGCAACTGGATCAAATGAAGAGTTTTCATTAACAGAGGATGGAGTAAAGGGTGGAGCCGATAATACATTACAGAGGGCAAAGATTGCTGATGCGGCTGCGAGAGGTAATATATTACCCGCGCCAAAAGGTGCTCTTGATACCGCAGCAGGGGGTGGTTCTGAGGCACCTGCTGAACCAATAGCGAGTGAAGGTAGCTCAGATATAGAGAAAGCAGTATCTGGTGGAGGTAAATTAGGCACTGCTTTAGATGTTGCTGGACGTGCTGCGAATGTAGCCGCAGGAGGATATGATTTATATGAAGATATTGCTGGCAAACAAAAAGGACTTGCTGGTGGTAATATAGCTGGTAAAATATCTAATGTTGCTGGGATAGGTGCTGGTGCGGCCGAAACAATTGGTGGAGTGGCTATGGGCATAGAAGCAGCAGGAGCTGGTTTAGATCTTACTGGTGCTGGAGCAATATTAGGTGTGCCATTACAAGTAGCAGGTTTAGCTATGGGAGCAGTAGCATTAGGAGCAGGATTAATTAGTGATATAACTGGTAAAGAAAGCTCTGATAAATCTGCCGTAGCAAGTGCTAAATCGGCTACTGCTGGCAATGCGCCAACTATGGAGCAAACACAAGCATATCAAAGTAGCACTATGGGAGGTGGATATGCTGGTAAAGCCGATAGTCAGGGTAGGACACAGGGCACAGGAGCATTCTAAAAATATACAATTTAGTATATATTTTAATATTAAATTTAATTATTATATTTTTTTTATAAATTAAATATAAAATGAGTTATTTTGTAGCCGATGATAAATTACCTGTATTACAGCAACAAATATCCATACCGAGTGAAAATGGATTAAATTACAATAGCACCCAAACCATAGAAATTAACATTCCGAGCAATACTAAATTTATTAATCCCAGGGAGTGCTATTTACAATTTGATGTTAAACTAACTAATGATGAAACAGCAGGATATGGCCGTTTAAGGACCCAATTAGATGCTGAAACAGGAGCACAGTGCCTAATTAAAGATTTACGAATCTATGATGGCAATAAAAATCAACTTTTAGAGGAGATCCTTGATTATAATGTTATGTGTGCTATGAAGTATGATTATGAAACAAATGAAAGTTTAAAAAATAGAAGGGCATTAATGGAGGGTGCTACAATAGCAGAAACCCCTGAAAATCGTGGCACTCGTGGCTCTACTAAATCTCAGTGTAATCAATTTGTTAATAATCCTTATTACACTCAGGACGAGGTTGATCCTGCTGTTACTGATTTCAGTAATGGTGATAATATGCGCACTGCCAAAGTTTGTTTGCCATTAAATACAGGCATTTTCCAAAATGAAGCTATATTTCCTACTATGCTAACAAATGGTCTTCATATTTCTATTACATTAGAAGAGGATAGAAAAGTGTTTAGAATGTTAGATGGAGTAGCATTTGATCGTAGGCTTACATTAAATCCTATCTTTTTTAGCACAAATGCTAGCACATCTGGATCAGTAACGAATGGCTCCGAACTTAAAGAATTTTATACATATTCAGCCAATAACCAAACTGGCTCTACTGAAAGTCCATTTGTTGTTGGTCAAAAAATTGGATTTTATAATACCACAGCTAAAGAAAAGGCTACATTTACTGCTGTTGGTGGTGGGGCTTTTATTAACCCTGTAATTGATGAAATAGAAACTGATGGTGGCCAAATTAAATATACATTATCTGCTTCTGCTGTTGTATCACATGGATCAACCATAACTACTGATGGCAAATGGGTAATGTATGATGAATCAATATCTTCATTAACTACGGCATTTAATGCCACATATAAGATTAGTAATGTCCAAATGGTATTACAGCAAATTACAGCAGATAATAGATATGAAGCAGGGATGTTAAAGAAAATGAATGAGGGTGGAGTAATTACATATGATTTCTTATCAGTTACGAATTACAGATATTCACAATTGGCATCGGATAGAGTTGCCAATATTCGGCTCCCATTAAATAATGCCCGAATGAAGAGCATTATTTCTGTGCCCACAGATGCCACGGTATATGATATGAGGGATGCTCTTACTGGTGTAAAATCATATAAATATGCCCCTGATTTTAATAGGGATTTTTCATCAAGAAGTGGCAGAAGTGGTCTTGTAGGGATTAGTGATGAAATTACAAATTATAGCTGGTTTTATGATGGCCGTTTACAGCCTTCTCGCCGTGTTGATTTAAATAAAACATCTACTAAAACATCTATATCTGCTCAGGGGCTAATAGAATTAGATAAAGCTCTTACTGCGGCTGGTATAGAAACACATTCTATGGCTAAATATGCCGAGAATTTTATGATTGGTCGTGCTGTAGCAATTGGCAAAAATAATGTATATGATGCTCGCAATAAAGATTTTAATTTACAGGTTAATTATCAACAGGCAACGGCTCCTGGCTTCCCAAAATTATGGCACAATTTTGTTTATCATATTCGCCGTATGAATGTCCAAGGCGAGAATGTATCTATTGAGGTATAAGAAGGGATCTGTAATTTAAATTTAAAATTAATTATTATTTTTTATATATTCATTTAATAAAAATGGATGGACGATTAGAACATTTACAAATTCAGCCCAGTAATATTATTAGCACAAATAAGGTTAGCTTTAAGAATGGCAATCCTGTTATCCAATTTATTATTGGAGAGCAGGATAAATATTTGATTGGTAATTCATTAAGATTTACTGGTAATATAGAATGTTTAGAAGGTGCTGTTACTGCTACGGCCAGGCCTCCTGTTAATGCTAGCAAGGCAGCAGTTGATGCCAAATTAGGTGTATATTCTGTAATTAGTGAAATAGCTATTTTTAGCCAGAGATCCAAACAACAGATAGAGCATATTAGACATTATGGGCGCTTTTTATCATCTTATTTGCCAATGCTTAGCTCTAAACAAGAAGGTATGGGCCATATGGGTAAAACACAGTGCTCAATGCCTAATCAGGAGTGTGAGAGACTTGGTTTTGTTAATAATATTAATGGCAGTGGTGGAGCCGCAGGCACTCAATTTAATGGCAATTCTTTCTGCTTACATTTGCCATCTGGTCTGCTAAATAGCCAAGAACCAATCCCTCTTTCTGCTAATGGATGGGGTGTTGGCGGGTTAATGATAGAGATCACATTAGAAAATGATAGTCAAGTATTCTACGGCACGGATGGCCTTGCTTTAACTAATGTATTTTATCAATTATCTAATATGAATTTAATTTGCGAAGTTGTTAATCCTAGCTCGGATACATTATCATCTCTTTCATCTCAAACACAGGGATCATTAGAATATAATAGTATTTCATCTTATTATACAAGCGTGAATAGCACCAATGCTATTATTAATTTTAATCTTGGCTTAACCAAATGTTTAGGGGCATTTTTTAATATTGTGCCAAGCGCGGATCTAAATAACACTACTAAAAATGGTTTTGCTTGCCTACCATTTACTAACTCTGACGGATCTGTAGCCAGGCTCAACCAGCTAATATGGACACGTGGCGGAGTTAAATTTCCGTATCAGTTTAATATTGACACAAATGTTAAAACCTTAGCAGGATCTATTGCTTATAATGTTGAGGATCCTCAGGTTATAAAGAATGTTATTAGCTCTTTTATGCCAGACCAAGATGTTAAAAATACTCAACTTAGCCCAATTACCTTTTTACGGGCTGATACTGATGATATCCCTGATGGCGGCCTTATGGTTGGTATTGGTGTGCCATTTGATAATATCTCAAATGCTGGTATTGATTTCAGCACGGTCAATCTTGGCATCCAAATGGAGATCGGGCTTACTACTGATCATCCACAAACTATTTTCTTGTTTGTTAGAAATAAAAATACATTAATATTTAATCAAAATGGCTTACAAGTTATAGCTTAATTAATATTTTTTTTTAATATAATTTTTTTATGAAATATATACTTTATTGTATATAAATGGATTATGAATGTAATATGGATATATTTAAGAATATAACCTTAAATTGCCAGAATGATTTAGAAATAATAAAGGATAATTGTAAAGTGATCTGTTTAGCCAGTATAGTAAAAGGTTTAGATATGTGTTATTTTAGTATTTTAGATACTGGTTTAATGGATCAATTTAAATCAATAATAAAATGGTGTTATTATAAGAAAAAAGAAGCTACCACAGATAATGATAGCTCCAGTAATTAGCAGTATTTTTATTTTTATAGGTTAATTGACCTTGTTTATTTTTAATACCTGATGCTCGTGCTTTGTATGATTTTCTCTGTGCCGCAGTCGCCGTGCCTGATTTCCAGTCATCCATGCCCTTAGCACCGAAATTTATTTTTTTAATATTACCATTATCACCCTTTACATATACAGAATACTTTTTGCCTGCGGCCTTAGAAGGCCAGGGCTTATATAATACTTTTTTACCATCTTTATCTAAAGGCATTTATATACAATAAAGTATATTTTTAATTTATATACAATAAAGTATATTTATTAATTAATCTTTATCAGGTAATCCAGCAAGAAAACCTTTCATATCACCTGATTTCGCAGGCACTTTACTTGATGGCCTGCCTTTATTTTTAATCATTTTTCTACCAGCAACCTTAGGAGCAGAAGGACGGCCCATACTTGCTACTGGTTTCCTCGCAGACCAGTGCCCTATTTTTTTTAAACCAGCAATTAACTCTGCTTTTTTCATAGTTATTTTAACAGCTGGATGATTTAATTTATGAAGTCTAATATAATCTCTCATTTCTTTAACCGAAGATCCCGAATGTGGTTTTGGCATTTTATATACAATAAAGTATATTTTAATTTATTTTTTAAAATTAATATATTTTAAATTATAAAAATGTCGGTTCCAGATCTAATGCGAATAGGAGCAATCCAAACTGAAATGGCACAAGATGTCCAAACAATTATCACTGATCCAGTTGTGTTTGATCAAAATACTTGCCGAATTACTTTACAGAATATTGGCTTTTTACATTCATTAAGTAGAATTTCATTTGTGGTAGAAGCTGATAGCACTGTGAATGGCATTGCTGGCACAAATCCTAACGTGACCTTTCCGATCGGTGTAGGGATCCATAGCTTAATAGAAAGAGCCTCGCTTATGATAGGTGGCAAAACCGTTTGTGAAATTGAGGATTTTGCCCATTTTATGGGTTATAAATCTATGTTTATTGATAATCAAATTAATAAAGAAAGAGAAAGTGTATTATCAGGCCGTATTCTAAATCATAATTTTGTTTATGATGCTGATAGTGATTTTACTGCTAAGGCATATGGTATTGATAATGGCACCTATCCGTTAGTAGTAGGTGCTGGTGTTGATGTGGGTATGACAGCAGCATTTAATGCTACTGCTGCTACTTCTGCTTCTGCCACTATTATTACAGATGGCGTGGTCCCAAAAGATAATTTACTTGTTAGAAATGAGCCTGAATTACAAATTGCCTTAGCAGATTTATTCCCCTTTTTAAGATTTAATCAGCTACCGCTATATATGATGGCAGAGCAAGTATCTATTAATTTAGTATTTACTCGTGCTGCGGATAAACGAAGAGTTTGTCGCCAAGGTGTAAGTGGTGCGGCTCAAACATTTAATATTAAGTCTGGCTCTGTTAGCTTAATTGCTGATTATTTAACTTTTGATGGAGAAATTATGGCTCAATATGCTTCGGCTAATGCTCAAATGAATTTTAATTATGTTGATTATCGTTTGGCCAAACGAACATATGCCGATGATGATACAACTAAACAAATTTTAAATGTAGGTGGTGCTGGCCGTATTGTAAATAAAATGTTTGTTGGTATGGCAAATGATAACCAAGGCCATAACAATTTACTAAATTGCTATTCATCCCAAGATCCTGGGGTAGTATCAGGCAATAACCAAATCCTAACTACAAATGTTAGATATAATGATGAATATTTATATCCTATTGATAGAACCAATCCTTCTATTGTCTTTCACGATATTGTCCAAACCGAATCTATGGTGCCACACGTGACCCGAGATGAATATAATAGTGAAAGTGGGCCTGATGGAGGTGGTTTAAGTGCTCAGAAATATAATGGTCATCCAGTAAGTGCTGTTACGAATGTTGGTTTAAGAGGCAAATTTTTCTATCAAGCACATCGCCTTAATAAAAATGAAAGAATTAATAGCAGAGGCATTGAGTTAGAAACAACTTACAGTGCTTTGCCTGATCTTGGTGGGGCATTAAGTTATACACAGAGAGTATGGATAGAATTATTAAGGACAGCTACTTTAAGAAATGGCGTGTTTGATTGCTACTACGCTTGATATTCTTTTCTATGTTTTGGTTTCCAGCGCTTAGAACATTCAGGACATAACCTTAAACAATCTTTACCATCATCTAAATCTTTATTACAATCAACACAAATTAATCCTTTTTTAAATTTCATATTTGCTTCTAAATTATATTTAGCAAAATCATAATCTTCTTTAACCCAAGAACCTGCTTGTGTCCATCCATTTGCCCAATCAGGTTTAATAATACATTTATAGCCTTTACTCTCTAACTCATCTACAATTTTATTAGATCTTTCTATCCAAGTTAATTCATCTTTATCAAATTTAATTTTATGAAAATCAATAATATAAACCCTGATATGATCCTGAATTATCTGAGGGATATTATATTCACCTCCCTCAATATCAAGTTTTACAACAGAGCAATCTTTAATAATATCATCATATTTAGCACAGGCAACCTCAACTTCTTTCTTTTTAGCAGAACTGGCAACAAGACTATTCGTCACGCCAATACCCTTAGATATATACAATTTTGTTAATTTAGTATCATCGCCTACAACTGCTTCATTAAATATTTTTAAATTAATATTTTTATATTTTTTAAGAACTTCATAACTTTCAGGTGTAGGCTCATAAGATCTACATTCTTTTACTCCACTACGACAAGCTATCATAGCAAATTCACCAGTATAGGCACCTATATCACATACAACATCTTCGGGCAATAATTTAATTGCTGTCATTTCTTTTGTGGGACAAATAAAGGGTTTTGCTTTATTAGGATCTTTAAAGACATAATGGCCTCCTTTAACATCTCCATCCATAGTATATACAATATCACATTCACTAACAGGACATCCTAATGGCATTTATCTTTTAATTTATATTTTATTTTATCTTTAAACTTGTTAAAAAAATATATACAATAAAGTATATTAAATGGAATCCTTTGTCAATCTTTCAGTATTAGAATGTAATAGAGCTAATAGTGAAGAAGCCAAAACAGGCAATAATGAAAATCCAGCTTTATGGCATAATAAATTAGGCTCTGGCATTACTATTAATCCAGGTGATAAAATACAAGTAGAGCAGGCATTTATTAATGAAGTTGGCGCTGGTGATCAAATTATAGAATTTTTAGGCCAGAGCTTGGATGATAAATATTCTATATCATATTTAACGGCAAGTTATACAAATGCCAGCGAATTAATCCCTCAGGGCTATGAGCAAATATCATATACAACAACAACAGAGTCAATTGATTTATATGATAATAAAGCCAGTATGGTTATAAATTATTTTAAATCTATGAATGGTGAAAATTATATCCAAATGCCAAGAAAATTTACTTGTTTATATGATGTAATTAAAAATGCTTCTACTACTATCCAAAGGCAAGTTTGGAATACACAGGAGGCAAGTGAAAATTTAGGATCAGGAGTAGGTGATTATGGTAGTATGGGTGGATTACCATTTCATCAAGTGCCATATTTTGTTAGAAATAGCAGACTATTTTATTATTGTGATGCTGATTACTATTATTATGCTAATAATATCCAAGACCACGAAGCCGCAAATGTTAAAAATAAAGGCCTACAAGACTTTTTTAAATTAAGAAATAATGGTGAAAAATATACAATCTTCGTTCGTAAAGATAATTATTTTTTGGCATCACCAGGTTATGGTATGATTAGTATGCCTGATATTATAGAAACCTTTGCTAATGCGAGTGGTAGCTCATCCTCCATTATGTCAGGGTTTAATGAAGGATTTTTTATAAATGGACAGACAGGCGTGACCGCACCAGGCCAAATAGGAGGTGGGGCAACGACGGCCTTATCTGGCTGTGGCACATCGGCATATAATGGTTTTTTATCCAATGCTGAACCATACCCTACAACAAGCTACTTTCTTTTTACAGGTGCTAATACAAGATATTTACGAACAATGGATATTACATCAACTATTAAATTAGGTGGTAAAATTACAATTTGTTGGATTAAAGGCAATAGCAGTAATGGTGGCGAAACAGCTGATACAAATGAGAATTTAGAATTTAAAATTTTAACTTCGGCTGATGCCTTAGTATCTAATACAATAATTGCCTTAGGTGGAGGCACACCTTATCCTAATAATATTTTTAGTGTCTCTGAATATGTGCTAACGGCTGCGGATATTGCCACAGGAGCCAAAATAGCAATATCTCAATCATCATCATCATCAGGCAATTTTGATGTATATGGTGTAAAATATTTAAGATTTGATACAACACCAACACCATTAAATCAAATAAATTTAAAAAATGTATATGGCACTTTTTTACCTGACCAATTTTTAAAAATAAATGGTGTTATGACTTCGCTAACGGTGCTGTCGTGGGATTCATTAACAAATAGATTAAATACCAGACAGCCATTAGGATCATATAGAGTAGATGGTGTATGGGTTGAGGCATATGATACAAAAGATACAATTTATGCTCCATCTTGGCCTACTACTATAAGTAATCAAGTTTATTTAGAATATACAGAAAGATTGGATATAGAAATACCAGTTGGCCGTAATTCTCCTTTAAATGTTGCTAATGATATAACAAGACAATTAAGACAAACAGGATCTTTTAATCAAATCTATTATAATAGGGATTTAAACCAACCCGATTTTACACCACAACGTGCTATATCAGGCTATATAGAAAGTAATACATATAAAATTTTTAATGCTATGAATGCTATTGATATGAATAATCTTAACTATGATGCTTTTAATGTAAGTGAAACAACTGGCTCTGGGCCTCCATCACAGCCAAATGCCTCAGCATTAACATATATAAATGCCTTACAATTTATAGGAGTAAAACGCCCTGATTTATATACACTTGGCAGGGATTATGATGGCACATTAGATTTAAGGGGTGGTAATGGCAAAATGATAATTAATAGCACAATAGCAACAACTGATAATGGTGGCTATGGTCCAAGTTATATACCAACAAATATATTTTGGAGTGAAGATAATTTATTAAAATTAAAAAAATTATTTGATTTACAGAGCAATTATCCTGAGCTATTTAAAGCACCTTATAATGATTATGGTAATGGCAATCAACATCAAAGTGGGTCAGGTGTTAGAGGTAGGATATCAGTAAATACAAATAGATTTTTACATATTAATCCTTATAGAAATGATACAACAGGTGCCGAAAGAAATATATTAGGCACGGATGATATTTCAGCATCAGGAGCAGAATTTAATGATGTATTATCCAATTTTATTTCATTACCATTATATTTTTATTGGGATAAATCCACAGCAGAATTGCTAACATCAGGAGATAATGCCAGTAATTTGGCTTATGGTTTTGCTTATAAACAAAGAGTAATTACTGGTGATGGTGCCCCATATGATGCTATATCATTCTATACTGGTGATATAGATGGTTATTCACCTCCACTACAATATTTTCAGTATAATGGCAGTGCTGGAGCACACGATCAACCTTCGCCTGGTGGGACAACTATATTAGCAGGGACACGAATTGGATGGGATCAACACTGGACGGCATTTAGCACCTGTGTAATAGGTTTATGTGATGGTTATGTAGATTATCCATATATACAAACAGCAATAGCTTCAGCAAGTAATATACAGCCAGATTATGAAAATCAATGGATATCAGGATTAAATGCTGTATGGAGTGATCCATCAGGCACTCTGGCTTCACCAGCATCTTATGTAGAACAAATTAAAAAAGTATATTTAGGAGCAAATGAGCCGTTATTAAATTTTGATACTGACTCTGGCAGATTTGATTTTAGCCAATTACATACACCTGAATATATAGGTAATGATATTAGAGCAGGATCAACACCAAGTGCTTCGGATGCCACAACTGTGCCTGTTGATCCAAATGCCGATAATAAAGTATATAAGATCAATAAAAGGATTACCAATACAAATTGGACCACTGCTATGATACCATATAGTTGTAATTTTGTCCAGAGTGCGAGTGGCACAGCCAAATATGATTTAGCATTAATGAATGTTAATTTTGACCAATTTAGCATTTTTGATAGTAAATCAGGCATAGGAATTAAAGATTTTGGTTATCCTGAGGACAAGTGGAATACTGGTTTATGGGGTATATTAGGATTTACCTATGGCCAATTTAATGCTATACTAACTAAAAATAATACATATAACACACGAATAACAGAGGAAAATATGGCTAAACTGGCATTTGCCACAACTAATGCCGATATTACATCAGGCCAGAGCATAGAATATATTACAAATGAATGGGGTGTGCCTCTGTATAATCAGCAGGTGCCAGGGTCATTTGCTTGGTATGGAGTAGGCCGTAATACATCATTAACACAAGTATCCAGAGGCACAAGGCAAAATTTATTAATCCAAAATTTTCCGCCAATAACAGAGATCCAAACATCAATTACATTAGTAGCACAAAATTTACCTAAAAAAATGTTAAAACCTTATTTTTGTATTAGGAGTGATTTAATAGATATGGCACATTATTTAGGTGGAGAGGATAGTGGCCAAATATTGCCAGTATGTGCTATTATTAATAAAATAAATGGTTATGGCGATTATTATTTCAGTAATGATAGTCCATTAGTATTTACAGCAACACAAAAAAGAACCATAACAAGTATTACCACATCAATTCATTATCCAAATCAAAAGTATGCCGTTGTAGATAATGATAGTGCTATTATTTATAAATTAGAAAGAAACCAATTAGCACATAGCAATATATTAGCAGAAATAATGGCACAAGCCAAAAAATAGCATTCGTTTATAATCAAAAAATAATATATTTTAAAGAGTATAAATAAATATGATTAATGATTTCTCAAAAGGTAAAATTTATGGATTGATTGACCGAAAGACACAGAGAATTTATATTGGCTCAACAATACAAACTTTAAAAAAACGAAAGGCACAACATATAACAGATTACAGGATGTATTGTAATTATTGGTTTGGCTGGTTTATGGAGAATGGACCTATGAAAGAAAGAAGATATAGAGCATCATTTGATATAATTATTAATGAGGATTTTGATATCTTTAAGATATGTAATTATCCCTGCTATAATAAAGATCAATTACATAAAGGAGAAGAAGCAACAAGATTATTTTATGAAAATTTTAAATTTTATAATGTAGTAAATGTAAATAAATGTTGTAGTAAAAAAATATACAATAATGTTAATAAATGCCCACAAAACCTGATCATCAAGGCAAATCAACCGAAGAATATAATTACAATTTAAAAAAGCAATTATTTAATTATATTAATAAAAATTATAATGTTAGAGAATTTATAGATGAGTTAATTGATTATTTTGATTTAGAGTGTAATGTATATGATTTGAGCTCAGATGAAGAAGATGAGGAGGATATGAAGGTTGTAGTGGATGAGGATGGTTTTTATAGTTTAGCTTAAAATGAAATATATACAATAATGTATATTTTTTAATAAAAAATAAATAAATAATAACTCATAAAATAATAAAATCATCTATGGGTTTAATGCTTAATACTTTGATTAAAAGCTTTTTAATCATAGGGTTTAATTCGCCATCTATTTTATTTGAGCCATCTTCTTTTAAAAATTGATCCTTTTTAATTGTATTATCTTTATGACAAACACACATCATACATAATCTTATATCTGTAATGGCACATACACTATCAGCACCATCAATCATTTTAGCACCTTCGCCTTTATTTGTTTTACAGAAACCACCCATAGATTGCCAATGCTTTTTAGTAAATACCATAGTAGCCTCGTGTATTTGTCTTTTGGCTTCACAAGCAATCCCTGTAATTATAAAATCATTATATGGATATAAAAATAACATTTGATTAGATCCTACTAAATTTTTTTGATTTTTTTTCATAATTTCTATACTATATTGTATATAACTTGGCATATATATATCATCACTATCCATCATAGCTATATGTTTATAATTAGCACGTTTAACCATATTATTTCTTTTAACACCAATACTTTTTCTATCCTTACTATATTTATAATTAATTGTAATAGGATAAATTAATTTTTTAACTTCATTTAAATGATCTATTGATGTAAATAATGGCTCTGTGCCATCATCATCAATTACCCACTCCAATAATGCTTTATCTTCATATATGAATTCTTGTAAATTAAATATCATTAATGGTAAAAAATTATTACGATTATAAGTTGGCATACATATACTCACTTTTGGCCAAGTTATATTCATTTTATATACAATATTGTATATATTTTAAAATCATTTTAAACGATTAATAATAAAAAAATTTTAATAATAATAATAATAATAATAATAATAATATAATAATCTATCTATCTATTTTACGACATACTTTTAATACACCAGGGTATCCATAAAAGTTAAATGGTGGCTTTTTAGATGATGTCTTTTTGCCATGGGTTCTATATTCTACCATAGCAATTCTCCAATTAACAGGAGATGATATTAAATAGCCATTTTGTAATTTATAGCCATTATCATCAATTAATTTATCAAGATCAAATAATAATCCATCAGTGCTATTACCAACAATTTTAACAGGTATCCCATTAAATTTAGGATCCTCAAATTCAGGTTTTACATATTTTTTAGAGCATTTACCACACATAGATATCAATACAAATTCTTTGTCAATTTCACCAACTTGATGGCGTAAATTAATCATACTCCATATTTTTCTAATCCCGAGATAATCAGGATTAATATTATTTACATTAATTTTATATGTTAATTTAGCTGACATACATTTACAAGGTATTTTTTTAGCATTAAATCCTTTACAAATAGGTTTAATCCAAGTCTCTTTATCATCAGTTGGATTAATTACTTTATGATAAATATTCCATACAACCGAGTTAAAATATTTATAGCCACTCCATACAGAAGAGCTGTTAATAATATTAGATGTAATTTTAGATTTTTTAGTAGCTAATTCCATCCAAGCATATTGATTATTTTTATAGTATTTGTTATAATCAACAATCTCAAGTTGGCCAATATTTAAATTAACCCTTTTTACAAATTCATCAAGACATACATTTTGTTCATAAAGTAAATTAAATAATTTCATAACATAAGGATGAGATGTATTTTTTGATTTACATTTACAATCTGTAAATGCTGGTTTAAACCAATTAACAGCGAAGGTGTATATCTTGCCGTCTGCTCTGATACCATCTTCTTTAAATTTATCATTATATCTCTCAACAAATCTATTAAATGCTCTGACAATGCCAGGACAGGGATGGGTAGCATATGACTGACCAGCACGACCATTTAATAATGTTATACGATTAATCATTTCGCCTGTATGTTGATCATTAAACCTTAATTGATGATAAAAGTGTTTGGATTGTCTCCATTGACCCTTATTACCCCCATTAGCAAACCCATTACGAGTATTAAAATGAGGATCCATATTTAAAGGTCTATGAATATAATTATATTTATCCTGATAAAGATATGAAATTACTATTTCTTGGGCCTCAAAAGGTAGTAAATCAATCCAACAGGTTTCAGTAAAGAATGAATTTTTTTCATAATCCATCCATATAGGTTCTATTCCTCTTTTACAAACAAGAATATCTTTTTTGTATTTAGATGGTGGAGGATACATAATTTTGGCCATTTTATTCATTATGTTTTTTTATCCTTATATAGTTTATAGCTCGTCCTTTCTTACCTCCTCTAAACTCAACCATAATGATGGCTGAGTAGATAGAAAGTAATTAAATTAACTAAACTATTTATAAAAATTTTAAATAATATATACTAAATTGTATATTTTACCCTATTCCGTGAATACTATTGGCTCCGTGCCAAGGTGCTTCCCAGAAGCAAGTAGAATGGGATGTCCTACGATATTTTTTATCAAGATAACTTGTAATAAATTTGATATGGTATTCATCTCTATGGTTAGACCATCCACCAAAATTGCCGGATAATTCATCCCAATCCACATCATTTTTCATTAATCTAAATGGGCATTCTTCATTCAGTTCATCCTGAAGATCATCCATTTCTTCGGTATCATCATCAACCCATCCGTGGTCAAGATAATACTGGGTTTCTATGTGATCAGGTGTCACAAAGCCCTCCTGACCCAGGCCCGATAGAATATGATAAAATGTATTAATATGGTCAGGCAGATTATTATAACCACAGTAAAGACTACGAAAACCGAAACACTGATCATCCAGATCCTCAAACATTTCCTCGTATCCGCGAGAGAATTGTAGATGAATTCTGTGTTTGAGTGTGTTTGATTTAATGTAATCCATGATCATCTTGATGACCTCGTCAGGGATGTTAAAATCGTAGCAAGTGTATTTCATTGCGAGGATAGTAAGAGCCGACATTTTTTTTATTTTTTTGGGTTTGTGATTTTTTGTAA
>TARA_R110000787_G_scaffold233992_5_pt1 | contig 21440 bp, 29 predicted proteins | sample TARA_R110000787 | Tara Oceans TARA_R110000787 (sample SAMEA4397920) | marine metagenome | biome: Polar Biome; feature: [DCM] deep chlorophyll maximum layer (ENVO:01000326); material: water (ENVO:00002006), including particulate matter (ENVO:01000060) such as... | depth 35 m | reverse complement strand
AGCGTTTTGATGCTCAATGAAAAACGAACCTACTACTTGATAATTCAATATAGGCAACCCCATAACCACAGCAAATGGTTTCCCTAATTCAAATAATCGCTTGAACACATCCAACTTTTTAGTGAACGGTGGATTTGAAATAATGCAATCATATTCTTTGGGTTCATACTCAAAGAAGTCTTTCCCTTCCCAAATGTGGCTATGAATAACATCATACCCTTCGTCCCTTAACCTGATAACGAACTCGCTATTCTCGGTATCGAAAGGACACCACACTTTAGATCCTTTGGGAATGTGAGGGATAATCGCATCCACTAAAATTGCAGGGGTATAGTATTCGTCTTTTTCATTCCAAGACGATTTTCTCAACCATGTGTGTTCTTCAACCAAGTACATCCATCTCCCTTACGATCATTCTCTTCTTCTTTCCAGTTCGATAGTCCTTCAAAAAGAGTTCAGGTCTTCGGAAGATTCTGTGAGACAATTGTGAACACCAAAGGACTTCGTTCTTGAGATGCTTGATCGTATTCCTCCTGTGTCCAAAAGCCCAGTCGCTGATCATCCTCATTCGTGAAAAACCAATTATGTCCATAGCACCAATTGCGTGTTCACAAGAATTCCAAAAGGCGAGATCGAACAATTTGAATCTTTTTCCTCCCTCTCCAGTGTATTCTCCGTATGCATCAAAAGCAGATTTCATCAAGTCATAAGATCCTTGGATTGCCAAGTTTTTGTATCTGTCTTTCAACAATGGGATGCCAAAAGATTCCAGATCATATCCTACGAGATAACTTCCTTCGATGAACTCAGGGAGCCTGTCAAGGTGCATGGAATGCATTTGATTATCACCAAATACCCAATTCACTTCCCTATTTCCTTCCTCGGAGAACAAATGATACCGATCTTCTTTCCATAGCACCACCATGTCCAAATCGAACTGCTTGATGTCGGAATATCCGGTTTGTAATTCGGATGCATCAGTGGACGAAAAAATGGAAATAGGGATGATATTGGCACTTTTCATAAAGTCACGTGTCTTTCTCTTCATGCGATCACCAGTTGATTGCGACGAAAGCATTCCTACCATCCATCAGTCGGTCTGCATCCTTAGATTCAAATAGTTTTGCCAACCTACGCTCTGCCGTCTTTGGACTGACTCCATTCTCTCCTGCAAAGACTTTTTCGATTTCCTTCTTAGCAGCACATTCTCTCTTCGTTCTCGAATGAACCAATCTCTTGCACTTTTGGAATGCGGCCTTCCATGCAGCCAAGGATGCATCTCTTTGTTTCTTAACCTTGAAATCCGTTCTTTGCTCAAGCCATATGATCAGGTTGTGCAGGTTGTCATAGATGACTTCCGTGGCCATCATCACGTGATCGGCAGTAATTATCGATTGACCCATGATGGTGCAGATAATGTTTGAGAAGGTAATTGTGTAATTCTCAATGTTTGGGATGAAAGAGGTTGCCGTTTCCTTGATGTTTGGATTAGCGATCTGATTAACCAGTTCATAGTAATCCGATGTTGCATTCAAAAGTGCGGCGTGATAACCCTCTCCAACTTGGTACATATCATAGCAATGCTTGTTTGCAATCGAGTCACGTTCATGATCTTCCAAAGAATCCCATCCCTCTTCATCAATTCCTGCTGCCTTAAGCAACCTTTTCTTCACAGCGTCCCTTTGTTCAAGAATGTAATCGGCAAGTTCTGCATAACCCCATACCTTGTTTGGCACAGGTACATATGTTCCTGCCAAACGATGCTCCGATGTTGTTTGCCTCAGTTCATTGCTGACATCGTTTTGATACAAAAACACACGCTGGAAGAACCCTTTTTCAAGCACATGGTGCATGATGTCCTTTGGAGGGAAAGTAGTGGCCCAAATAGACACGCCAGAGGTGATCTTGACATCTGCGCCCTTCAATACCTTTGAGAGATCGTTGGTTGCCGTTCCAATAGGAGCCATTGCCTCTTGCAAGTACAGGATCTTCTCTGAGAAGTATGCCTTCTTATCATCAAGCAATACAGATGCTTCATCGAATAGCAGTGTCTTGTATCCGTTGAGCAACCCCTTGGTCACGACATAAGTCATTTTGCCTGTTGGTTTCCCATTCTCATCATACTCTGGCTCTTGATCAACGTGCCCTAAGAGTCCAGCGTCGGAACCAGATGTGAACTTGGCGGCTTCGACCCCACATTCAACCAATAGTTGCTTGGTGAACTCATATGCTGCTGATTTACCTGTTCGAGATTGTTGTATCCAATAGACGTGAACACGGGTGTCCAAATGGCTCCCGTGGATCGGCACACGAACATAAGGCGACAACACCTGGCCGACCACGAAGAACACCGATAACAAACCGGCATACTCATTGAAGAAGGAAACGGTGTTGAATCTCTCAATGTATTCCTTGATAAATTTGCTACCCTTATGGGGTGTATTCACAAGGGTGTAATCCGCCCATGTTCGCTCTCCTGATTCTGATGTTGGTTTCATTAGCATACTTTCACCTTACGCAAGGTCGACCAGCGGAGGCATCATAGATAAAGCCTCATGATTATGCCCGTGACATCTTCACCTTTTCTTGGGCTATTGATTGCTCGGAACTGAACGCTTTCACGATCCTTTGAGCCCTCACCTTCCCAATGCCTTCAATGGTCTGCAACTCCTTCACAGTTAGCCCTGCGACTTCATTGACGGATCCACACCTTTCGAGGAGTCTTTCGGCTATTGCTTTACTGCAACCTGCCGCCATCAATATGTCCATCCTCATGTCTTCGGTGGCGGTCTTCCTGATCAGGCGATACGTTGATGTTGATCCCAAAGTGTTGTGCTTTTCAAATCGTTTGCAGATGAATCTCGCAGCGGCTGACTTGTCAGGGAACATGATGATTGACACATCAAAGTCAACATGGAATCTTGCGAGAGATCCAGTGAATGAGGCAAACGCCTGGGGGAATCGAATCCTACGTCCTCCGCCGCCTCTCTTCCCTGCCTTTGCCACATATTGATCAAGAGTACCGTGAATCAAAAGAATAGCGTTGGTGTAGTTGTCTTCCATGTTTTGCAATTGCTTTTCGAGATGGCCGGAATACATACTCCCCATATAATCATCAATGGATTTCGCTTCAATCCCAAGAGTGTCGAAACAATAATCTGTGATCATCGTTTGACGAACTTCATAGTTCAATCCTTTGCTTTCACAGTATTTGATGACAAGATGTTCCAAACCCGATCTTTCACGGTTGTCGATGAATAGCGTTTTTTCTTCACTCATTCTTCTTCACGATCCCTAAACTCTTCAGCATATTGTTGTCGGCGTTTGTCAGCGCAAATGTCACATAGAACATGATATGATTCACCGCTGGTGACATCATTTGAGCAATTGGGTGCGCCACACTTCATTCTGGCAACCCCTGTGTCGATTGTGCAATGACAAGGCTGTTCAGCAAATCACATACTAAGACCGCCCATTTCGGATCTAAAGTCAATGAAACCATGTTATCGGATTGCATTATCTCAAAATATCCCGACTGATGATTATGCCTAAATGACCATGGCAATGCTTCTGGAGGGATTTCTTTGTTGTGATGTGCTTCCAGCATCTTCTTCTTTTTTTCATTCCTAATTGCTTCAATATCTTCTTCAGTCATTATGCGCCACTTCCCTTTCCATCATAGTATGGACATTTGCCAACGCAAAGCCCCTCATTGTATATTGTAGGGCAGGTTGGAGTTTGGTAATAACGATCTGCACCATGTTGCAGATACTTGTTTGTTTCAGAGGGCTGATAGTCGGCCCATTCGAGATTTTTAATGAATGAATGAGTTTTTGCTACAACATCAGTTCTTGGAATTGGTGACGTGTGCCCTGGTCTGGCGAAGTTCCTAAAGTAATCCATTAGGTACATCATGAGATAGGATCGTGGCTTGTGAGGTGGATTGCTTCCTTTCTCACAAGCCGCTTGAGCCAAGCAAGGTAGCATTGGAATGTTGTTGATGTTAGTCGCCGCAATCTCAATGTCTTCCATCGTGAAGGTCTTCGAGGACGGATCATATTGGCCAGCGAAAAGGTTCTGTGAATCGCGCTCAACTATTTCAACTGGCATCCCTCGACCTTCATACAAGTGCATACCTGGGGAGGGATCCTGTGCTGTTTCGTTGACATGAGCCCACCCTAAATCCAAGTCATCCCGTGTCACTGGAATGCCCCAAATGCCTCTCTTTGCATTGTAGGTGTTGGGAATACGAATGTGTCGATCTGGACGGAAAGACACAACAGGATCTAACGTGATGAGGTTGAATTGCTTCACCCATTTGTTGATTATGATTCTGCCTGAGAATAGGAGATCGTTCAAATCTTTTGGAGGTAGAACATATGTTTTTTCCAATTTCGCCCACACATGAAAGCCGCCTCCTGTGAACCAAATTGCGTGTTGGTAATGTTTCCTTGACAGATACTGCGAGAGTGTCTTTACTTCTTTGCAGCACTTATCGCCAGCCTCTTCAGCAGATAGGTTGTGATTCCGCACTGCTTGATCGACATCGAAGTCCATCACAAAATGTGGAATTATGGCGGTGTTGTATTCACACCGATTTCCTTTTGTTTTCAGATCACGGAAGCCATATACCGTGGTGGTCATGTTGGCTTTACCGTTTGTTGATTTGAGATAATGATCGAGTTGTTCTCGCTTGTGAATCACCTTCCGCGTCCTCATATCGATTTCACGGGGGTAGTCGTCAAAGAGAGCCATATAATCACCACAGAGTTGTTTGCACCATTGCTTTTGGTATTCCTCTATTTGTCAAGTCGATAGAATCGACCATATCAATCCTCTCACCGATCCATTTCATCACAGGCACAGCCATGCTGTTTCCTAATGCCTTGTATCGATGAGTTGATGGACACCTGCTTGCTTCTTTTCCTTTCCATGGAATCAGAGTATATCCCTCTGGGAAGCCTTGCAGCCGTTCGCATTCAGCGGGCATAAGGCGGCGAACAAGCAATTGGGATTCATAGTCGTCAAAGACCATTGGCCCATTGTCAATGGCAATTCCTGTGTTGGTCCCCATCGTGGAGGCCACATGGCCAGTGAGTTTGTTGTTCCATATATCCACTCCTCTGCCATCCATGACGGCCAAAGCGTCACTTTCAACACGTGAGTTCCCCGTCCTCGAATAAGGCGGTCCTGAACTTGTTAGAGTTGGTGCGACCTCGGCACAATGAACCAGTTTCTTTTCTTCCATGATCAAATGACCATTTGTCCCAAGGCATTGATTATTGATTGAGCCATGATGATACATTCCCGCTGTAAGCGAACCTGCTGGCTTTAACGGGTTTGAATCTATTCCTCTTCCAGTGTCGCTCGATGGATCTTCGCTCTTATCTCCAGGGCTGTCCTTAGTAAAGAGGGTATTTTTTTGCCCCTTCGATCCGCCCTGTTTAGAATCCCGAACGAGGCTCTCGGACTCAAATAATACTGCGGCGGCACTTCTCCAATCCCCATCAGCACATCCGACAACAAACACCCTTCGTCTTCGCTGTGGGACTCCGAAATTTTGAGCGTCAAGAACTCGGTAGGCGAACCCATACCCGAGTTTTGCCACTTCGCTGAGGAAGGTAGCGAAATCTGCCCCTCCTCCAGATGACAACAAGCCAACGACATTTTCGTAGACGAACCACTTGGGTTGAATGTCTCTAACAACGCCGAGGTAGTGGAGGGCCAAGTTGCCACGTGGATCATCCATTCCAAGTCTTTTCCCTGCGAGAGAGAACGATTGACACGGGCTTCCTCCCACGACACATTTTGCTTTTCCTTTCCATTCATTCCAATCAACTCCGGTCACATCTCCAAGGTTTGGGACGTGTGGATAGTGATGTTTGAGTAGTGCAGATGGGAACTCATCAATGTCGGCAAATGCGACAGGTGTCCATCCCAGATCATGCCATGCAACAGTTGCTGCTTCAATACCGGAGAACAGGCTGATGTATTCCACATCAATTCCCCTCCGCTATTTTTCTCATCTCATAAGGCATTTGAGATCGATTGTACTTTGGGCAATATCCTTTCACCTTGCACCAAGGCTCGCAGATGTATCTCTCTGCGTGAGAGGACTTCACTTCAAAGTGCTTTCCGTTGAAGTCGCCAGTGTAGCGAAGATGAGCCGCAACAAGTGCCGTAAGGTCATCAAGCATCTCCATAACGATCTTGGTTTTAGCACCTTCTACAAATCGGTAAATCGTATCTCTTTGAGAATCCTTGTACCCTTTTGTATGATCCCAGCCCCAGTGTTGTATATTCGCTCCACCAAGTTCTGGATCATCTGACTTCCTCAATAGCCATACGTAATAGGCCATTTCCTTTGCCATGCCCTTGTACTTGGCATCTCCGTGATTCCCTTTCCATTCCCCAGTCTTGAGTTCGTGGATATGCAATTCCCCGTTAGGGGCTACAAATAAGCGATCAATGATTCCTGATGCATGGATTGTGACCTTAGTGCCATTGACATCCAAATCAATCAAAGCATCGACTCCACGTTCATTGCCCAAGGGCTTGAAGTATTCAGGATCGCAAGTCATGAATCGTTGCGCTTCGGCAGTCATCAAACGCGCAAGATGCTTTTCCTCATCTAAGCCATATTCCTCTCCCGTGTGTTGGGCGATCTCATCATCCCACCCTTTGCTCACCTGAGATTCAGGGATCAGTGTTTGGAAGTATTCTTCGAGTGCGTTGTATCCCTTTTCATCACGGATCTGCATTGCCTTTTCCACATCCAATACATGATCGAGAATGTACTCGTATGCATCGTGGACATTCGTCCCCCTGAGCATATTATCATTCTGCGGCTCCTTCACGCCGAGGACGTACTTGGCAAAGTATTGCTGTTGACAGAATTGGAATGTGCTGAGTGATGATTTGGTCACTCTCAAAACCACGTTTGGATGGTCTTCATGGACGAAGTTGGGATGCCATGCATAAGATGACCTAAGATCATCTCGGCGTGGCACAGGCATGGGCTTAGGGGGCCTCATTGTCAAAGGTTCAATATCAATCATCATCATCACTCTCAAGTTTTATCAAATTCAATATCTGCTGATATTCTGGTGCAGCCAACATATTACACGCTGGCGGCTCATCATCAATGAATTGAGGATACGCAACTTCAATGGCTTCATCGCTATCGAAGTCTTCGAGTTTCATTTGCCCAGTAGCGGTGAACGACACAGCCTTGCAAGACTTGCAATCATACATCCCTTTCTTTGGCAATGGCTTGTACCCCTCTTTGAATCGTGCCTCCAATTCCTCCAACAGATAGCCATCCTCACCAGGTTTCATTGATCGCAGTCCGTGATTGCTCACTTTCACACTCTCCTTGTCCCAGTGCTTTGCTGTTTCCCATAGTTCAGGGTATCCTTTCCAAAGCGACCACCATGAATCGAGTGGTTGTTTGATGCAATGGAAGCAACCAAGGCGATTGAAGTTGACGTACAATTCGTTGACTAAACCTGCCTCATCGAGATAGGCCATGCAATCTTTTTCGGACCATCCCCAATCTACCAAAGGGTATCGGTTTTTGTCATTCCTCTTGTCTTCTTTCTTGCCAACTCTGTGGGCTTCATCTGCGGCGATCCCAATATAGACTACATCGCAATCAGCCTGAGCCTTCTGCAATGGCTGAACCTTTGCTTCTCTGGCCCAATAACAAGGGTATGCTCGAAGAGGTGCGCCACGTTGCTTTCCTTTATTGATACCACGTGTGACTCGCCCATAGAACCAGTCATCCCACGACTTAGGAGATCCGACAAAATCAACCTTGAGATCCTTCTCAGGATACTTCTCTTGGATGTGTGCCTCGATCATACGAATGTATTCGATCAATTCTGGCATCTCAAATCCTGTATCAGCAAAGGTGATCTTTGTGACTGGATATTGAGGGTCATCCATTTCAAGTAGCCTAAGCAACATCGCTGCGCTGTCTTTGCCGCCGCTGAAAGCGACCATTCCAGTAGTGGGGTGTTCCTCCATGTGACTCATTCCTCTGAGTCGGTGTGAATCAACACCACATAAGGAATCTTCGCACGATCCAAAGCCTCTTTGACATAAATCCTGCATTGAGATTTAGTGTATTTTTTTGAGGTGAGCGAGTAGTCCATGAACCAGTCCACCCCATCAGGGCCGATGCCGGTATCGAAATGGATCCCTCGGCGGTTCATGAGTTCCCCACGAATAGTGAACGATTGCTCGACGAAGGCCGTCGAAAAGGAGATGGTGTATTCCATAAGGATCACTCCTCGTTGGCACGGAAAGAACCATCGGATAGGCCAGCCCATCCGTTCCAAGTTCCTTCTCCACCTTGTTCTCGAACAAAGAGGACGACTGGCTTAGGTGCAGCCAGAGATGTCCTGTTGGCCGTGAGAGTTGCAGTTGACACTTCTTCCCCTGTAAGGTCATGGTTTGCATCACGTACCTTCGTCACATCAACAGAGATGAGTTGCTGGAAGTCACGCTCAGAGTCCTTGAGCCAAGCGGGAACATCTGCTCCTTTGATCTCATTACCGTTTGAGTCGTAAGACAATTTGCGCCCAGTGATGCCGTACACATTGACACCCATTCGGCACAATTCCTGCATATTGTTCATGGCAGAGTTGTATCGGTTCTTTCGGATGTTCCAATTGAATCGTCCGATCTTGGTGGTTGCAGATTTGCCAGATACGTCAATGCCGTCCTTACCCAAATCCAAATCCTCGATCTTCATGCAGGTTTCACAGATGTTGAGCCAGTGGTCAAGTCCATCGAAGCACAATGTCTTCAGGTATGGGCTCGGCATCGTACCGTTTGCTTCGTAGTATGCCTCCTGAGCCTGTCCAACCTCCAGAGCATAGAGTAGGATGTCCATCGTGTTTTGATAGGTCGCAGGGAAGTCGAAAGGAACTCGGCTTTGGCCCTTGAAGATCACCCACGGGTTGAGGACAACGATGTTGTCCTTCTTGTCATCGTGGTGAGCAGCCTTGGTGGTTTCGCCGCCAAGATCAAAATCAACGTGCCAGATCTGTGCGCCGTTTGCGATTTCCTCTTCAGTGAGAGAGTCGAGAACCATACCAGTCTTTCCAGACTTTCGAGGTCCGTCAATGCCAGCGAAAACGTATGTTTTGATACGAGGGTTGCTGTTCATTGAGTGAGCGATGACCTTCCATGCAGGGTTTGCACTTTGAGGGTACTTCCAATCGCCAGCAACCAAAGAAGGCGGCACGACTGCTTGTGCAGTGATCGTGGCCGATTCTTCTGGAGTGAATGCCGATTCATAGGGAGGGTCGACAAACATCGGCTCCTCCATGTCTTCATCAAGCGGTGATGGTTCAGTGTCCACCATGGCTTCAATCGGCGGTCCGTGAGCGAACACTGATGGCGTGTCAACATCTGCCGTCGATGGGAGATCAGCGGGCGTTGCCACTACCTCTTGCTTCGTTGGCTCCTTGGTGGTGTCAACTGGAGCCCAGTTGTCGAAAAATCCTGTACCTGCCAAACAAATCACCTCAGAAGCGGTCCGTGTGGGACAGGTCGTTCGCAGATTCCGGTGCTTTTTGAGCAACGATTGATCGGAGAGGCATTGCGTAGACGCTCAATCCGTCAAGGTTGAGGTTCACATCACCGTTAGTTCCAGTCCATGTTCGAGAACGGACAACGACCCAGAGGCGGGAGCCACCAGCGTAGTCCTTCCATCCGTCTGCCTTCTTGACTTGTAGAGCGTTGTGCTGCTCAACCAAGTGGCGGGAGATGTCGATCCAAAGGTTGGCCTTTGGGTCTTCACGGCGGAGGCTGTTGGAGGTCATGGTGATGGAGTGCTTGAAGCCGCCCTCTGTGTAGAGGTTCTCTTTGCCAGCATGGTCGATGTAGTCGACTGTACCGCTGATGGCAAAAACAGGCCCGTAGTCACGTCCACTTTGCAGAACCTTGCGGTTTTCCATGTGGTGGTCAAAGACGGATGCCAAGTCAATGGTTGGCATGAAGTTGGCCATGTATTGATCTGGGGAGAAGATTTGGTTCGCCTTGCCGACCATTTCAGTGTCAACCCAATCGAGCCCATAAGCAGGGTCGAGGTCAAGAGCCTTGAGGATCTGTTCATCTGGCTCATCGGATTGAGGAGGCTTCCATGCAGTTTCCTGCTCTGCCTTGAAGAGAATTGGGCGTAGCATCTGCAATTCAACATCAGCAGCACCAAAGGAACATTCAAGAGTCATTGGAGGGAGTGGGCCTTCGGTGAAGAAAGCATCCTTCTTGTTCCCAACGAACAACCACTTGCGCTTTGGCATGAATGCTCTCTTTGGAGAACGGCCATCTGGCTTGAGAAGAGAGATGTGACTTTGCCCACCGTTGATCGAAATGACCCACATTGGCTTCTGTCCATCTTTGGCTGTTTCCTTGTAGAGTAGAGCGTCGTTGGCATCCTTGATGATCCATTCGCCGCCTTCGCTGACAACACGGCCAATTCCAACGGGTTTGTCGTTGATGCGAATGCCGTAGCGCAGGGCTTGGCTCATGTTGGCTTCAGCCGCTTCAATCGCAGTGTCACGTTGACGACCCATGGCGTCACGGGTTCCATCGTATGCGACAATCATTCCAACCCATTCTTCGCCTTTGCCACCAGAGCCTTTGCGTCGAACAGCGTTCACTTCAAATGCAGACGAGAAGAAATCCAAGTCATCAGGTTGCAACTTGGCAAGATCTGCTTGGGCCTCAGTCCATATCTCAGGGTAGTTCTCTTGGATAAATTCAGCGAACGCTTTGTTCGTTTCATCTTCGCTCCAGTTTTTGGCTTCCTTAATTCGGTTCAATGCTTCGTTCATGTTTTTCACTTTCCATTTTTCCCACGCTGGGGATTCTAACCGAGGTAGGTGGGGGATATAAACCCTCACCCCTGTTCGACATAGTTGTCAATCATGTCCAACACTTCATGAACTTCGTCTTGTTCGATAGGCTGAGGCAATATCCCATTAAAGTGTCGAACCATTTTCAACTGTTTCTCACGTCGGCTCAATGAAAAGAACCGATGGAAAGCGTGACATAACTTCGTGATGTCTTCTGTCCTTGAATAAATGCCACGATATGAAAGTCCAATTCGATCCAATGTGAACAGGACATCATCTGTTTTCTTTGAGAACCACATGATTGGTTTGATCTCGTAGCCAACATCAAATTTGGTTGAATGTACTACCCTTATGTCCCCACGCAGTAATACTGCTGCCATCATCAAGGGGACTAAATCGTCTTCTCCTTGAGCCACAACAACGGGAGCAATATGATCATCACTCCCAGGTAAATCAGCGTCATTGCGAGTATTAAGCCCAAAGAGATCGGTATCGAAATCCAAAATTTCCATCCCCTTTGCCGCTTACTCCACTCCACTATCGGAGTCCCCATGTCGGTCAATATCGTCATAGCCTTCTTCCCATCCTTTAGACAATGCTTCAAGTTCGTCTATACCGACGCAATCCTTCTGCCCTGCCTCGGACGCAACAGAGGTGATCTGGCCTTGAATATATGCTCCGTAATCACCCCATCCACTGCCAATAACATCGACATACACATAGACAGGGGAGATCATGGTCACTTCTTCACCTTCAATGATCTTATGCGGATTTGTGAATCTGGTCAAGTTCGTCTGGGATTCGATCAAGCCTACGGGGTACAAATCTTCACCATCTCGAACAGCAACCCGCCATTTGCTCAGTTTCGGAGCGGCTCCAATCTCTTTACAGGTATAGACCCCGCCTACTACTGCAAATACAGAGCGACGTGACATAGATGAGTTTAGCAGACCGACCTCGTATATGGAATTCTCATAAGACAAAATGCCATGTGCGTTCCAAAGAAGAACTGATTCCTTTATGCCAACGTGTTCCATGTAGTAGACTGCATCCTTGATCTCAATCATTGGTTTGATTGCCCATGGAGCGCAACTAATGTTTTCACGCCTCTTTTCAAAGTGAATCATGTCATCATCTTGGCTCCATTGATCGAGAATAAGGAGTTCGTTATCTCTTCCAGATGCATACTCAACCAGATAGATGCCTTCCGCAATCTTTGCTGATTCGACCATTTGGAGTGTATCAAATTCAACCTCAACATCTGCGCCACCGGAATCGAACAATCGCACACCGCCTTTCATCACATGGAGGGTCATCCATTGGCCCTCTGGAATCTCAAGATATGATTTGCCAAATGGCAAGGTGTCAACATCAGTGACCGCTGGCGACGGGACAATCAATGGTCGACCAATTGGCGGAGTTAGGACATCTTGAATATCCTCATTTCTCGAAAGCCGATCACACACCTTTTCCATACCAATCAAGAAAGATGCCTTCCTCAAGTTCCTATACAATTTGCCGTTGGCGCGGCCCAGGGCTTTGATGACATCGTGTCGATTGATGACATTCTTCCGAACGCTCAATCTTAGGATTAGGTAGAACAGATCTTGCCTTTCAACACGGAAGAACACTGGCCTTAACAGAGCAGCACGTTCAGTGTTTGTGATGCTGGGGTCAAGCACTTTTTTGGTGATGTCCATAACTCGATCAGTGATGGCAACCGTCTTCTTTGCCCTGGACAATTCCGAAAGCAATCCGATGATGTCAGGATTTTCTTCGACTTCTTCAGGGTACAAGTCGGTCAATTTGAAGTAGATCTCTCTCAAATCCTCATCGGACAACCTATGCTTTGAGGAGGAAGCATACATCAAGTACACTATTCGCCATTGGTTGAGATGACTTTTCATCAGAAGATTCTGAACAAGTTTGTACCTGTTTTTGTCGTAGGCACGGGCCACTCTGATTGTTTCAGCGACCTCTCGATAGTTCACGGAATCACCGCCCTATCAATTCATTATAGGATTCCTCATCCACAAAAATATCGAGGATTTTTTTCTTGCCCCAATCTGTTTGAATCCAACGTGTCTTGTCTTTCATCCTTCGATCATGCGAGCATGGCTGCGTGGCTCTATTGATGATTCTTAGGGATGCGCCCTTCATCGTTGCAATTGATCTGCGATTACCCGTCATAAAGGCGGCGACATAAACGCAATCCACAATCAATGAGTTTGGAGTTCTGGCTGCTTTGATTCTGCACCCTCTCCAAAGATCATAAACGATTTCCACCAGTTCAAGAGGGAGGTCTAAATCAACAATCATCATTTCAATCGTTTCTTTATGGCGGGCGAGCCATTTTTCAAGAGGGTCCAACTTAGTCATCATCCATCTCCACCATGTTCAATTCAACATCTTCTTCCCATACATCATCATCGTTTAATGCGAGAAGAAGTTTCTCAAGGAGAATTCTCCCTTCATCTCTTGTCAGCATGAATCCTGTTCGAGTATATCCGGTGTATCCTGTCACAGAAGGTATGACTCTGTTCAATCGAATGTTTAGCACTCTGTCGTTGAATGCGCTACTGGTCATAACGTGCAATTCATGTCCGAGTTGGTATTTGCAGGGAACCGATCCAATCAATGTTGATTTGAAATCGGTTTCCTTTCTTTTAGCCATATCACTCCTCTTCCTGAATCCGTTCCTGCTTTAACAAATATCCTTTGTCATCAACGACCACATGAACTCCTTTGAGATCTGGTTCAATAGCCAAAGCCTTGCCGCAACATGGGCATTCCAATCCATCGCTGATCTTAACGTAGACACCAGATGGTTCTGCCGCTTCAACACGGAACACCGCACCGCAGCGTTCAGCGCACACAGAAACATGACCAATCAATTGATCAGGAATTAGAAGTTCTTCCTCCCCGTCGAAAGCGATGATGACTTCTTCTTTGATAGTCCAATTGATGTTATCTGCCAAGACCATGATCCAATGATGCTTATTGAATACCGACGCCCCCAACTCATCAACGAAAGGTCGATCAAAATGAATCTCTGTAAGGGTCAATTCCTTGTCGCCAGTTCTCAAATATGCTCCGACGCCTGGTAAGACCCATCGTCCCTTGCCAATTGAGAGTGAGTTCCATAGGTAGTATGCCCATTCAATATCGTCTTGATCGACGGGTGGCATTGTGTCACTCAAATGACCACCTCGAACATTGAGGGCAGCGAAGGATATTCCTTTCCTGTTTCTGTATCGTACAGTATCGCTTTCCATCGGGTGCTACATTTTTGTTCCCGCAATCGGGACATTTCATCCACTGCCATTCTGGCTTCATTCCTCTTCACTCTCCTTACTTTTCCCGCAGTTGTCTGCGTAGCAGAATCGAAACCCAGCCCTTCTGACCATGTTAGAACATCCTCTCTTTTGGCAATAGGCCGTAAATAATCTCATTACTCTTCCTCCTCTTGACGATTATGTCTTAGACGAACACGTGCATAGACGCTACCGAAAGGATTTGTGACCATCTCCCACTTCCAAAATTCCCTATCGTTGTTCTTTTGGAAGCCATTTGCTTTTAGGCCCTCCTCGATCAAGCGAAGGTGAAATTTCAAATCATCTCGTCCGTTGAACATATTTGTTCTCACGTCAACAGATCTCCAGCCTGAGCGATTAGGTGCTGAGATACAAACCAAAACCTCAGTGTCAAGACTCTCTAAAATCCAAAAATCAGTTCCTTCGCCGTCACTATCTAAAAGTGAGAACGATACTTTCACAGGCGTTTTTTCCACAATAGTCCCTCCGATTGGATTCTGTCCTTTACTTCGATTATTCGATCATCTATTTCGCTAAGTGCCTTGTGCTTTTCAACGCCAAGCATTTCCAAATACTGGGATGATCCGAGAAGCATTCCTCTATCAGCAAAAAGTTCTGCTAACAGTTCCTTCAAAGGAGCAACGAAGTGTTCATGTTCCTTCCTTGCGTTTTCCCTATCCGCTGCACGTCGTAGTAGCCACATAGAACAAACCAATGGTGTTAGGGACTTAAAGCCTCACTCCTTCTTTTCCATCATCTCGTTGGAACTGACTGACTCTTTGCGATAAGACGAAGCCCATTTTGAATATGATAGCCAACGAGCGATCAGATTCAACTTGTTCTTTTGGTACTTGGAGCCACAGAATGGGCAATATCTGTACCCTGCAACAATCTTGGGAAGTTCGATCATGTGGCCGCACTTCCAAAGTAGCGGTATCTTTGCAGAAGGTTTCCTTGGCCTTGGGTCAGGGATCACAAATGGTTCAATTTCCTTCATGCCATCAACTCCATTCCCTTTGGAAATTTGATAACCCATCATCCAATTGTTCGATGTCTATCTGGATGATTTGATGTCCTTTGGTATCTCCACACGCTTCACATGGGCTTATCCGATCAAAACCAATATGGCCGCAGTTAAGGCAAGCGTCTGTGTCATCGAATATCCGTCCAGGTACAGGGTCGAACATTTGGTCGTCGTTCCTTAGATGGAAATGCTTTTTCCAATCGATATTTTCGTAGGGGAGCCCTATCATATCCCATCCTGCTGTACTGAATAATTCTGCGTACTCAACCAGATCATCAACCTCAAATTGTGTAGTGAACCACTCATCGACAACACTCTTGCTAATCCAACCACTTTGGCCTCGCTTATTGATGAAGGCAATTGCCTTTTGTTCCTCCAAGGCATAGTGGGGCAAATCCATGTACGGCAACAGGCAGATGCATTCATCTGTCCTAAAGGGTCCATCATAGGAGCCAGTCATGTGTTCCTCTTGATTCATAGGCAACGAACTCTCTGCCGTCACAAGACAGGCAACGATTGGCGTTCGAGGAGCCTGTGGGAACGTATGTTCCAAATGCATCATTGGGAGTCCTCCATGTGCTTTCGAGTGTGTTCGCTTGCTTCAATCATACTTGCAAGCATAGTAAAGCGAGCAAAGATGTGACCGCAGGTAAGAGAGGGGCCAATGACGGTACTTCCATTCGGCAACATCAATTCAATAACTATGTCCCAAACCTTCACGCCTTCGATTTCGATTTCGACTTCTTCGCCAATTTGTTCTTCGGTGTATGCCAATTTAGACACCTCCTTCGATCATCTTGACCACATCTTTGGCTTTCCCGTCATAGACAATTTCGCAAGGTCCATCCTCTTGAAATCCAATCTCCCAACGTGATGTGTTCGTGAACACTCTTTCGCCCTGGTCTGTTTCAATCCACCTACGAGGAGGTATCATTCTCATCCAAGAAGGTGGCCGACCATGCATGGTGAATATGGACACCCACACACGGTTGGCTGCTGATCGGGATTTGGGCTTCTTCACGAAAGTTGTGATGCGTGGCCCAAGGTTCTTTTTCTGGGTGTGTTGGTTTGTCATCAACGCTCACCTCGCACTGATCTCATGGCAACCATTTTGATGCTCTCGAAAGCCACATCGGTCGCAGTTCCGCTGGATAAGAATCGGACACAAGGGATGCCATCTTCAGGGGCAACGTAGACTACAACGCCTTCATCTCCCTTCTCAGCGTGAATCCAAGGTTCGTCTGCTTTGCTTGCTCCAGGGACGTGTTCAGCAAATCCTGCTTCATCGATCAATTCCAAAGCCTCAACAACATCTCCCACTTTGTACGGGGATGGCGCATCAACGAGTTCTTCTGCTTTCTCGTAGAATGAATAGCAGGATGCCTTGTGAGGGCAAGAAGCGTCACCGCAGCGACACACAACACGCCCTGATGCTCGTTCTTGGTCAAGAGCGTGTTCTCCTGCATCGTAATACGCAGGGCAATGCCCTCCGTGAGAACCTCCGCACTTCCCGCACTGGTCGCCACCATAGCGACGACTCATTGGGAATCACTCCTTCGATTCATGAGTTGAGCAATGGGAATCCTGTCCTCTGTCAATTCACCCGTGAGATCATAAATGACCTCAGCCGCCTTGGCTTCCTTGGCTTCCACTTCTTCTTGCTCAATCAGTGTCCCATCCAAAGTGAAGTGTTCATCTTCGTCTTCAAGACACCAATCGGTGTAGTATAATTCAGTGCCTTCATCGGTTCCTGCGATACGCAGGTGTTCAAAATCCTCCTTGATGCTGTCAAGAGGCTCCTTGTCCCAGAGGCAATGAGGGGAGCAAATGCGTGATGCACCACCTGCAAGGAATCCCACTGTCATTCCTCTGTTGCATGATTCGCACTTTGCAGGGTGTGGGCCTTCGCCTTGCTCATCATCATGATTATGTTTCAGCCATTCGCCATCTTCGTCAACGTAGTGCTTCCATGCGCCAATGCCCAAAGCGGCATCGATCATCTCAAACCTTCCAGCATCGGTTCCTGCGGTACGCAGGGCGGTTGTGTCAACCCATGGCTCTGCATCGGCAATGATTTCATTGAATTCTTCTTCGACCATTCCCCTAAAATGCTCTCGCTCTGCGGCGATAATTCTTGCGTCTTCATCTCCGTCGTCATCTGGAAGATAACTGACAATGATAGGCTTACCACGTGCGAACCTTCCCGTTGGAGAACGAGTGCAGGTGATTTTGAGCATTCGGTCATCGGATTCAATTGTTTCCCAATCAGGGAGGATTCCGTGAGGGTGTTGTCCAAAGTGTTCTTCGATCAATCGCTTCAAGGATTGTGTGGTGGTGTTGAACCCGTGTGCAACATGGTCAAGAGTAGTAGTACCCCCTGCATTGGCTGCAAAGGATGAGAGGTAGCCCTCCACATCTGTTTTCAGCAATTTGAGATTCCAAGGAGAGGACGGGCTGCCAGCGTCCTCCTCCAATTGGTCTTCCGCCGTGGCCAACAGGGCGTTTCCATGCATGGCTGGCTCGTTAGCGGGGGCATGAACTTCAGGCTCAGGAGAGGGAGTATGAGAAACCTCGGCAGCCACCTGCTTGTTCATATCGTTGGAGTGGGAAAGTAGGCGTTCAGCCATACTCGTTTGATCGGGAACCAGTGGCTTAACCACTTGGACTTCTGGTTCCTGTACTCTTTCGAGTTCAGTCACTTCAAAGGAGAAGTTCAACTTGGCAGATCCAGCAGACCTACTGCGGAAGGAACGCTTGAAGGTTTGCAACATCTCTGCAACTTCAACGGAATGAACGTGTGCGGGGAGGTCAGCGACAACAACCTTCATCCTACCTTCTTCATCGGTATGGGTGGCGTTGTTGATTGCTTGATTGATGTTGCCGACATACTGCCAGACCACATCGGGTTGGCCTTCAAAGATTGAAAGCAATCCGTCAATCATAGTGCCGATCATCCACTCTCTTGGGATGGTGGCGGGAGTTGCTTTGTCGGATGAACCAACTGGAATGCTGATCATGGGCTTGCCTTCAACTGCTGGCATGAGCGTAATGAGGCGGTTGCCAAATCGTACTTGGATGTCGGAGGTTTCGACCTCTGCGAGTGGCTCGTTCTTTCTTTGACTGCGTTCTTCTTTGTTTGCGAAGATACCGTTCCGCTTTTGGAACTCATCTGTCAGCACTGTACCTAATGCTTTCATCATCGGTCCCAAATCTGCGGGCAAATCATTCATATTTTCAACTGCTTCTGTTATGTGTTTCTTGGACATATTCTCACCTTGTCTACCTGTTCGGTTAGACAGTCCACATCGGGTGGGGTATATCAACTGTTTGCTTCAAGAGCAAGTGGCACAACAAAGGGTATGCCTCCGCGTTGATGCTTTGATCGAATCCAGTCTTCATTGGTTTCCCAGGTGCAAACAGGATACGCATCGCCATTGTAGGCACGAACCCAGTTCGACTCGTTTTCTGTGTCCCACGTTTTTGTGAAGCAAGCATTCTTGCCCAAAACATTAACCAAGGTGTTGGGCGTAGTGCCAGCCCTCATGTGGTATTGGCTTGTGTGGTCATTGATCAGATTGAGGATTTCAACGGAGTTCTTTGGCCCCTGCTCCCTCAACATTCGTACAACTTTTGCGACAATTCTCTTTGTTCGTGCCATGGATTTTATCCCAAGGCCCAGTTATACTTAAACGATGCTGAATTTCACATTGGTTGCAATCCGCCTTGACCAGCGGCTTCTGGATTCATGCGAATCACATCATCGATTCTCAAGATCATAATGGCTGCTTCCGTGGCCGATGTGATGGCTTGCGTGTGCAAAGAAAGTGGCTCTACGATAGATGATTTTCGAGCATTGCCAACAGCATATCTTTCTGCTGGACCGTCGATGTTGATGCAACGTAGGGAATCTCCGTCCTTGTGCGCTGCGAGGAGATCGACTCGAACATCAACAGGGTCAAGCCCTGCGTTCTCTGAGATGGCGTCAGGAATCGACAGGAGTGCCTCTCCGAATGCCTCTACGGCCATTTGCTGGCGACCTACTACTGGAACTGCTTTGAGAACCAAATGGAGGTGTGCCTGAGTGGCTCCCGCACCAGGGAGGAGGGGTTCTCGCTCTGCGAGCCATGCGACACCAACAGCGTCTTCAATTGCACGTTCCATCTCCTCTGCAACATGGCGTGTTGCGCCACTTGCAATGATAGTGAATACAGGTGAACCATTCAGCACGGAGATGCAGATAAGGTCGTCATCGAAATCATCATTGACTGCGAAATCGGCTGTACCCAATTCCTCCTCGCTGATTGGTGAGGTGACGCTGGAAACGATGGAGGCTCCAGTGATTCTTGTGAGGTGGTTTAGATCTGATTTTTGGATTGACTCAGCCACAGAGATGTTTGCCTTTTTGAGATAATGAAGTGCGAGGTCATCGACCTTGCGTTGGGTGAATAGAACATTGCATCCTGTATCCACGATGTTTGCGACCATCTCTCTGATCGAATTTTCTTCCTGCTCTAAGAACTGAGCCACTTGATCTGGAGAGGTGATTTGCACTTGGGTTTCCATGCTGGTGGACTTTGGCTCAATGGCACAGTCCATAAGGAGAATCTTTGCGTCACCGAATGAACGTATCATGTTTGGGCTGGCAAGTCCTCTCTCAATCACAAGTCCTGCAACGGAGGTCGTATCTTCCTCCCCCTTGCCGCTAACCGAAATAACTCGGATGTCGTCAAAGTCATCGACGGTTTGAACTGCTTCAAGGCAGATTTTGGTCAATTGTCCCTGGAGCCCCTCTGCCGATTTTCCAGTCAATGAGGTCTTTGAGGCACTCGCCGTTGAATCTCCCTTGAGCGAACCCTTGATGTCCAAAGTGGACGACCAATCATTCAACTCCTTGATGCAACGGTCACGGGCGATGCGGAATCCTTTGCAGATCGTCGTGGGGTGAATCCCTTTGTTCAAGAGATGCTCCGCTTGTTCGAGGAGCGCACCAGATAGCACTACCGCTGAGGTCGTACCGTCGTGACAGTGGGATTCCTGCGTCTTAGCCACTTCAACAATCATCTTGGCCGCTGGATGCTCAATGCCTATCTCTCTTAGGATTGTCACGCCATCGTTGGTGATTAGGATATTCCCTGCTGGGTCGATCAACATCTTGTCCATTCCAAGTGGTCCCAAAGTCGTCTTGACCGCACTTGCGACAGCCTTGGCTGCACTGATGTTTCCACGTTGGGCGGCTGAACCATTGGTCTGTTGAGTGCCATTGGCCATGATGTATTGAACAGGTTGTCCGTTTGGGGCTTGTTGCATATCACTGCCGAAGTGGTGTTCCTCTTATCAAGGCTCACTCAATCCTGCCAGAGAGTGGCAAGCATATCAGATTGGTGAACATGAATGTCCATGTATTTCACACCAGTAAAGGGATGCTCCTTCATGTCAAAGGTCGTGTATTGATCGAGGGACATATCCAAACCCTCATGCGTTTCGTACCATTTGCACATCCACTGCATGGCCTCAAGGAAAGTCATTCCAACGCCGCTCCGGTCATGGTCGCCACCCGCATCCAGGTCTGTGATGACAACGTGCCATTTGTTGTCCTCCACGATCTCCTTTGCCGATGGCAAATGAAGTTCCCTTTTGAATAAGATTTCAACACCGCACCTCCAGCACTCATTGAGATAGCCTTTGGTTGTCAATGTGACATGAAACATCTTTCCTTTGCAACCTGTGCATATCAATTCGATGTTTGTCATGCTGTCACCATCCAGTTGGGCGTTGCTGTTCGCTTATAGACCACCGATGGTTTTGATCGGTAGTATGCCCTGTATGACTCTACTGGGTCGTCTGTTTTGAACTCATCTGGCATACACAATGGCCAAGGAGTCAATTCACCCTTTGGGATGTATTGCAGGATGTCTGTGGGCATATCAATCAATGCTTGATGCGATGCGTGAACCTTGCCAAAACGAGTCAAGAACTCTGCACCAGCGGCGTGAGCATGAATGAGAGTCCATGTGAAGTTGGCTTGTGTTTCCCGCACCCATAGAGCGCACGGATGGTTGGAATGGGTCTTCTTGTACGGAGTTCCTGCCAAGGTCTTTGGAAGGACGCTCTTAGGGGCTCCTCCATCGATCAACGCAGTTGCGATGAGTTGAGTGTCTTCGAGAAGCATCTTGCCCAACCTTGTGTCGTCAAGAAGTTGCGCTGCTTTCACAGGGTCGCGCTTGAGAATGAAGA
>TARA_R110000787_G_scaffold16622_60_pt1 | contig 21470 bp, 21 predicted proteins | sample TARA_R110000787 | Tara Oceans TARA_R110000787 (sample SAMEA4397920) | marine metagenome | biome: Polar Biome; feature: [DCM] deep chlorophyll maximum layer (ENVO:01000326); material: water (ENVO:00002006), including particulate matter (ENVO:01000060) such as... | depth 35 m | reverse complement strand
GCGCGCGCTCATCTTGAAGCAGCCGATTCGGTTTGCGCCGAGGCCCTGAAACGGGCCGGCGTCGGCTTCAGCGATATTGACGTAATTGCCGCCACTGGCGGTCCCGGACTGATCGGCGGCGTACTGGTCGGCGTCATGACCGGCAAGGCCATTTCAATGGTGCGCAACCTGCCCTTCGTTGCTGTAAATCATCTTGAAGCACATGCGCTGACGGCGCGGCTGACCAATGATGTGCCCTTTCCCTATCTGCTGTTGCTGGTCTCCGGCGGCCATTGCCAGTTGCTGATTGCCGAAGCAGTTGGCCAGTATCGGCGACTGGGGGCAACCATTGACGACGCTGCGGGTGAAGCCTTCGACAAGACGGCAAAGCTGCTGGGACTGGGCTATCCCGGTGGCCCCGCGGTGGAAGCCGCCGCCCGGAACGGTGATCCTGACCGCTACCCGCTGCCCCGGCCTATGGTCGGGCGACCGGATTGCGATTTTTCCTTCAGTGGCCTGAAGACGGCCGTGCGGCGTCTGGTCGATGGTTTCGGTACCGACGGCCCGACGGAACGCGACCGGGCGGATATCTGCGCCTCGTTTCAGGCAGCCGCCGGTGACGTGCTGGTTGATCGCTGTCGCCGGGCCGCACAGCGGTTTCTTAATCTGCACCCCGAAGGGCGGCATCTGGTCGTTGCCGGCGGGGTTGCGGCCAACCGCTATCTTAGGGCACGGCTGGAGGCGGCGGTCAGTCTGGAGCTGGTCGCACCACCACTGGCGCTCTGTACTGATAACGGCGCGATGGTAGCCTGGGCCGGGCTGGAACGTTATCGTCTCGGCATGACCGATGATTTCACATTTGCGGCCCGACCGCGCTGGCCGCTCGACCCTGATGCAGACCCCAAACCCTTTGCCGGAGTGAAAGCATGACGGAATCCGCAGACCAGCCCGTTGTCGGTGTTATCGGCGGCGGTGCCTGGGGTACTGCTCTTGCCGTGGCGGCCAGCCGGGCCGGATCACGCGCCCTGATCTGGGCACGGGACGGGGAAATGGTGAAAGCCATCAACGACACCCATATCAACAGCCGCTACCTACCAGACATCACCCTGCCCGATAATATCGCCGCAACAGGTGATCTGGCCGCTGTCTGCAAGGCAGAGGCCGTCCTGCTGGTGGTTCCTGCACAGCACCTGGCAACGACGCTGGATGATGCAGCCCCGCACTGGATTGATGGCGTGCCCGCCGTGATCTGTGCCAAGGGAATCGAACGCGATACAGACCGGCTGATGTCAGCCGTTGCCCGTGACCAGCTCGGCAGGCGGGCACCGCTGGCCGTATTGTCAGGACCGACTTTTGCCCGCGAAGTAGCCCTCGGGCTTCCCGCTGCTGTCACGCTGGCAGTCGAAGACCGGGCCATCGGCGACAGGCTGGTGGAACTGCTGGGCTCCCCCACATTCCGGCCTTATCTGACCGATGATGTCATTGGTGCGGAAATTGGCGGAACGGTGAAAAACGTACTCGCCATTGCCTGCGGCATCATTGAAGGCAAGCAGCTTGGCGACAACGCCCGGGCGGCCCTTGTGACCCGTGGTCTGGCTGAAATGACCCGGCTTTGCACCGCACTTGGCGGGCGGGCTGAAACCATGGCCGGGCTGTCCGGTCTTGGCGATGTCACCCTGACCTGCAACGCCACCCAGTCGCGGAATTTCAGCTTTGGCGTCGCGCTCGGGGAAGGCCGCTCACTGGCGGACCTTCTGGCAGAAGGCACTACTGTCGAAGGCTTCCATTCATCGGAAGCTGTCTCCCGCATGGCACGAAATGCCGGCATCGACGCCCCGGTCTGTGCTGCGGTCGATGGTATTCTGAACAGTTTTGCCGATATTGATGCAACAATTTCCGGCCTGATGAACAGACCCTTCCGCGAGGAATAGCCGGTCAGTCCGGCTTCTTGCCGGTGGTATCGCCGCCGGCATCAGGCGCATCGGCCTCTTCTCCGGATTCATCACCGTCAGCCGATTCGCTGTCACCTTCTGCACCCTCCGGCGTCACCGATACACCGCGGGTTTCCAGCAACCGTTCCACACGACCGATATTCTTCTGCAGGACATGGACGTTATTTGTTGAACCGGCTTCCCGATAGACTTCCATGGCCCCCCTGAACGAAGAGGCCGCACGCTGCAGCAGGGAATTATCTCCGGTGGCCTTGCCCAGTGAAAAAAGGGCCGCGCCAAGGTTGTTCTGCGATGCCGCCCATAGCCCGGGAACCGCCTCCCGTCTCCGGACTTCCAGCGCTTTCATGAAGCATTCAACCGCCTGTTCAGCGAGCGCCGTACCCGAGAAGCTCTCCGCCAGTTGCGCCAGCGTGATCCCCTGACTGTTCATCAGTTCTGACCAGCGGGCGGGAGAACGCCCCCGCGTGAACACTTTCAGCGCTTCTCCATAAGCCTGGATCGCAGCCTGCAAAGATCGCGGTTCATTGCTGTTTGCCCCATGCCGGTACAATGCATGCCCCCGGTTCATCTGGGCCAGTGCCCAGTCATCCGGCTGGCTGTCAGCTCCGAAGGCATCTGCAGCGCTGGCAAAGGCTTCTGCTGCCGTTGTCAGACAGGAGGGTTCATCACTGAGATCAGCCAGCGACATGTAACAGGCCGCCCGGTGTGACTGCGCCATACCGGCATCCAGCGGCAGAGAGGCCGCAGCCGGCATTTCAAGGGCTTTCCACAGCGTCTCCGCCGCAATATTCATCATTTCCACATTGCGGGTACGCCCGGCAAGCGCTGCCAGACAATTGCCATAGGTTGCCTGCGCAGAGAACATCTGATTATCGGTCAATCCTGACGGCCCGGCCTGAAACGTCTCTGACAACCGGTCGAGAACAGGCCCCAGTTCGATCAGTATTTCTCTCAGATGGAGTTCATTCCGCGGCGGCACAGCAGCCAGAATGGCCGCATAAATCAGATCGCTGATCTCGACACTGAAATTGACCGGCACCCGCAGCAGGTCACCAAGACCAACGGCACCCGGCTTGGTCAGCGGCTCCTGTCGTACCGGGAACAGGCGAATATTGAGATCACCGCTCTCTGCGGCGACAGTTCCCCAGATCACCACATCTGCATTCACCAACAATGCCTGCTCGAGCGCAACCTCCGCTGCCGCAGCGAGACGCCCTGCCAGCGCCCCTTCACCTGACATCTCGATCTTCTTTGACGACACTTTGAGGGCAACTTCCGAGCGCATCGACAACCCGCGCATCATGACCCCTTCCGGGCCATCAACCTGCGGGTCGCCAAATGGCGACAACAGGGCAACAACCGATGCCCCCGGCGCGTTACTAACAGCACCCGCAGCTTGCGACGCGGCCAGCGCATCATCCTGCTTTCCCAGAAAGAGGCTTAACAGGCTTTGAAAGAAAGACATCGGCAAGGTTGATCCGGTTATGATCTGACGAGTTTAATCGACAGACGCAGGCTTCGCCAATATCAGAAGCCGAGAGCGTTCTCGCCTGGACCTAAAAATCCGTGCAGCGACCCTTCTGTTCCCAGTCACCAAACCGGGTTGGTTCCGGGCCTTTCGGCCCGCCAACTTCCTTCGGTTCAACAGCCGCTGGCGTTTTTGCTGTGCTGTCCGGTCCTGTTTCCGGAACGGACGCATCTTCCTTGCTGGGGGTGTCACTCATCTTGAAGCTCTCCGGATTTACTTCATATATAGCGCGCTTACCGGGCGCGCCAAGCCGCGTCGATATGGAACACAGAAGAGATGTCACAGGGTTATCTGAAAACAACTTTGCTGCTGGCGGCGCTGACCGCCGTGTTTGTTGGTGCCGGATGGCTGGCCGGCGGACAGGGCGGTATGATCATCGCTCTGTTGTTTGCAGGTGGTATGAATCTGTTTTCCTACTGGAATGCAGACAAGATCGTGTTGCGCATGTACGGCGCACGCGAGGTTGACCGACGGTCTGCACCCGGGTTTTACGGTATTGTCGAGACACTCGCCGCAAAGGCCGGTATGCCGATGCCGAAAGTCTATATCATGGACAATCCGCAGCCGAATGCCTTCGCCACCGGACGAAATCCGGAAAATGCTGCTGTCGCCGCAACCACCGGACTGCTGAAAATTCTGAACGATCAGGAGATCGCCGGGGTGATGGCCCATGAACTTGCGCATGTGCAAAACCGCGACACCCTGATAATGACGGTCACTGCAACCATTGCCGGGGCCATCAGTGCGATGGCGAATATGCTGATGTTTTCTTCGCTGTTCGGCAGCCGTGACAACAACAATCCGCTTGGCGGTCTTGGTGCCCTTCTGGTCATGCTGCTGGCGCCTTTCGCCGCAATGCTGGTGCAGATGGCGATCAGCCGGTCCCGCGAATATGAGGCTGACCGTATTGGCGCTGAAATCTGCGGCAGACCACTCTGGCTTGCCTCGGCCCTGGAGAAATTGCAAAACGGTGCTCAGCGGATTGATAACACTGCCGCAGAGCGCAACCCGGCAACCGCCCATCTCTTCATCGTCAATCCTCTGCATGCGCGGTCTGTCGACAGCCTGTTCTCTACCCATCCGAACATGGATGAGCGTATCCGGAGATTACGGGCGATGGCGGGCGTGGATGCCCCTGTCCGTAATCCCTGGAGTTAACCGGTTTGGCCCGTAAGACAGCAGCAGAACAGAATATCCGCACAGGCCGTGCGGCAACCACCGCCCGACAATATGCACGGGACATGGTGCATAACTGCATCGATCGCGGGCGCGCCACCCCGGAAGGGGCACAGCCCGGCCTGGCACCCGGTGATGATGCATTTGCCCGCAGACTCGCCCGCATGACGATTCGTCATATCGGCGAACTCGATCATATTCTCTCGCAACTGATGGACCGGCCACTGCCGGATCGTGACGGCCTGACCCGCAATGCGCTGCGCATCGGCCTGTGCGAGCTGATGTTCATGGAAACCGCAGATCACGCGGCAACCGACGAGGCTGTACGCCTTGCCCCGCCCAAACATACCGGACTGGTCAATGCGGTGCTCCGCAATTTTGTGCGCCGTCGCAGGGAACTGGCTTTCCCGACCCGTATGGCGGTGAATATTCCGGCCTGGCTGTACAGCGGATGGGAGGCGTCTCTTGGGCGTGACCTTGCAGACCGTACTGCCGCACAGCTGACAACCGACCCGCCGCTTGACCTGACCATCCGCGAGGCACCGGACGAGTGGGCTAAGAAACTTGATGGCCAGCGCATTGGTGCCTCGACAGTCCGGGTGCCGGTTGGCAATGCCGTAACCCTGATCGAAGGCTATAAGGAAGGTGCCTGGTGGGTGCAGGATGCAGCCGCCGCCCTACCCGTTGCCCTGCTTGGCGAGATCAGCGGCAAGACGGTCTATGACCTGTGTGCGGCACCCGGTGGTAAAACCGCCCAGATGGTTGCTGCCGGTGCCAGTGTAACCGCCCTCGACCGGTCCGACCGGCGGCTGGCGCGGCTTGAGAAAAATCTTGAGCGGCTGGGTCTGGAAACGCTCCTCATCAACGAAGATGCGGCGGAATGGAAACCCGACGGTCCGGCTGATGCCGTCCTGCTTGATGCCCCCTGCTCTGCGACCGGCACATTGCGCCGCCATCCGGATGTTGCCTGGACCAAGCGTCCGGAAGACGTGAAGTCATTGCAGGATGTGCAGAAACGCCTGCTGGCATCCGCCGCCAGAATCGTCACTCCGGACGGCGTACTGCTGTATTGCGTCTGTTCATTGCAGCCTGAAGAAGGGCCTGAAATCATCGCTGATTTCCTGGCCCGGAATCCCGGCTGGCGGATTGACCCGGTCACGGCAGAGGAAGCACCCGATTTTGCTGCCGCCATAATGCCCGAAGGGACAGTCCGCACGCATCCCGGTATTCTGGCTGACAAAGGCGGCGTCGACGGCTTTTATATATGTCGCCTGAAACAGAACGCCTGAACATGTCAGAAAGAACAGACACAGCCGCGAAGATGGGGTCGGAACGCAGTTTCGCCATCGTGTTTGCCGTGGTCTTCGTCATTATCGGTGCATTTCCGCTGCTGTATGACGGAGCGATCCGCCTCTGGTCTTTCGGAATTGCTGCCGTCTTCCTTGCTGCCGGCTTTCTGTTTCCTGTCGTTCTGCGACCGCTCAACCGTCTCTGGTTTCAGATTGGCCTGCTGATGCACCGGGTCGTCAATCCCGTCATCATGGGCCTGATCTTTTTCCTCGCTGTAACGCCAACCGGCCTCATCATGCGGGCTCTGGGCAAGGATCCTCTGCGACGCAGCTTTGACCGGGATGCCGAAACTTACTGGATCACCCGGGACCCGCCGGGGCCTGACGCCCAATCCATGAAGAACCAGTTCTGACAGCCGCCCGGCCTTGCCTTACCCGACTTGTACCAGTAGGACATGAGTGCTGTTGCGGGCCAGAAAATCCGCAGTCAAAATCGCCGAAACTCCGGATTTGATCATGAGCTTTATCACTGAATTCTGGCAGTTCCTCAAAGTCCGCAAGAAATTCTGGATGCTGCCCATCATTATTCTGATGGTCGTGTTCGGCGGGCTGGTTATCCTCGCGAAGGGGTCCGCAATCGCCCCTTTCATCTATACAATCTTCTGATCCTGCGGGAATGTACTCTCTCGGTCTTTCCGCTTTCTATCACGACAGCGCCGCAGCTCTGGTGCGGGATGGCGAAATCATTGCCGCCGCACAGGAAGAGCGCTTCAGCCGCCGGAAACATGATTCCGACTTTCCCCTGAATGCCCTGGCCTATTGTCTGGAAACCGCAGACCTGTCCCTCAGCGAGGTCGATCTGGTCACGTTCTATGACAAGCCGTTCCTGAAATTCGAACGGCTGCTGGAAACCTATGTCACTTTCGCACCCCGCGGGTTTCAGTCATTCCGGAAAGCGGTTCCGGTCTGGCTGAAGGAAAAACTGTTCCAGAAAGACCTGCTGATCAAGGCACTGAAATCCGTCGATCCGGCATTTGATCCGGCGGATCGTCTGCTGTTCGGTGAACATCATTTCAGTCACGCCGCCAGTGCCTACTACCCTTCGCCGTTTGATGAAGCTGTTGTCCTGACCATGGACGGGGTCGGTGAATGGGCCACAACCTCGGTTGCCATTGGCCGGGGGCGGGAACTGGAAGTCATCCGGGAAATCCATTTTCCACACTCGCTGGGACTGCTTTATTCCGCGATGACCTATTACACCGGTTTCCGGGTCAATTCCGGTGAATACAAGGTCATGGGACTCGCCCCTTACGGCGAGCCGAAATACCGCGACCTGCTGCTGGATCACGTTATCGACCTGAAGCCGGACGGGTCTTTCCGTCTGGATCAGAGCTATTTCGATTACTGCACCGGCCTGCGGATGACCAATGACAAGTGGGATGCCCTGTTCGGTGGTCCTGCCCGGCAGCCGGAAGAACTGCTGACGCAGCGGCATATGGATCTTGCCGCCTCGGTTCAGGCGGTCATTGAAGAAGCCGTGCTGCGCCTGACCCGGTCACTGGCGGCCGAGACAGGCATTCGTAATCTGTGTCTGGCTGGCGGGGTTGCCCTCAACTGCGTCGCCAATGGCAAGGTATTGCGTGACCGCGCCTTTGACCGGATCTGGGTACAGCCTGCCTCCGGTGATGCAGGCGGGGCACTGGGTGCCGCCCTGTCCGCCTGTTATCTGCATGCCGGTCAGGAACGCCCGGCAGCGAACGGCAGGGACAGCATGAAGGGCTCCTATCTGGGACCGGTTTTTGCCCAGTCTGATATCGAATCCCGGCTGACCGCCGCAGGGGCCCGGTTTACCGTAGTCAGTGATGACGAACTGATCACCCGGACAGCCGATGCCCTGGCCACAGAAGCCGCTGTCGGCTGGTTTCAGGGACGGATGGAATATGGACCACGTGCCCTTGGCGGTCGCTCCATTCTGGCAGACCCCCGTTCACCTGCCATGCAGAAGACCCTCAATCTGAAGGTTAAGTACCGGGAATCCTTCCGTCCGTTCGCCCCGTCAGTGCTGCGCGAGGATGTCGGGGACTGGTTTGAACTGGATGAAGACAGCCCCTATATGCTGATGGTCGCAGATGTAGTCGAGAAGCGGCGGCTGACCATGAGCAAGGAAGAACAGGCGTTGTTTGGTATCGAGAAACTGAATGTGCCGCGCTCGGATATTCCGGCTGTAACGCATGTCGATTATTCCGCACGGATTCAGACCGTCCATCATGAGACAAACCCGCGCTATCATGATCTGATCACGGCCTTCCGTGATCGCACAGGTTGCCCCATTCTGGTCAATACCAGCTTCAATGTCCGGGGCGAGCCCATTGTCTGCACCCCGGAAGACGCCTTTCGCTGCATGATGGGATCAGAGATTGATCTGCTGGCTGTCGGTAATTGTCTGCTGCGCAAGGAAGATCAGAATCCCGACCTTGCACTTGATTACAAAAACGCTTTCGATCTCGACTGAGTCGCTTCCGCGACAGGTTTGTTTTCGAATAAGGATTGTGCCCCGTGAATGCCGCCCTGTACCGGCTGATAACCGAAAATCCGCTTTCCCGGTCGCTCCTGACACCTGCCATCCGGGTGGAAGATATCGTCGCGGATGCCCCTGACCTGGTCGAAGGGTCAACCGAGGCCGGACAGGCAATCATCAATGCGCTGGCAAAAGGCCATAGCATCGACTGGACCGCCGGTGGCAATGGTCCCGCGGCCCGGGATGCGCATGGGCTGCTGTGGCTGCGCGATCTCCGCACGCTTGGTTCTGACAGTGCTGCGGCAACGGCCCGGCGACTGATGCTCGACTGGATTTCCGCCGGAGAAAATCAGAAAAGAACCCCGTTTCTGCCGGCTGTCATTGCCACACGGCTGACAAATCTGCTGCGGGCCCGGTCGATGCTGCGTTCCGGCGATCCTGACACTGACACTGCCTATGCGGATCTGGTCAGCCGGGATATCCGGCGTCTCCGCATTCTCGCTGTCCTGCCGCAGACCCCACTCGACAAGTTACAGATTGGTCTGGCGCTGCTGTCCGTTACCGCTTCTGTCGGACGCCAGAAAGAACTGGGCAGGAAGGGGCTCAAACTTGCCCTCGCCGGCCTGAAGGGCCTGCAGCATCCGGATGGGGGCGCAACCCAGCCCGGCGCAGGCTATACCTACCTTCTGCTGGAACATCTCGTTATCCTGCGAACGGCGCTGCGGGCTGGCGGAGGCACCATTCCCGCCCCCCTGACCGAAGCGATCGAGCGGGCGGCGGGTGCTGTCAGAACTTTGCGCCATCCAGATGGCGGTTTGCTCGGATTCAGCCGGGGGCCGGTCCTGTCATCCCAGCGGATCGGTAAGCTGCTCTCGGCAAGCCGTACACCGGCACAGGCGGTCACATTGCTGGCGGACAGCGGTTATGCACGGGCGTCAGCCGGTGACGTCATGGCATTCCTGTCCGGCAACATCACCACACCGGGATTGCCGCTGGAAATTTCCGCTGATGGACGACGGCTGATCCTGTCCCGGCCCGATACCGGCCTGTCCGGGTTGCAGATCGCCCGTGCCCCGGGAAACGACATCAAAACCGAAGACCTGCAGGCCAGCACCTCCGATGAAGGACATCTGCTGAGTGCAAAACAGACCATCGGAAAACTGGTTCAGGAACGAACTGTCTTCCTGCCCCGCAAAGGCGCAGATATTCGTGGCGAGGACAGCTTCCGGTCCACCTCAAAAACCAGCAGCCAGCAGGTCGCCATTCAGTTTCATCTGCCCTCCGGCGCCGATGTTGTCCCCAGCAGCGACGGTACGTCTTTCATCATAAGACCGGGAGAACGACGACCGGGCTGGCGTTTCAGATATCGTGGCGGTGAGGTTGTGATTGAGGAAACCATCGACCCGGCATCCGGCAGACGGGCACCGACGCTGGTGCTCAGCACCGCCCTCGAAAATGGTGCCGGGCAACTGAACTGGGGTTTCCGGCGGATCGAAGGTTGATATTCCGGCTTTTCGGGGCTTTATCAGAATAAATTCATAACGCCGCAGACTGAAAGCCCGCCACGAATGAAACGTCAGATCCTTAATCTGCTGGTCGGACTGCTCCATGCGATGGCCCGGGGTCTTGACCGGCTCATTCAGGCACTGACCGGCAGACGACAGATGCTGCAGAGCGGGCTCGCCGAGCGCCTCGCACCCGTGCATGAGCAGGCGACAGCATACGGCACCATCCGGCTGGCAACCCCTTCCGAGGCCTGTCTTATGCGGGCCGAAACCCTGTTCACCAAAGAACCGGACATGATCGACTGGATCGACAGCTTTTCGGAGGATTTCGTACTCTGGGATATCGGGGCCAATGTCGGCATCTATTCGATTTATGCCGGCCTGAAAGGCGGCGGCCGGGTATTTTCCTTCGAGCCGGAATCAGCCAACTACTGGGTGCTGAACCGCAATATCCATCTGAACGGTCTGGACGGACATTGCACCGCCTATTGCCTGCCCCTGTCAGACCGGGCCGGGGTAACACGGCTGGCCCTGCATACCACGATGATCGGGGATGCCCTGCATAACCTCACCGGCGTCGACGGGCTTGTCGACACGGCCTCAACGCATCATCAGGGTGCCGTCACGATTACCGCAGATGAAGCGATCACGACCCTCGGCATACCGGCGCCGACCCATCTCAAGATCGATGTCGACGGGGCAGAAGCCCTGATTATCCGGGGTGCCACCAACCTGTTGCGAAATCCGGCGCTTCAGTCGATTCTTGTCGAACTTGATGATATTGCGGTTGATCCCGGCCTCGAAGTTGCCAGCGCCCTGACCGACGCAGGTTTCGTGATTGCATCCAGCCAGGCATCACCCATCGCAACCGGGCGGTTCGCCGCCATCAGAAATTATATCTATGTCCGTGGTGACACCGTCCCGCCGACTGACACATAAGGAGCAAACCATGTATTTCGCAATCCAGTGCATCGACAAGCCGGACCACAGTCATGTGCGGGCAGAAACCCGCCCGGTTCATCTCGATTATCTTCGTTCAAAGGTCGGACAGGTCTTCTGCGCCGGCCCCCTGCAGGATGAAGCCGGCAATGCCATCGGCAGCCTGATCATCATGGATTTTGCAGACCGTGCAGAAGCTGAGGCCTTTGCCGCCGGCGACCCCTATGCAAAGGCTGGCCTGTTCTCCACGGTCACCATCACCCGCTGGGCAAAAGCCCTGCCGGCTGACTGAGGGAAATGATACATGGCATACTGGCTGGTTAAATCCGAACCTGGTTCCTGGTCATGGGACGATCAGGTGAAGAAGGGCGTCGAACACTGGGACGGCGTTCGCAACTACCAGGCTGCCAACAACATGAAGGCCATGAAGACCGGTGATCTCGCCTTCTTCTATCATTCCGTCAACGAAAAGCAGATTGTCGGCATCGTCGAAGTCGTGAAGGAATATTACCCGGACCCGTCAGACGCCAAAGGGCGCTTCGGGATGGTTGACTTCAAGACGGTGAAGCCCTTCAGAACGCCGGTGACACTCGCCGAAATCAAGGCGGACGAACGGTTGCAGCATCTGGCACTGGTCCGCCAGTCACGTCTGTCTGTAACGCCGATTGACCCTGATGCCTGGACGTTGCTCTGCTCCCTCGGTGGCGTCACCCCCTGATGGCTGTCTGGCGCGATGACGGGGCTGCCGACCTGTGTGCGGCAGACGAACTGGCGGAAATGGATGCCCGTCCGTTCGATCTGGAACGCAATGGCGCCCGGTATCCTCTGCTCGCCATCCGGACAGGCGACGATATCCATGTCTATCATAATGCCTGCCCGCATATCGGCGTACCGCTGCACTGGGGCACAGAAGGCATGATGAACCTGCAGGGCACCCACCTGATCTGCTCAACCCATGGCGCGCAGTTCAGGGTTGGAGACGGCTACTGCATCATCGGCCCCTGCAAAGGGCAGAGCCTTGGGAAAGTCCCGTCCCGGATCGAGGATGGCCGGGTCATCGCTGAACTGCAGCCGTAACCACCACCTTCCATGTCCTGCAAACAATGCAGGGATTCAAAAAACACAGTTGTCCGTATTTCCAACCATCGTATGATCTGATTTCCCGTCCCGGATCCGGGGCAGCAAACCTGGTTTGTAATGGAAATTCGGTTTCCTATGTGGCTGCGGGTGGTCGACCGCCCGGGGGCACGTGTCTTCGCTGCCCTGTCAGGGATGGAGTCGTTTTCGCGCGCCCTGATTGCCGGTGTCATGCCGCTGGAGGCCTATCGCCTGCTGGAGACAGCAGCGAAGGTCAGTCAGGCCTATGCCATTGTCGGTGGTTTCTCGCTGATTGTCAGCCTGATGGTGCCGCTGATGATGCGGAAGGTCCGGCGAAAATGGGTCTTCAGTGCGGGCTGTCTCTGCATGGTGGCGGCTCCCCTGCTGATGATTACCGGTGAAAAACTCCCCTTTCTTGCCGGGCTTCAGTTTCGCTCCCTGGCCGTGGTCTTCGCCAATATCGCGCTGAACCTCTACATTCTTGATTACATCCGCCGGAAGGAATTCCTCGTCGCGGAACCGAAAAGACTGGCGGCGATGGGCTTTGCCTGGTGTATCGGGCCGGGTATCGGCATCTGGCTGCACAAGGAGTTCGGTGCCCTCTACGTATTCGTGCCCAGCGCCATCGCAGCGATGATGACGCTGTTTTATTTCTGGTACCTTCGCATGAAGGACAATCCCATGGTGGCTCCCGCAAAAGGCAAGCCACCAAGCGCCATGGCCAACATTCGCCGGTTCATATCGCAGCCCCGAATGCGGCTGGCCTGGGTTATCACCTTCACGCGGTCCAGCTTCTGGACAACATTTTTCGTCTATCCTCCCTTGTCGATCATCAAGGCCGGTGGTGATCCGATGATCGCCGCCGTCATGCTGTCGGCAGGTCAGGGACTGCTGTTTCTGGCCCCCATCTTCGGACGCCTCGGCGGGCGTATCGGTGTCCGTCAGGTAATCACCGGTGCGTTGATTGTGGGTGGTCTGGCGACCATCGCCGGGGGATTCAGCGCACCCTATCCGATCGTGACGGCCCTGCTATTCTTCCTCGCGGCTGGCGGCAATGCCGCGCTGGATGCGGTCGGTAATATTCCGTTCCTGCGGGCGGTTCACAGCTACGAGCGTGCGGAAATGACTTCGGTCTTCCGGACCTATATCGAGATGTCCCAGTTGCTGCCACAGGCGATCTTCACGCTGGCACTGGTATATCTGCCATTTGAGTCCGTTTTCTATCTGCTTGGGGCGTTTTTCCTGTTCACCGCCTGCCTGTCGCGCATGTTGCCCAGACGATTATAGCTTTGCCATTGATCTGACCCACAGACTGCCTAATTCAGCTATCCGGATTATCCCTCATTTGAGAGGCCGGAGAAATAGGCTACAGTGGCGATATGAGTGAGATACAGGCAATGGAAATGCGCGTCGCACGCTTCAGGATCGGCGATATCGTCCGGCACAGGGTCTACCCGTTCCGCGGGGTGATCGTCGATGTCGATCCGGAGTTCGCCAATACGGACGAATGGTATGAGTCAATTCCGGCCGAGATGCGCCCGAAGAAAGATCAGCCTTTCTATCACATCCTCGCTGAAAATGAGGAAACGACCTACAATGCCTATGTGTCGGAACAAAACCTGATTCCGGACAGCCCGGACCCGGTTTCACATCCGGACATCCCCGAGTTCTTCGATGATCTGGTTGATGGCCGCTATGTCAGCCATGAACGGGCCATGCACTGAGGCCCTGACGCAAGCCGCTTCACTGCTGCACCGGGAGCACTGTATTCCGGGAAATCAGTCGGTCGGCTTGTGATATTCCGGTACCAGACCGGCAATCACAGTCGAGACAACCTCAAGATCGCCCGTCATTGCTGCCTGCCGGAGATGTTCGACCGCATCCGTGATTGCCACGCGTTCAATCGTCCGCGGCTCCGCCAGCAGGATACCGGAAACTGCGGTCTCCACCAGTGGTTCGCCGCCGTGAATCAGCTCTTCATAGAGCTTCTCGCCGGGGCGCAGACCCGTGAATTCAATCTTCACATCCTCATCCGGCCGCAGACCGGCGAGACGGATCATCTGGCGGGCCAGGTCGACAATCCTGACCGGCTGCCCCATATCGAGAACGAAGATCCGTCCCGGTGCACGGGCATCGAGACAGGCCGTCTGCAACACCAGTTCAACCGCTTCCCGGACCGTCATGAAATACCGGGTCACTTCCGGATGGGTTACCGTCAGCGGCCCGCCGGCCTTCAGCTGGCGTTCAAACAGCGGAACAACCGAACCGGTCGATCCCAGAACATTACCAAAGCGGACAGTCACGAAATCGGTTCCCGTGTTATCACGGTCCAGCGACTGAACATAACATTCAGCAATCCGTTTCGACGCCCCCATGATATTCGTCGGGTTGACCGCCTTGTCGGTCGATATCATCACCATTTTCGGCACCGCCGCGGCAACGCAGGCATCCGCCACATTGCAGGTTCCGACCACATTGGTCAGCATGCCCTCAAGCGGATTCATCTCGACCATCGGGACATGTTTCAGCGCCGCCGCATGAAAGACCACATCCGGCGATTCCGACTGCATCAGTGACAAAATCCGGGACCGGTCACGCACATCGGCGAGAACAGTCCGCCGGGCAACATCCGGGAAGGACTGCCCGATCTCCTGATCCACCTGATACAGGTTGAACTCACCATTCTCGACCAGCGTAATCATTGCCGGTCCGAACTGACAGATCTGGTGGGCCAGTTCGGATCCGATGGTTCCTCCGGCGCCCGTTACCAGCACTTTACGGTCACAAAGCAGGGAAGCCATGGCCTTGCGGTCCAGCACCGCCTGCGGGCGCCCCAGCAGGTCTTCAACCGCAATCTCGCGCACTTCCAGACGGTCATCGCTGCCCAGGCCTTCCCGCAACTCACCCGGATCTGGTGCACGGGCCAGTGTCATGCCCAATTGGTCTGCCACAGCAAACAACTCGCGCACCCTCTCTCCCGGCAAGCCTTCCTTGGTCAGAACCAGCCGCTGCGGCCGGTTACCTCTGGCCGACAGATCAGTTACCACACGCTCAATATCACTGCTGGCCCCGATGACCTCATGCCCGCGAATAACCCGCCCGACACGACCCGGCGTATCGCTGACGATGCCAACAACTTCATAAGCACTTTCGCTGCGGGCCAGTGACTGCAGGAACAGGTCTGCCTCGTCACCGGCACCTACCAGCAGAATCGGAATCCTGCGCTCCGTCGACTGCATCCGGGAAAGCTCGATCCGGCGGTCCTTGGCCATACGGTACAGAAAGCGCGGCCCGCCGAGCATGGCCATCAGCAAGAACCAGTTGATGACCAGAAAGGACCGGGGCAGGTCTTCAAGCCGGGTCAGAAAAAACATCACCGGCAGGAAAATCAGGATGGTCAGTGTCGAGGCCTTGGCAATGGCGGTCAGGTCCATCAGCGAGGCATAACGCCAGACGCCGCGATAAAGCCGGCTGCGCCAGAAAACGACACCGCCGATGGCAGCAAAAATCAGCGACCAGCCAACAATAGATGTGATGGGATAGAACGTCAGCACATCACCAAGACGCAGATACAGGGCAAGCGGCAGCGACAGTCCGGCCATGATCACGTCATGGCCGAAAGCGATATAGCCCTTGCTGAAGGATGTTGTTCTGGTGCGCATTTGTCCGGATTACTGATTCACAGATCGCTGGCGATAAACCAATCGACTGTTGCCTGCAATCCCTGTTCTACCGTGAAAGGAGGCTGCCAGTCGAGTTCCTGACGGATCAGGCTGTCATCGAGACAAAGTGAGCCGGTGACCCGCCGGGCCATATCACCCCGCCCGGCCAGACCTGCGGCACATGTCAGCATAGCCGGCGGAAAGGGCAGTAGGCAGGCCCTCCGCCCCATCGCTGCGGAAATCCGGCGCAGCAGGTCAGGCATCGACAGGTCTTCACCATCACGGATCAGAAAAGTCTGGTTCGCAGCCTTCGGATGTATCATCGACTGATGAATAGCATCAGCAAGGTTGCCGACATAAAGCAGGCTGCGGGCGTTGCGGACAGACCCCAGCGGCAACGGCAGACCCCGCCGGCAAAGCCGCAGCAGCGACAGGAAATTCGCCTTCACCGCCGGGCCATAAATCAGCGGCGGCCGCAGGATCACGACCTCAAGTCCCGTCGATCCGGCGATGTCCCGCAAACCTTCCTCGGCTTCCCATTTTGACAGGCCATAGGGATCATCCGGAGGAGACAGGACTGCTTCCCTGTAGGGACCGGCCTCGGTTTCCTCGCCATTCACCTTGATGCTGGAAAGGAACACCAGACGACGGACCCCGGCCTCTGCCGCCTGTTTGGCCAGTTGCAGGGTACCTTCCCGGTTGACCCGGCGGAACGCCGCCAACGGATCGTCAGCCGTATCCTTCATGATATGCGCACGCCCGGCGAGATGGACGACCATATCGATATCTGCCAGCGCCGGACGCCAGTCTGTCGCATCGTCAATTTCCCCGACGACCCGGCAGGATGCAGCCCCGTCCGGCACCTGTTCCTGCCGCGTTGCGGCGATAACCTGATGCCCTTTATCGGTTAGATAGCGGCAAACCGGCGGGCCGGTAAAGCCCGTGGCACCCGTTACCAGCACCCGCAACTGCGTCACGCCGTATGATCCCTGCCAGCCGTCGCTCCCCGGCCGGCAATGACATCATCCAGCACATCGATAAACTGTCGCGCCTGCGTCTCGCGGCTGTGCAGGTTTGCCGCAGCATGGCTGTTCGCAGCAAGTGAGGTACGCAGGGCTTCATCATCCAGCAGACGCACTGCCGCATCGGCCAGTGCTTCCGGATCTTCCGCGGCAACCACAAGCCCGGCAGCATCATCGTGAACAATCGCGGTCGCTTCACCTTCGGGTGCTGCGATCAGCACCGGCAGCCCCATACCCATTGCCTCGAAAATTTTCGAGGGAATAACTTCGGCAAAGGTCGGGGAATCCTTCAGATGTACCAGTGCAACATTGCACAGGCTCCAGACGGCAGGCATCCGTTCCTTCGGCTGCATCGGCAGAAAACGCATCTGCTTTCCCGCCACACCGGAAGCCGTGGCCCGCTCGATCAGCATTTCCCGTTCCGCACCTGCACCGGCCAGCATGAAGACAACCCGGTCCTCGCCCCGCTGCTTCAGAACCTCTGCCGCGCCCACAACATTTGATAAGGCGTGGGCCATGCCGTGCGTGCCGACATATCCCACAACAAACCGGTCGGTCAGGTCCCATTCCGCTGCCAGTTCCGCATCCCGGTCACGGGGGGCATAGCGCGGCAGGTCGACCCCGTTGATGACAATCGCGATCTTGTCGCCATCAATATTCCGGGAAACCAGATCACGTTTGAAAGACCGGGTCAGGGCAATCACCGCCGCTGACCGGCGATACAGGAACAGCTCCAGTTTCTCGAACAGGCTGAGCAATGTGCTTTTCTTCATCGCACCAACTGCCGTGATCGACTTCGGCCAGATGTCACCCAGTTCAAAAACAAACGGGGTGCGCCGGATCAGGCCGGTAAACCAACCCGCCACCGCAGAAAAGAACTGCGGCGATGTCGCCACCACCACATCATGGCGGGCCTGAAAAATGCCGGCGACGGAGCCGGTAAAGAAGAAACTGATGAAGTCGGCCATACGCCGCAGGGTACCCCGGTTGGCCGCAATATAGGTTTTCACCCGTACAACCCGGATACCGGACATCTCCTCCGTCTGATACCAGGCATTGCGGTAGCCGTCATAAACCCGGCCTTCCGGGAAATTCGGGGCACAGGTAATCACCGTCACCTCATGCCCCCATTTCGCCCAGTAACAGGCACGTTCGAAAACCCGCGTCGCTGCAGCATTCGTCTCGGGTGGAAAGTTCTCGGTAAAAAACAGAATGCGCATCAGTGGGGTTGCCTGTTGAGATGGAAAAGCAGCCCACAGACCAGTGCGACTGCAACCAGTAAGCCTACTCCCGGAACTCCGTTAACGGAATAGGCAGCACAGCCAATCAGGCCCGTATTTGTAACCGCAATCACCCTGACCACCGCCACCGGGCCACGGCCATGTTCATTCGATGCCCGCTGATAGAAATGCTCCCGATGGGCGAGCCATACCTTTTCGCCACGAAACAGGCGTTTCAGCAGGGTAATGGTAGCATCTGCCAGATAGTAAAGGGGCAGGATAACGGCGGCTTCCGGGTGTCCGTACAAAGCCATCCAGAGCAGCGCCGCCCCCAGCATGAAACCAAGTGGGATGCTGCCGACATCACCCAGGAATATCCGGGCCGGATGCCGGTTCCAGACCAGAAACCCGGCCATCGCACCGGCAGCGGCAACCGCAAACAGGGTGGCCTGAGACCAGCTGGCCGGCATCCCGGCCAGCCACCAGACGATACCGGTACCAGCACCGACGGAAATCGTCTCGATTGAGGAGATCCCGTCAATTCCATCCATGAAGTTGTAGAGATTGATGAACCATATCCACCCCAGCCCGGCCACGGCCAGCACCAGCCCGTAAGGCAGATAAGCGGGCATCGGCACCACATCGACCGCCAGATAAAGGGCAATAACCACAACACCGGCCTGCAGAACAAAGCGAACAGCCGCAGGTAAAGGCCGGGCGTCATCCACCACGGAAACAACAGCCAGGATAACTGTCGACAGCAGCAGACCCGCCTCCGCCGCTCCTCCGCCAGCCGGTCCGAAAACCAGCAAACCAGCCCAGATAGCCAGCATGACCCCGATTCCACCGCCACGCGGCACCGGTTTCGTATGGCTGGAACGCTCATTTGGCAGATCGGGAAGCCGGTTCACCAGCACAGGAATCGACAGGCGGACAAACAGAATGGCCAGAACACAGCACAGGACTGCCGTGACAAGCAGATCAGACAGTCTCCCGTCCTCCATCATCATGCTCCACCGTTGCCGCAAAGGCGAAGGACAGGAAAACCGCACCCAGCCACCAGTTCTGCCAGGCCCCGAAACTCAGGGAAGCCGTCCCGATAATCGCCACTGCCTGACCAAACAGTAACGCAGTCTGTGCCCGGCTGCGTCCGACAGATCCGATCCATTGCAGCAACAGTACCAGAACAGCCGCCAGCATCGCCATACCAACAGCACCAAGCTCCAGCCAGATTTGCAGGAACCAGTTATGCGGATGTAGCGGCATCAACTGTTCAACGAACTGGATATTGGATCCGTCCGGTTCCGTCACAAAGACCTCAACCTCGGTATTGCCACCGGGAACATGACGGGACGAATCCAGCCCCCAGCCGAGGACGGGCTTTTCAGCAATCCGTTCTGCGGTGAACTGCCATGTCCGGAACCGGTGCATGGCGGAATTCGGAAACGGATTATCATATGTGTAATGCGTCTGAAGCGGCGGCATCAGATTCGGGATGACCGGCATCAGAATGGCAATCATACAGACGGAAAATGCGGCAAGTCGCAATGCCCAGCGCCGGAACAGCATATACAGCAGGGCAGCAAACAAACCGGCGCCCGCTGCAATGGCAGCACTGGAGACTGAAACAAACACAATGGCGGCAAGACTACCGAGAACGGCTGCTGCCGCGAGAAGCCGACGACCTGAAGACAAGGCAATTGCAGCAATCGGGAACAGGAATACACCCAGCAGACTGGCCGCGGGTTTAATGAAGTTCATGTCCGCCAGGGGAAGGTCACGATTGACCGCTCCGAAACGGGCGATGCGGTTCAGGGTAGCACCCGTCGCATATTCAAATGCCAGCAGGGCCAGCGTTATCCCGAATCCGATCAGGCAGGCCTGCCGCAGCAGATAGCGTGCTCTGGCATTGGAGTGGCGAATGGCCGCCAGCAAGGCAACACCCCCCAGCAGCACCGCCCCCAGCGTCAGGGCGACCTTCAGGCTTCGTGCCGGGTCAACCGACCAGAAAGCCGACAGCATGCCGTAACCGACAAACGCCAGCAACGCCCCCCCGACCGCCAGACGCGACCGGTGCGAGGCAATCAAATTCCGGACACCCGAGAGATCCAGCGACAGCAATGCGCCGAGAACCGCCAGTATGAATGCCGGAGCCAGCCCCTTCGAAGAGACAACCGAAACCGGCAGGGCGATCAGAAGGGCCGTGATCAGCATCAGCCTCCCGATACGGGATACCAGTCTGTCAGAGGCGACCGTCATGTGAGATAGGCCTGTTCCAGTGCCCGTGCGATGCGTTCACCTGCCTGCCCGTCCCAGAATTCCGGCTGCCGCCCGGTCTTGCCACCTGATGTCAGAACCTCATCCACCGCCCGGACAATCGCCGCCGGATCATTGCCAACGAGATAATTGGTGCCTTCAGCAATGGTGATCGGGCGCTCTGTATTCTGCCGCAAGGTCAGACAGGGAATACCAAGTGCCGTGGTTTCTTCCTGCAGACCGCCGGAATCCGTCAATACCAGCTTCGCACCTTCAATCAGGCCCAGCATTTCAAGATAGCCAAAGGGCGGACAACTGATGATGCCGCTTTTCGCCAGCAGGTCAGACAGGCCAAACCCTTCAATCCGGGAGCGGGTGCGCGGATGAATACCAAAAACAATGCTCAGACGGTCAGACAGAGCCGCCATACAGTCAATCAGCGACCGCAACACAACCGGATCATCAACATTTGACGGCCGATGCAGCGTCAGCAACGCATAGGGCTGCCCGGCCGGCAGCCGGTCACCCAGTGTAGTGGCAGCAGACGTTGCCCGGCGGACGTTCTGAAGCACACTGTCGATCATCACGTTACCGACAAACTGCACCCGCTTTTCATCCACCCCTTCACGACGCAGATTGTCGAGTGCCGAACGTTCCGTGATGAACAGAATATCTGAAATACTGTCCGTGATGACACGGTTGATCTCTTCCGGCATTTCCCGGTCATAACTTCTGAGGCCGGCTTCCACGTGAACGACCGGCACGCTCTTCTTTGCCGCAACCAGCGCACAGGCCACCGTGGAATTGACATCGCCAACAACAATGACTGCAACCGGCGCAACCTCATCAAGCACCGGCTCGAACTTGATCATGACTGTCCCGGTCTGCACCGCATGGCTGCCGGAGCCGACTTCCAGCCGGTAATCCGGCTGCGGAATGCCGAGATCAGTGAAGAACCGGTCATTCAGGTCCGGGTCGTAATGCTGACCGGTATGAACCAGTACCACATCAAAGATATCCCGTGCCTTCAGAGCGGCAATGATTGGTGCAACCTTCATGAAATTCGGACGCGCACCGGCGACACAGATAAGGCGGGGTTTACGGGTCATGAGTTCACCGGCTTGCGGGCAATCAGGGCGATATTTTTGCCGGCAGGGGCAGGAATCAGGGATTCAACGAAACGGGTTACCGGCACGCCGACGCTGTCATACAGCTTTGCCATCGCCGGATTGATCTCGGTCGCCCCCATCAGGCGGTTCACCAGATACCAGGGCAGAATACCCAGCATGTCGCAATAGGTTGCCCGGGCAATCTCGAACCCGGCCT
>TARA_R110000787_G_scaffold14647_10_pt1 | contig 21581 bp, 15 predicted proteins | sample TARA_R110000787 | Tara Oceans TARA_R110000787 (sample SAMEA4397920) | marine metagenome | biome: Polar Biome; feature: [DCM] deep chlorophyll maximum layer (ENVO:01000326); material: water (ENVO:00002006), including particulate matter (ENVO:01000060) such as... | depth 35 m | reverse complement strand
CAAAATCAGATCGAACCAGGAAGCGTTCCGAACGTGCTATGGCCCAGAGTTTATCGCCATCGCACTTCGCGAATGGCTCGGCAATATCGGCGTGAAGACGCTTTACATCACGCCTGCGAGCCCATGGGAAAATGGATACTGCGAAAGCTTCAACTCAAAGCTCAGGGATGAGCTCCTAGCCCGCGAAATCTTCTATGACCTGCGTGAAGCCAAAGCCCTGATCGAAGGGTGGCGACATCATTACAATACGTTCCGGCCACACTCATCACTCGGCTACAAACCACCTGCGCCAAAAGCCATCTTGCCCGCGGCGTTCATACCGCCGTACTATGGGGGTGTAGCAGCATGAACGCCGCTACGTGGAAACCGCCGGACTAACAAAGGCGATGGACCACCTCAGTGGGGCAGACCAAGTGGAGTTGCCCCGTTGCTCAAGCGAGCCGGGTCTTCGGCGGCCTTGCCGCCGCATGAAGGCGTAAGGGCTCAGGCCACCGAGTGCAGTATGCGGCCGGTCAGTGTTGTAGTCTATCCGCCAGGCCTCGATAATCCGGCGAGCATCTTTGAGGCTGTCGAACAGATGCTCGTTCAGACACTCGTCGCGGAAGCGGCCGTTGAAGCTTTCGACGAAAGCATTTTGCGTGGGCTTTCCCGGCGCGATATAGTGCCATTCGACGTCGGCCTTCTTTGCCCATTTCAGGATCGCATGACTGGTCAGTTCGGTCCCATTGTCAGAGACGATCATTTTCGGCTTGCCGCGCGTTTCGATCAGGCGTGACAGTTCGCGTGCCACCCGCGTTCCAGAGATCGAGGTATCGACCAGAATAGTCAGCGCTTCTCTCGCAAAGTCGTCAACGACATTCAGTGTCCTGAACCGTCTTCCATCTGATAAGGCATCAGACACAAAGTCGAGGCTCCAGCGCTGGTTCGAGCCTGTGGGCATCAGCATCGGCGCGCGTGTCCCCACAGCCCGCTTGCGGCCCCGGCGGCGCTTCACCGACAGGCCTTCCTCGGTGTAGATACGGAACACCTTCTTGTGGTTTGCATAGAAGCCCTCCCGCTCCAGCAGGATACCCAGTCGGCGGTAACCGAACCGACGACGTTTGCCTGCCAGAACTTTAAGTTCTTCTCGCAGCGCGTCATCTTCGCCAGTCGTTTTTTCATATTGAAACGTGGAGCGATCCAAATCTGCCAGCTTGCATGCCCGACGCTCGCTCAACTCGTGCACCTTCATCATGTGGTGCACGGCCTTGCGTTTGTCGTCGGGCGTCAGAAGTTTTTTGAGGCAATATCCTTGAGTGCCGCAATGTCCAACATCGACTCGGCCAGAAGCCGCTTCAGCTTGCCGTTCTCGGACTCCAGCGTGCGAAGTCGCTGGGCGTCGGATACGGTCATCCCGCCAAACTTGGCTTTGTATTTGTAAAACGTCGCATCCGAGATGCCGTACTTGCGGCACAGCTCCGACGTCTTCACGCCGGACTCGTGCTCTCTGATCATCCCAATGATCTGTTCGTCTGAAAATCTGCTCTTGCGCATGTGTCATCCTCTTTCAATCGAGGACTCTGCAAAATCATGGCCGGAATTCTGGGGGCTGGGTCAATGCCGATCCACGAAGCAGATTTCCCGTGCACTTATTGCTAGAGGAGGCGCATAGATACGTCGCAGAGAAAACATCGCGGTTCGCGATTGATGCAAGTAAGGTTTATGAGCGCATAGCAAAAGAGGGACGAAAATATGGCTTGTTCGTTCTCGTTGCATCGCAGCGACCCAGCGAACTTTCGAAGACGGTACTTTCTCAATGTTCAAATTTCGTCATCCACCGAATTCAGAACCCAGACGACCTTTCGCAAATTCGGCAAATGACGCCTTTTATCTCTGAGTCAGTCCTGAAGCGCTTGCCTTCGTTGCCAAAGCAACACGCTCTTGTATTTGGCACATCAGTAAACCTGCCAACAACATTCAAGGTAAGGACTGCTTCGCCACTTCCATTGAGTGATGATGCTGCCATCCGTGATCTTTGGTTCCATGAGGCCGGGCGTCCAGTGCAAATTTCGATCGGCCAGCCTGTTGTCGATGCTGAAGAGCCAGTGGGAGACCCGCAATGAAGCAACATGTTGATCTTGAAGCTATTGCGCAAACTCTGGACGCTTCCGACAATTATCGCGTGCTTCGAAAGCTCCAAGCGCCGCAGTTCACGAATGGATTGGCACGCCCGGACGAAAGGCTCGCCGTATTGGTGGACGTTGAAACGACAGGTCTTGATCCAACGAAAGATGAAATAATCGAAATCGCACTCGTTCGTTTCTATTACTTGTCTGATGGCGAGATTACGGGAATTATTGACGTGTTCGACCAGCTTCGGCAGCCATCTATTGCAATTCCAACAATCGCCACTGAGATTACCGGCATTACCAATGAGATGGTCGCGGGTTGCCAGATTGATCACAAATCGGTCGAAGATATCGTATTGTCTGCGGACCTAGTCATTGCGCACAATGCCTTTTTTGACCGCCGTTTTGTTGAGCGCTCATTTCCTGTTTTCGCTTCTAAACCCTGGGCGTGCTCTATGTCTGAGATCGATTGGATCGCAGAAGGGTATGAAGGAACGAAACTAGCGTATCTCGCTGCCGAGGCAGGATTTTTCTATGATCGACATCGCGCCCAGAACGATTGCCTCGCAACGATTGAGTTGTTGAGCCGTAAATTGCCGAAGAGCTTTGAAACCGGTTTAGCCGCTCTGCTTCGCAAGGCGCGGCGGACTAGCTGGAGAATATGGGCAGAAGGGGCGCCGTTCGAACTAAAAGATGTATTGAAAGCACGCGGTTATCGCTGGAATGGAGATAATGCTGACAAACCACGCGCGTGGTACTTTGACGCTTCAGAAGAAGAGAAAGACTTGGAAATATCGTTCTTGAAAGACGAGATTTATCGGAGCGACAAGCAGATCAAAACTACAAGAATCACTGCTTTCGAACGACACTCAGATCGTGCATGAGTGGTTCGGCGCGACTTTTCGCGCTCGAACTCGGACGAGAGTACGCTGTGCTAATTGGGATACAAATTGGATACAAAGTGGGATACATTTTGTGATTTTAAGTCGGTTAAAGCATTGAAATAATTAAATATACTGAGCAGTTTCGAGGCGCGTCACTCGCGCCATTTTCTTGATTTATCTGACAAATACGTCCTTGATTTCACTGAGTTCTAGCTCAGGGAGGTCGAGGAGTTTTATTCTAAGTCGGAAAACTTGATTCAAAACGACGATGATGAGTGGCAATTTTATGCAGCGGCATAAATGAAGCTGCCAGTATGCATTTGCCTGTGATTTTGCCGCGCCAAATTCCAGGCGGACTGTCAGCCCATTATCTGTTTTGATAGGCACAACCTTCGTATCGCGCATTCACGCGCTTAGCTGTGACCGCAAGTGTGCGCCAACGCGCATTGCATTTGCGACCAGTGTCAGGGTTGGATTCACAGCAGACGCAGAAGGAAAGAAACTCGTATCGACCACGTAAAGGTTGTCGAGATCGTGTGTCTTGCAGTTGGTATCCAATACACTAGTTGTGGGGTCCTTTCCGAAGCGTAGCGTACCGCATTGGTGGGCAGTGCCAAAAAGTGGCAAGAGCGAATCGACCTCGAAGCGATGCTCCAGAAGAGAATGGCTGTGGATAGTGAAGTTCTTAAGGGCGTGCTCCAGTCGCTTGACGAGCCGTTCATGTGCGGTGGTATCTCCGAATGTATAGCTCAGGACGATCTGACCATCAGCGCCAAGCGTCACCCGGTTGTTTGGATCGGGCAGATCTTCTGACATTGCGAGGAAACTCAGCATCCGGTGGGCGACAGCGTTGCTGAAAACATCCGGAATGATTGCAGGGGGGATCCAGTCGGATACCTGACCCTCCAAGGTTTGTCCGGTCATGTATTCGAGCATCTGTATCTGGCCCATCGGGTAGTCAAATGATCCGTCCGGCTCCCCGAAATAATAGTCCATGACGCAAAGCGTTTTGGGGAATTGCGACAGAAACGGCATGGCGGTAATGGACAGAACAGCAGAGGTCATGTGGAACATGTAATTGCGACCTACCTGCCCGGAACGATTAGCCAGTCCGTCAGGATGATGATCGTTCGCTGATGCCAGAAACAGGGCCGCTGAGTTTGCGGCGCCTGCGGCACAAACGATGATCTTCCCTTCATAATGTTCCTGGCCATCAGGTCCATTCACGGTGACTCCCGTGGCGATCTGCCCGTCCGGAGATGTATTTATCCGCACAGCTTTTCTGCCCGTCAGTAATGTCACGTTCGACGCACGATCAATGTCGGGCAAGGCGCACGTTCGGGCGTCGGATTTGGCACGCAACAAGCAAGGATATCCTCCGCACGTGGTGCACCGGATACATTTATCCTCGCGCGGGATTTGATCATTTCGCCTCACGCCGAGAGGCAAAGGCGAGGGTGTCAGGCCAACCGATTCAAAGTGTGCTTTGAGCGCCATGACACTTGTATCATGGACAAGAGCGGGGAAGGGGTAGGGTGGATCGTCCTGCTCGTCACTGGGATCGATGCCACGTTCTCCGTGCACAAGCCACATTTTTTCTGCCTTATCATACCAAGGCCGAAAGTCATCATAGGCGATGGGCCATTCAGGCGAAATACCGCCGCCATAGTGAACAGTGCGGTCAAAGTCCTGCCGCTTCATACGCATAAGGGCTGCGCCGTAGAAGGTCGTGTTGCCGCCAACCCAATAATTGGTGTTTGGGTGAAACTTGCGACCATGCTTGTCCAGCCACTCTTCTTTTGCGCGATATATCTTGTCGACAAATACCGCCTTGGAGTCCCAGTTCGATTTCTCGATCGGAAGGTGTTCTCCTCGCTCAAGAATGAGAATTGAAGCGCCTGTAGGTATAAGCGACTGGGCGAGGGTGAGACCGCCGGCGCCTGATCCTATTATGATAATATCATAATTTGGCATCATCTCTTACTCCTCCGGCAGATCTTCGATTTTCTTATGAGGCGGGGCAATAACGAACTTTCGGGCAATCGGCCGGATAATAGAGGCCGTGAGCGTGTCGGGAAGCAGTTTCATGGCGATAACAGATAGTTTGTTGTGCCAGCCGGATATCACCACCTCGCGGCCGGCCTCATTGCCGCGTATCGCAGTATCGACCACACTTTCAGCGCTTTGCGTCCACATTCCAGAACGGGCAACAAGTCCACGTGTGCCATTTGCGTCTGTAAATTCACTACGGGTCTGGCCGGGGCAGATGGCCGTGACATTTACCCCTTCGTGCTTGACCTCTGCGGCAAGCGATTGGCTCATTTTTATGATAAAACTCTTCGCAGCCGGATAAAGTGTATGTCCCGCAGCGCCTGGTGAGAAGGCGGTGATAGATGACACATTGATAATCCGACCCCATCCGTTGCTTATCATGCCGGGAAGTACAAGCCGGCACAAACCTGCGGGGGTCGTCACCAGAACCTGTATAAAGTCTGCCTGATCGGCCCATGAGGCGTCTAGATATGTGTGTGCGATTGAGTATCCAGCATTATTGATCAGGACATCTGGCTGAGCATTCAAGGCCGCGAGTTCATGCCCGATAATATCGACAGCGTCCCGACGTGACAGATCGCAAGGCAGCGAACTCGTTTTAATCCCATGTGTTTGAGTGAGCGCCTGTCCAAGAATATCCAGCCGCTCAAGGCGCCGCGCGACCAAAATCAGATCGTAGCCTTTCGCGGCGTACGCGTGGGCGAATGCTTCACCTATGCCTGCTGAAGCGCCTGTAATCAAAGCGAGTTTACGGGGGGGTGCCAAGGTCATTTTAGCCTCCCAACAAGGAGTCAACTTTATGGCCAGCGCTCTCTGTTGGCGAAGCACGCTGGTCTTTTATAGCCTTTCACAGGTGCGAAACGAAAGCGAATGGAGTGCGCATCAGTAGAGTAATATTCTTCCTTATTGACGGGCAAGCGACCTGCGCGGGCTGAGTGGGGCAAGTGCTTTTGGGCGCCGGGGTAGCGGCGCCCTGCCACCTAAATGAGAGACGGCCTGTTTCTGCGAATATTCGAGACCTGTGCCCATTACCCTTGTGCCTGCCAGCGCGCGTTCAAAAAATTCATTATCACAAGAGTGAAGATTATTGACACCGTGAACGATTTGTTCTCCAACAGTCTCTGAAAAGCGCGACAAGCCGCTTTCATCAAGGGAGGATAATCTAATGACTCTACGTTCAATGGCGTCCGTATATGCGATTTCGATTGCTATTCTGGGAGCGCCCGCTTTTGCCCAACAGGTGTCGCCCGCTGATGAGGCGACGAATGATTCGACCGTCGATGAGGCGCGTCAGGATACCATCATCGTGACATCTACCCGGCGGGAGCAGAGCCTACAGGACGTGCCGCTGGCCGTTACGGCCTTCCAGCAGGAAGCGATGTCGGAAAAAGGCATCGTCAGCTATGATGGCCTCGCCCGCGAAACACCCGGCATCGTGCTGAACCAGCCGACAGCCAACTTCAACACAATCACAACTCGCGGCATTGCCACCAATGGCTACGGTGCCAACCTGCAGGCCGCCACCGCGATCTACATTAACGAACTTCCGATCTCCTCGAACGGCAACTCAACCATTCTCGACCCGACCCTGTTCGATGTGGAGCGTGTGGAAGTGCTGCGCGGGCCACAGGGCACTCTGTTCGGCGCGAACTCGCTTTCCGGCGCTGTACGAATCCTCACCAAAAAGCCTAATCCAAACAAGTTCGAAGCGTCCACGCTGGTCGATCTTGGCGTGACCGATGGCGACGCCGTCCGCCAGCGGTACAATGGCATGGTCAACATGCCGCTCCTCGAAGACCAGCTAGCGCTGCGGGTCGTAGGCTTCTACCGGGATGAAGATGGTTGGGTCGACAATATCGGTACCGGGATTGAAGGCGCGAACTCGCTGAAGGCAGTTGGTGGCCGTGCACACCTGCTGTGGGAGCCGACCAGCAATTTCGATGTCGGCTTGCTCATTATCCGCGAGGATAATGAGCCGGCGGATTCGGCTCTCACCAATCCTGACCGGGGTTATTTCATTCGCAAAACGGACCGTCCCGACCTCTTCCAGTCCGATATGACCAGCTACAATCTGACGGCCAACTGGGACATGGACTTCGCGACCCTCACCAGTTCCTCGAACTATTCCAAGATCGACGGTAAGTTCATCGTTGACCTGGCGGGTACGTTCAGCGGCACCATTCCCTTCGCGCTTGATGCGGTTGGCCATGATGAGAACTTTGTGCAGGAAGTCCGTCTCGCGTCCGCAGATGGCGGAAGCTGGGACTGGATCGTCGGCGGTTTCTACTTCAACAAGCGCCGTGATATTGACTATGACTATCGCTCTTCACAGGAATTCCTCGATACACGAGGCCTGACGGGCCTGCCGGATGAGTATTACTATCGCTTCAAGGGGTATTTCGACGCCATTGAAACGGCGGCGTTCGGTGAGCTGACCTACCACTTCTCCGACAAGCTGTGGGCGACTGGCGGGCTGCGCTATACCGAAACATCGGTGCAGTCCCACACCCTTGGCGGCGGCTACAATTCCAACTACCTGACCGCTGCGTTGCTCGGCTTTACCAATAGGGCCTTGACGATCACACCGGTCACAGCAGCGGACGGCCTCAAGGTCGAAGCCGACAACCTGTCCTACAAGGGCAGCCTCTCCTACAAGCCGATTGACAACCTGACGACCTATGCGTCGGTTTCGACGGGCTTCCGTTCGCCGGTGGCGAACGCCCGCGCCGGCCTTGCCAGCGGGGTGGATCCTAACGATATCATCATCCCGAACGGGGCGGATTCGGACAAGCTCACCAGCTATGAAGTCGGCATGAAAGGCGCCTTCTTTGATCGTAAGCTGACTGCGAACCTCGCCGCCTATTATATTAATTGGGAAGACATCCAGGTTCAGGCCAACCGCCTTTCCGACCAGGCGCAGTTCGCAACCAATATCGGTAAGGCCGTCAGCCAGGGCATCGAATTCGAGGTCGGCTATTATCCCGGCAACGGGTTCAGTGTGTTCGCGAACGGCTCGCTCAGCGACACCGAAATCACGGACCTGACCGATGAGGAAGCCGCGATCTCGGGTGCAGAGGAAGGCCTGCAACTCGCCATGCCTGACTTCCAGGGCTCCCTCACGGCCCGCTACGATTTCGCGATCAGTAACAAGGACGCGTTCGTGAGCGCAACGGCTGCCTATGTAGGCGATTTCCCGGCCATGCTGCCTAACGTGCCGGGCAATCCTAATACACCGGCCCCGACTTTCGATTACACCGAGGCATACACGGTTGTGAATGCGCAGGCCGGCATCTCGAAGGACGACTGGAAAGTGGTGGCCTATGTCGAGAACCTGTTTGACGACAAGTCGATCACCTATGTCCACCCGGAAGGCTTCCTCGATAGCCGCTATGCCCGTGTGCGGCCGCTGACTGTCGGTGTGCGACTCAGTTACGACTATTGATCCGTTTGGGGGAGAGGCGTCATGCTGAGATCGAACAGGTCGCCGACTGAAGCGACGCGCGGAAGACATTTTGGGGCGGTGCTTGCGTTATTGTTCGTATCGGCCGCGTCTCTTTTGGCAGCAGGATGCGCAAGCGGATCTGCTGAGCCGGCCGGGAGCGTTGCCCTTGTGAACGCTCCTGTCGGGGCCATTCGCGGAACGACAGAAAATGGAGTGTCCATATATCGTGGCATTCCCTACGCTCTGGCACCCACGGGAGAGCGTCGCTGGGCGCCGCCCGTGGCGGTTCCGGATTGGGCGGAACAGCGCGATGCATTGGCGTTCGGGCCGGCGTGCCCGCAGCCGGAATCACGACCCGGTAGCATATATTCAACGGAGCTAGGCCCCGTTTCGGAAGACTGTCTCAGCCTGAATGTCTGGGCACCGGAAGATGCCAGGAATGCGCCCGTATTTGTCTGGATCCATGGCGGGTCGCTCACAACGGGCGCGGGCAGCCAGGACATGTATGATGGCGTCAGAATGGCGCGCGAACAGGGCCTGGTCGTGGTCACGCTCAATTACCGTTTGGGTATTCTCGGCTATCTTGCACATCCCGGGTTGAGCGCGGAATCCGCGCAGGGCATTTCAGGTAATTATGGCCTGATGGACCAGACGCTGGCGCTCGAATGGGTGAAGCGTAATATCGCCGGGTTCGGTGGCAATCCTGATAATGTAACGGTGGCGGGCGAGTCCGCCGGTGCACTTAGTGTTGTCCTGCTCATGACATCGCCAAAGGCAAAGGGGCTCTTCGACAAGGCCATTGCGCAAAGTGCCTACATGGTGACCATGGCCGCGTTAAAGGAATCCGCAAATGGCCTGCCGTCTGCAGAGGCTACAGGCGCCGAACTTGCGGAACGCATGGGCGCGTCAGACATCAAGGACCTTCGGTCAATGTCGGCAAAAGACCTTGTATATAAGTCCTCCAAGGCAGGATTCTTTCCGTTCGCCGTGATCGATGACGTGTATCTGACCGACCAGATGGTTGCGACCTTGGACAAGGGCGAACAGGCGCCCGTCCCCGTTCTGGCTGGCTTCAATGAAGGCGAGATACGTTCCTTGCGGTTCCTACTGCCGCCGGTTCCGAAGCCTGATGCCTACGAGGCCGCCATCCGGAAGGGGTATGATGATCTCGCCGAAACATTCCTCGACATCTATCCATCAGACAGTGTGGAATCGAGCATGCTAGCGACGACCCGCGATGCAATGTATGGCTGGAGTGCAGAACGTCTCGCGACAACGCAGAGTGCGCGCGGGTATCCGTCATTCCTCTATTTGTTTGATCATGGCTATCCGGCGGCGGACCGTCTCGGTCTCAACGCATTCCACGCGTCCGAAATCCCGTACATGTTCGGTACGATCTCTGAAGCCGTCGCGCCCTGGCCCGAAATACCGGATACGGCAGAAGAGCACGGCCTGTCGAAAGCGATGATGGCCTATTGGGCGAGCTTCGCGCGTGACGGCCGTCCTGCTGCCCCCGGCAGCCCGGCGTGGCCTGCCTACGAAGATCGGGCGACTGGCATGGTTTTCGCCGAAGCGCCAAAACCGTGGCCCATGCTCTCACGAAATCGCTTTGACCTACATGAGGAAGTGGTGTGCCGCAGGCGCGCTGCAGGCAACATTCCATGGAACTGGAATGTTGGAATCCTCTCTCCCCCTTTACCGCCTAAGGATTCAAAATGCCAATGATCGACGGTGCAATTCAGGATTATGCACTCACGCTCGACAAGTTTCTGGACCATGCCGCCAAATGGCATCCCCTGACAGAAGTTGTAACTGCACGCGCAGACGCCAGCATCGCCCGAACGGGCTATGCTGGCTTGCGCGAGCGTGCCAAGCGCGTGACGACCCTGCTTCATGATCTTGGTGTGAGGAAGGGGGGCCGTGTCGCCACGCTTTCATGGAACACACAAGCGCATATGGAGTGCTGGTACGCCGTGATGGGCATGGGCGCGGTTTGCCATACGCTCAATCCGCGTCTTACCAGCGAGCAGCTGGCCTGGATGATCGGCCAGTCGGAAGCGGCGATATTGATCGTGAGCAGCGACTTGCAGCCATTGGCCGCGAGTATCGTTCAAAGCGCCCCCGGAATAAAGACTGTTCTGGTGATCGATCATTCTGATGGTGACGCGCTTGATGTGGTTGGTCTTCCGTATGTCCAACTTCTTGAAGATGCTATCGTTGGCAAGTCTGACGATGTGCCCTGGGGAGATTTTCCGGAAACGGCCCCCTGCGGCCTGTGCTTCACTTCCGGCACCACCGGCGCCCCGAAAGGCGTGACATATACGCATCGAGGGAACTATCTTCACACCTTGCGCCAGTTGCAGGCGGACGTCTCCGGAATGACATCACATGATGTTGTCCTGCCGGTCGTACCGATGTTCCATGCGAATGCGTGGGGGCTGCCGTTTTCTGCCCCTGCGACCGGCGCAAAGCTGGTCCTGCCAGGCCGTCATTCAGATGGCGAAAGTCTTGCCACACTCATCGCGAATGAAGGCGTGACGGTGGCCGTTGGAGTTCCGACCATCTGGACGGGGCTGATGGATTATCTTGATGCGGAGGATATGGATCTGCCTTCGCTGAAACGGATCATGGTGGGGGGGGCGCCCATGCATCCTGCATTGATGAAGCGAATCGAAGACCGCGGCATCTGCGTCCAAACGACATGGGGCATGACCGAATTGTCGCCGCTCGGAACCGCTGCGCCGCCAGGCGATGAACGATCACCGGAAACAGCCGGCCGACCTGCCGTAGGGCTTGACCTCATGGTGACCGATCATACCGGCAAGCCACTCGACATTCAGCGCGGTCGAGAGGGGCGCCTTTGGGTGCGCGGCACGTCCGTCGTCTCGCGCTATTATGGGCAAACTGAAAGTGCCACAAAAAATGGCTGGTTCGACACCGGCGACCTCGCCATTCTCAGTGAGGGCGGCCAAGTATTTATTACCGGCCGGTCGAAGGATCTTATCAAGTCGGGCGGTGAGTGGATCAATCCGGCTGAGATCGAGACACTTGTCTCACGATTGCCCGAAGTCGCCCTTGCAGCAGTCGTCGGACGCGCCCATCCCAAATGGGGGGAGCGACCAGTGCTGATGGTCGAAATCAGGGAAGGATGCGAACTCAGCGATGAGGCGCTCCTTGCGGCGCTGAAGGGCAAGGTGCCAAACTGGTGGCTGCCGGACGAAATCATTCGTCTGGGGGCCATGCCGCTGGCAGGCACCGGCAAGATAGACAAGCATAGCCTGCGTGACATGTGCGTCGCATCGGCATGAAACCACGGAGGCGTGTCATGATAGCCGGTTTGAAAACATTGGCAGTGATCGCGCTGATGACAGTTTCAGGATGTGTCCGGTCCGATGAGATACATCACGTCGCGCCTGTTACTGCTGGCCCGACCGTTAACCTGCAGCAGGGGCCGCTTGTCGGGGTGCGGAAGGGAGACCTGGAAGTCTTTCGAGGCATTCCCTACGCATCTCCGCCGACGGGGGAAGGGCGTTGGAAGGCACCGTCGCCGCCGTCAACTTGGTCCGACTTACGCGATGCGACTGCTTTCGGCCCAAGCTGCATTCAGCCCGCCGTACCGGACCGCAGCCTGTATTACGATCCGCCGCTTCAAACATCAGAAGACTGCCTTACCCTTAACATCTGGAAACAAACCCGTTCGGCCAAAGCACCGGTCATCGTCTGGATTCATGGCGGATCCCTGCGGATCGGTGGTAGTGCCCAGTCGATGTATGATGGATCGGAATTTGCGCGCAGGGGCGTTGTGTTCGTTTCCATCAACTACCGCCTGGGAGCGCTTGGCTGGTTGGCGCATCCGGAGCTGAACACTGAATCACCAGACGGTATTTCCGGCAATTACGGGCTGCTCGATCAGATCGCTGCGCTTGAATGGGTTCGCGACAACATATCTACCTTCGGTGGCGATCCCGCCAATGTGACTGTAATGGGGGAATCCGCCGGGGCGCTTAGCCTGACCTATCTGCTGACAAGCCCAAAGGCGGAAGATCTTTTCCAGAAAGCCATCATCGAAAGCCCCAATAGCCGGAATTTCCCGGAGCTCGGCCAAGCGGCCTATGGCGCGCGGCCCGCAGAGGAAATAGGGGCTTCAACGTTAAGTGCGATGGGGTTCTCCAGCCTCGAATCCGCTCGCGAAGCGACAGCGCAGGAAATCACCGACAAAGCAGGCCGGGCGGGGTTCATACCGCAAGGCACGATTGATGGCGATGTACTCCCCTCCCAGATTATTGATTCATTCGACAACGGTGAATTTGCAAAAGTGCCAGTGCTTGCCGGGTTCAACAGTGGCGAAGTTCGCTCCCAGCGCCTGTTCCTGCCGCGCAAGCCAAATGATTATGAAGCGGCGATCGTGGCGCGATATGGCGCGCTTTCGAATGATTTGCTCGCGCTCTATCCGGGATCCGATGTCGACGCGTCCATGCTGGCCACGTTGCGCGACGGGATTTACGGCTGGGCGACCGAACGGATCGTGCGCAGGGAGACCGAGTCGGACCAGCCAGCCTTTATGTACGTCTTCGACTATTGCTATCCGAGTGCCGAGAAGGCTGATCTCTGTGCATTCCACGCGAGTGAATTGCCATTTGTCTTTGGCGCCCTTGATCCGGATAAGCTGTCACCTAACTGGCCGGTTCCTGATGGTGAGCATGGCGATGCCATATCCAGTGCGCTGCTCGACTACTGGACCTCCTTTGCGGCAACGGGACAGCCTGAAAGCGCCGCGGGTCCGGTATGGCCTGCTTATGGCGGCGATCAGGCTTACCTGAAGATTGGTAGTGAACTGGAAATCAGTACGGATCCGATGCCTGGCATGTTCGAATTGCACGAAGATCTTGTGCGTCAGCGTAAGGCTGCTGGCGCACCGTGGTTCCTGAATATCGGCCTCGGCGCGCCGCCATTGGAATAGGTGTGAACGGACTACTTGTGGCCGACCTTGTTTGGCGGCGTGAATGTCATTTCCCTGTCGTACGTGTCGATCCAGTTTTTCGGTGGTAGCGGCAGGGCGCGACTGTCTTCGGAGCGGCCAGCGGTGAAAGCGCGCTTGGGCTCGGCCGTGCGCACTTGCTCCAGCCAGAAGACGCCATCGTAGATGCCACTGTTCCCGCGGGTTGCAACCCAGTCGATGTCGCCGTCTTGGTCCATGTCAACAGGAATGAATACATCATACATGCCGCGCACGCGCCGGGATATATCGTGGCGCTCCCAGTGCTTACGGGCGTCTCCGGGATTTTCGAACCAGGCGATCCGGCCTACGCTGGAGGCCGCCGTAACCTGCGGACTGTCTTCTTCGCGCGAAGCATCAGTGTAGGCACCCCGTAATATATTAAGCCCGGAATAGCCGCCTGTAATGGCATCAAGGTCGCCGTCACCGTCAATATCGGCGAGCCCAATGCCGGCCACGATGTCTGGCAGTGTGTCGCCGATGCGGAAAAAAGTCCACGGCTCATCAAGTTGTTCCGGCTGCTTGAGCCAGCCCAGTCCGGCAACCAGCGGGCTTCCCGCAACCGGCTGGGGTGTTTCGTGCACAGCGACAACTAGATCCTGGCGTCCATCGCCATCAAGGTCGGCAAAGGCAGACTGGAAAGCGCTTGACGCTCCTCGCCAGCCGTCCGGCACAGGCATTCCGGCTACGATGGCAATCGGGTGCGGCTTCACGGTGAAGCCTGACGCCGTGCCGTTGCCAACCGTTTCCAGAATTGCCATCTGAAGATCGATGCGCGCCGCAACAAGCACGTCCATATCGCCGTCGTTGTCAATGTCGGTTGGCATGGCCGTATTGGGCACCACTTCCCGTGACAGGACCTGCTCATGCCAACTCGATTGGACAAGCGGATCACCTTTTATACGAAACAGCGAAGTCGGCCGGGCGGCGCTCGCGAGGGATGGATCAATGATGTCGGCGGCGCCCTTATTGGCCGCGAGCAGATCAAGACGCCCGTCCTGGTCCATGTCGGCCATGAACACCCGCAGCCACGACCCTCGCCCTTGTGTAATAGCTGGGATCATCCGTGGCCAGGTCTCCTTGCGGGCCAGCTTTCCCGGGTTCTGGAGGTAGAGGAGATGCGCCTCTTCGCAGGCCGCGACCAGATCAGGCCAGCCATCCCCATTGATGTCACCGATGGCGACATCCTCTATCGCGCCAACTTCGTCGCCGGATGCGACCGTGACATTGATCCATTTGTCGGGATCACCGGTGCCAAATGCGATGCGCAGATGATTGGAGTCCTCGTGCACTGAAGCGATGTCCAGGATCCCATCGCCATCAAGGTCTGCAATGGCGAGACCATCACCGCCACGTATGGCGGTCCCACCATTCGTCTGCTGATCATCAATTAGATGTTCGCGCCAGGAAATGTAGAGACCATCTTTCGTGCGTGCATGGCTCGGTGTGTCAGCGACAACAAGAGACCTGGGGCTCGGTGTGGCAGGGGCGTGCGCCTCAGGTGCCTGGCAGCTGGTCGCCACAAGCATGGCTGAGGCCATCAATAAGGGCCGGGCAAATAGAGTATTTAGCATAACCTGTTTCATGGGATCAGCCTAGCTATGTCCTGACGAATGTTTTTTGCGGCCAGCACATAATGGATACATGCCCAGAGGGAGCCGATAACTCCACAAATCAGCATTGCGCTTGCGAGTGGCGTCTCGAAGCCGGCACTGAGGAATTGGTCACTGAGTGCGCCAACGATAAGGGGGCCAAGGCCTAGACCAATCAGGTTCAGGATGAAGAAGAGTATAGCGGACGTAAGCGCCCTCATACGAAGACTCACCAGACTGTGGGACACGGCAATGACCGAACCGAGATAGGCCGCTGTCAGGAAATTGAAGGGCGCAGTCAGGAGCAGGGCCGTTCTGGCTGACCCGGATGTCAGTGCAATGACCAGCACGGGTACGATCATGAAGGTGAGTATGGCCGGGATCCAGAGATACCAGCGCATGTCCCGTGCGCCAAAACGGTCTGCCATCCAGCCGCCGAAGAAAGAACCGAAGGCGCCTCCGAATCCGCTGGTCAATGCCATCCAGCTGCCCACAGTGCCGAGGCTGATGTCGAAATTCCGCAGGAAATAGGATGGGAACCAGTTGCCGATGCCATATATAAGGAAGGCTTGCAGACTGGCCGCCATGGCAATGTGCCGGAAGGAAACATGGCTCCAGAGGAGTTTTACGACGTCTGACAGGGGCGGCGTCGGGAGTTGCGTTTGCTCGGCGCCCTCGGACCAGCCGCGAACAGGCTCGCGGACCGTCAGCCGGAAGATGATGGCGAGCAGAATGCCTGGTGCGCCGACAACGAAGAAAGCGAGGCGCCAGCCAAACGCTTCCGCAATCCGGCTGCCGAGCGCGAAACCGAAAAGGATGCCGATATAGATGCCGATTGAGTAGACCGACAAAGCCAGCGCCCGGTTCTTCGGTTTGAAAATGTCGGAGAGCATCGAGTGTGCTGGCGGACTGCCGCCCGCTTCGCCCACGCCCACACCGACCCGCGCAATGAGTAGATAGGTAAAGCTTGTGGCAAGTCCGCATACTGCCGTCATGAGGCTCCAGACAGTGAGCGCCCAGGAAATGATGTTTCGACGAACACCCCGGTCGGCCCATCGGGCAATTGGAATACCGCAAATGACGTAGAAGAGAGCGAATGCAAAACCGGTCAGCAGACCCAGTTGCGTATCTGTGAGATCGAGCTCTGCCTTGATGGGCTCCTGCAGGATTACGAGTAACTGCCGGTCGATAAAGTTGAATGCGTATATGATCGTCAGCACAAACAGGACGTAGATACGGTATTTCTGGCTCTGGTAAGGTGTGCCCTGAGTCGGCCTCTCCATAGGTCGTCCAGTCGGCGCCGTCTCCGCTTGAGGGGTTGCATCTGATTTCACGTTTCACTCCCTGATATTTTATTTTTCTTATTGGTGATATTCGAGGCGGGATCAGCCGTCCGCGCGAGTGTCACTCTTGTTTTCTGCGTTTTGGAATGGTCGCACGTGCACCCCGCCACTGGCCGGAGCAGGAGCTCACCATCAGATTCACGGTCATTGTCGGCGTGACAGCTGGCCTATATCTCCTTCCCGCAATGATATTCACTCAGGAGAGAGTGAAGTCAATTGAATCGTGAGGAATTCGCGAGTATGGGAGTGAATGGCCTATGCAATGTGCGCCTAGGTCATATGAAAATCTCAATGTCATCTGGGCTGCGGCGGCTTGGCTGTGTATAAGGCTCGGCTCTGCGCCGCGATTCGAGCGACGCCAAAGGATTGAACAGGGAAGATGGAGAGTTGGTCAGGGATGATGCGCAATCACCTGCTTGCGGACCAGCGGTTGACGTAAGTTAATCAGCCAACCTATCCTGAACGAAAGGATGCCACGATGTCGAATACGAAAGCCGTGCGACCTAGTCGCAGCAAGGCAGAACAGCGCGCGGAAAGCATCGAGCAAATCCTTGACGCAGCGGAATATCTGTTTTCAAAGAATGGCCTGCACGGTGTGACGTTGCGTGATGTCGCAAAACGAGTCGGCATCCACACGACTCTGGTCCACTATTATTTTCAGGACAAGCAACACCTATTCGAGGCCGTATTCGCGCGTAGGGCAGGTGTAACCAGTGAAGGGCGCATGAAGGCCCTCAATGAGTATGAGGCGGCTGCGGGTGACAATCCCACCGTGGAAGGGGCTCTTCGCGCTTTCCTCGATACGGATCTAGATCTTTACTATGAGGGCGGTGAGCAATGGATGCACTATGCTGCCTTCTGCGCCCGCGTCAGTAATACGCCTGAGGGCGCAGAGCTGATGGACAAGCATTTCGACCCGGTCGTGTTGAAGTTGGTGAGTATCCTGAAGCGCGCGTTGCCCGATTATTCCGAAGAAGATATTTTCTGGGGATATCACTTCGTCACCGGCTCATTGATGAACACGCTGGCTTGCACAGGTCGAATTGACCGCCTGTCTGGTGGTGTGTGCAAGTCTGAGGATTTCCCGGCTGTGAAGAAACGTATGGCGCGCTTCATGGCGGCCGGTTTCCTTGAACTCGGCAACTGAGCAAAACACATTTCGCTATCTAAAGACGGCACATTGCTCGGAGCGGCAGTGGAAATGTGCATTTTGTGTGCTGGACGTGCCTCGAGCCATTGGCGCGGCCTTTCCGGATGCGCCATAAGGCGCTCCCGGCCCTTTGTAAGTGCCGGGAGCTAGTCTGGGAGGTTTTACTGCGAGAACAGACGTAGGCGGACGCCCACTGTGCGCGGGTTGGGACCGGCGCCGGCCGGTAGACCGGCATTGCCGACAAATGTCGGGCCTCGTTCATCAGTCAGGTTGGTACCGAACAATGAAAGCTCATAGTTCTCAGTGCGCATGCCAAGCGTTGCGTTCGCCAGGCTATAAGGATCAGCGATTGCACCGTTAGACTGGAGACGGTCGCCATTGCGGCTGTAACCGATATTGCCGAAGCCTTCTATGTTTGCGGTGATGTCCCGCGTGTAAGCCGCATCAATCCGGTAGTTGGACTCGATCGTATTGACCAGTCGCGAGCCCGGCTTGAACAGCGGAAGCGCGGCTTGTACGGCAGGATCGACGCGATCAAAGTTAGAGTCGTTGAAGTTACCGACAGCATTAAGGCTGAGGCCTTCAATCGGCGTATCCCAATGCACTTCGAGGTCGATACCTTTAGAGGTGCCGTCGCCGAAGTTGGAGAATCCGTTGACACCGTCAATCGCGCCCGGCGTGCTGGTTTGCAGGTCGGTATATTCGGTCTGGTAGAGGTTCAGTCCAAACGTGAGGCCGCGATCCGGCGTACGCCATTTCAGACCGAATTCGTAGTTCTGGGACGTTTCAGGTTCAAGGCCGACCTGCGCAGGCACTCCGGCCAGCTGAAGGGATTCCACCTGGACCTGCGATTGCACGATACCGGCCCGGAAACCCGTGGATGCGGTAACGAACATCGTCAGATTGTCGGTGGGCAGGTAAGACAGATTTACGCGCCAAGTTGTGACGTCCTTCTCGGTCGCCAGCGTGCTGGTGGCGTCTTCGAAGGTGCGTTTGTCGTGATACTGACGAAGACCGACGAGTGGCACGAGCTTGCCGTCGAACAGGTCATAGCTGACCTCGCCGAAGACGGCGTGGTTCTTCGTGATCGTGTTGTTGTCTGCGTTAATCAGTACGCCCGGGCGCTCAAGCGTATTCGCTTGCGGACCCTCACCGTCTTGGTAGGACGCACCGATCAGCCAGTGCAGCGGACCTGCGCCCGTTGAGTTCGCGCGAACTTCCTGCGCAAACATTTCAGGGTAGAACTGGCTGGAGAAGAAGCCCTGTGGTGCGAGTGGAATATAGATCCCGAAATTGCCCGTCAGGTCGCTTGTCGCGCTGGTGATCGAGAAATTCTCAAAATCCACATTGGCCGTGAAGCTGAGAAGTTTGAAGTCGCCGTTGCCGTAGCTGGGCTGGCCTGCCGTATTGGCATAATAGGCCGGCTCGACCGAGGCCATGTTGCCGAGGAAATCCTGACGGGGCTGGAAGTGCCAGTACTGGGCGCGCAGGGTGATGTTGTCGGTAGGTTTGGCCAGGGCGACGATGCGGATGTCGTCATTCTTGGAGCCGTTGACGCCAGTGGCGTCTGGCGTGCCGTCATAGGCGCCGAAATATTCGTCGGCCCAGCCGGGGTTTTCGGATGTGCCGCCGCTGATACGAAGTGCCAGCTTGTCCTTGATGATTGGAACGGAGACAGCGGCTGCCGCACCAAAATTGTCGCCGACAGCGTCCTTGGTTTGCGAGGCTTCGAGTTCAGCACTCCATTCCATGTCGGTGAGGTTCGGATCCTTCGTGTGGAATATGAAAACACCGCCGGAAGAGCCCTGTCCGTAGAGTGTGCCTTGCGGACCACGCAGGACTTCGACGCGTTCCATGTCGAGGAATCGAACGGGCGGGGCGATACCGAAATTGGTCACGATGAACGGGACATCATCCAGATAATAGCCGATTGGCGAGTCACCGTTCGCGTTACTGCCGCCGGCGCCGCGCAGATTGTATGAGCGCGATGCGACGGACTGGCGTTGGCCTTCATATGCGCCCGGCACTGTCGAGATGAGGTCATCGATCGTGTTGATGTTCCGGACCTTGAGGTCTTCGCCGCTGAATGCCTGAACAGCAAGCGGTACGCTCTGCAGTTCCTGGGCGCCGGTTTTCGAGGCGGTGACCACGACCGTGTCGAGTTCGTAGTCCTTGTCTTCCGGCTCAGACGTGCGCGCCTGCGCATAGGCAGAACTGGTCGCCATGGAAATCGCAATGACCAAAGACAATGCGGTTGTATTACGTGTACGCAGCATTTTATCCCTCCCTAGGGTTTGATATTCTTTTATAGTCCAAACGTTTGCATACTCCTAGTTCACCGATATTCCAAGGGGGCAAGAGATCAGCAAAAATATTTTTTATTGAGCGTTGCTGAAATGCACGTAAGGCTGGCCGAGACGCTGATTATTCCTCTCGTCTACCTCCCGAAGGTGGCGCTTTTGCCTTAGGTTCCATCGCTCCGGTTTTCTCAGGACTTGCGCGAGTGGTGGTCTCGGCTTAATGAAATACAAACGGTTGCAATATCCAGAACAACCTAGAGGGAGTTGCCAATGATCACTAATAACTTGAATCAAAATCTGTTTTATGCAGGACAAAAGCTGCTGGCGCGTTGGGCTGCGCGTCTTCTTTCACTGCGTGCGCCAGCGATTATCGGCGGATCCCTATGCCTTGCTGCGCCACTGGCCGCCTATGCCGGGCCCATGAAGGTGGGTGCTGCCAAGGTCGACATAACGCCGTCACCTTTACCTGAGAATTTCCTTGGAGTGCTCGACCCAATTTATGCCCGCGCCATTGTCGTTGAAAGCGACGGCAACCGGGCGGCCTTCATCACGGTTGATACGGGTGGTATTTCCACCGATATCTGGAAGGACGTTAGCGAACGTGCTGCTAAAGAGCTGAACATTCCTGTAGACCAGATGATGCTGACGGCGACGCACACGCATAGCGCGCCGTTTGGTAGGAAAGGTGATGCCTATGTGGACCTCATCTACAAGTCGGTGAAGGATGCCGCTGCTGCACTGCAGCCTGCGCAGATGGCCTATGGAGCAGGCGTTTCCTATATCAATGTGAATCGTAATATTATCGATCCAGAGACGCATCGCTGGTGGGAAGGCCCAAACTATGACGGCCCATCCGATAAGACGGTGGCCGTTGTCAGGTTTGAAACGCCTAAGGGCGAGCCGATTGCAGTCTACTATAATTACGGCGTTCATGCTGTTTTGACCGGTAACCTGGATCTCATAAGCGGAGACTTGCCCGGTGCTACATCCACCTATATCGAGGACTCGCTGGGCAAGGATGTGGTGGCTGTCTATTCGAACGGCGCAGCCGGTGACCAGAACCCCATCTATTTCCAGCAAACCTATGATCTGCGGGCGATCCGCATTGATGACTACGCCGCACGCGGTGAGGACATCAGCAATGGCATGCCGCCGGGTGGTCAGGGTATGGATCGCGGCAACCCGCAAGTTGCGAAACTGATGGAGCAGCAGAAACAGATGAATCTTTCGATGGGTCAGATGCTCGGCGAAGAAGTGCTTCACGTGATGCGCCGCTCGCTTGAGCGGCCCGTTTCTGACGCGACCATTCGCGGTATGCGCAAGACGGTGTCCTGCCCGGGCCGTGTGCGCCTCGACAAGGGCCGCGCAGGCTATGCTGGCCAGTATGAAGATGCAGATCCTGTCGACATCCAGCTGAGCCTGCTCAAGATCGGCAATACGGTCATTGGGGGCGTCAATGGTGAAGTCTTCACGACTATCGCTCAGCGCTTCAAGCAACTGTCACCCTACAAGCACACGATGATGACGACGCTGACAAATGGCACAGCCAAATCGGGGTACATTCCGAATGACGCGGCTTATGGGCAGTACACGTTCGAAGTTGTTTCCTCGCGCCTGAAGCCCGGTTGCGCAGAGACGGCGATTGCCGAAGGCCTTGTCGATCTGATTGACGCGGTGGAGTAGAGGTAAAGGCGACTTTTTGTCGGCTCAGCCG
>TARA_R110000787_G_scaffold283118_1_pt1 | contig 21649 bp, 18 predicted proteins | sample TARA_R110000787 | Tara Oceans TARA_R110000787 (sample SAMEA4397920) | marine metagenome | biome: Polar Biome; feature: [DCM] deep chlorophyll maximum layer (ENVO:01000326); material: water (ENVO:00002006), including particulate matter (ENVO:01000060) such as... | depth 35 m | reverse complement strand
CTCCGACGGTAGGGATCGAACCTACGACCAATTGATTAACAGTCAGATTCAGGCGGTAAACACTGCTGTTCATTTCAGCACATATGCTATACAAAAACAGTGTGTTAGACCTTTTTACTTGAACATAGGTAATCACTGTATACCACCATTATGCACGTGATTCATGAGACTAAAAAGAGACTAAAATGCAGACGCGACTTACGGATCTCGGTGTAAAGAAGCTGTCGTTAACGGATCAGGGGCAGGTGACCCACTGGGATGCAACGACACCTGGCTTCGGCGTTCGCTGCTCTACAAAACGAAAATCCTATGTCGTCATGTATGGTAAAGATCGACGTCTCAAAACCTTGGGGCGGTACCCGGATCTCAGCTTGGCTGATGCACGCAAGCGCGCGCGGCTATTTTTGGCCACCCAAGGGCTTTCGAACGATCCTCAAGCTGATCATGACTATCAAACTGTGGTTGAAGCCTACTTGGAGGACTGCCGCAATCGGTTGCGGGGGAGTACTCTCAAAGGCTACGAGCTCTATCTGAGCAGCATCGGATTCAGTGGTGCGATTGGCAGCATCACCCAATCAGATATTCTCAAAAGAATTGAGCAATATACCCTGAGCCCTTCGAGCCAAAACTACGCTTTCACAACGTTCAAAGTGTTTTTTAACTGGGCGGTGCGCCGTCAGTATGTTGCGAGCAACCCGCTAAACGCTTTGAAGCGACCAAACCGGACCGTCTCACGTGACAGAGTCCTGTCGGAAGAAGAGCTAAAGACACTGTTTAATTTCACCCTTGAGCATCGTGGCCGTTTTCATGACATCGTTAGTCTGCTGGCACTGACCGGTCAGCGCAAAGGAGAGATTGCTGGGCTACAATGGTCAGAGATCGATGGCGATACCCTGATCTTTGGACCTGACCGCACAAAGAACAAGCGTGAGCATCGAGTGCCATTGTGTTCGAGGGCAGTTGATATGTTGCATGACATCGAGGGTGGCCAGATTCACGTCTTCGGTACTTCTAGCGATGATAACCCCTATAATGGGTGGTCTAAGGCTCAGCGACGGATTGTAGAAGATACAGGGCTTGCTCATTTTACTTTGCATGACCTCCGTCGGACCTTTTCTACTGTTCATGCCAAGATAGGCACTCCGATTCATGTCACCGAAAAACTGTTGAACCATGTTTCAGGTTCAATCAGTGGCGTCGCAGCCGTATATAACCGTCACTCGTACATGGAAGAGATGCACGCAGCGATGATGACTTTCGACGAATATCTCGCCAACTTACTTGGCGACTGCTAGGCTAAAAGCTCCTCGGGGGATTTGTCGAAACCCGAGCATCGCGATGCTCTTCTATCAAGGAGAGATCGTGATGAGGATACTGTCAAAACGCCAGGTCAAGGAGTTGGTCTTGTACTCACCGCAACACATCGCACGTCTGGAGAAGGCAGGCCTATTCCCCAAGCGGGTACAGCTGGGCCCGAACCGCGTGGGTTGGGTAGAAAGTGAAGTGCTAGAGTGGCTTGATCAACGTCTGGCGCAACGAGAAGTACTGAACTGACACTCCTGTAAGGGAGCTGGGTGGTCAGGCGTGCACAGCCTGGCCACCCAATCATCCAAGAGATGTACGCTGTTTCATAAGTTCTCTTTTTGTTCCTGATGAAGTGCTATATAATAGCTTGTACATTGGCGCAGTCTACAAGATGTTGTGACCTGCAAAATGTGCTCATTTAAGAGCGTGTGCCGATACCTAGCGTAAGACAGGAACAATGAATATCAACTCGCTAAGAAAAATTGGTACCACCGAGGTCGGTGATAAAGCCGCTAAACTGTCAGAAGACAAATCAAAGCTATCTAATAGTAGTGGTCGTTTTACGGACCTCGACATGGATAAGCTGCGTGGTGGCTATTATACCCCACAGGAACTTGCGGAATGGATGTGCCGCTGGGCAATTCGAAGTAGCGACGACGCAGTTTTAGAGCCTAGTTGTGGAGACGGATCATTCTTAATTGCAGCCAGCAAAAGGCTGTCTAAACTAGATGCGGCACGAACTGCACGTTCTCAGAAATTACGTGGAATCGAAATTTCCTCCATTGAAGCAGACAAGGCTAGGATGCGCCTTAAAAAAGAGGCTGGTGTTTCATCTAAATCTATAATTGAAACTAGCGATTTTTTCAGTTGGTGGGATCGCCCAAATCGACCTAGCTTTGACGCGGTCGTTGGAAACCCACCTTTTATCCGCTACCAAACCTTTCCGGAACCACATCGAACCCTAGCAATGGAGATCATGAGGGCTCAAGGTCTATCACCCAATCGACTTACTAACATTTGGGTTCCTTTTGTTGTCGCGTCTGCTGCTGCTTTGAAAGTTGGTGGTCGAATGGCACTAGTTCTACCAGCTGAGCTTCTCCAAGTGAGTTATGCTGCTCAGCTGCGATCTTTTCTTACAGATCGATTTGGACGTATTAATCTGATTGCTTGCAACGAGTTATTTTTTGAAAGGGCGGAGCAGGAAGTACTACTTCTACTAGCTGAAGATGCACGGCCGATGTCTTCTGGCAATGTTACATGTAAAGTTAACTTGAGTGAAAGCGACACAGTCGCAGATATTTTAGGGCGCACACCAGAAGCAGTGCTTAAAAGCGCTTCGCCTAAAACGGTCAACCATGATAGTGAGAAATGGCTTAAATACTTCCTAGACGAAGATGAAATTAGCTTAATGCGGAAATTGCGTGCCAGCGAAAAAATTACAAATCTTGGCAAGTACGCCGCTGTCAATGTTGGCGTAGTTACAGGAAAAAACCAATTCTTCGTTTTACGAGGCAGCGAGGTTAAAAAACTTAGGCTAGAAAATTTTACCATGCCATTGATTGGTCGATCTGCTCATCTGCAAGGATCGAAGGTTGACAAGGAACACTGGCAAGAGCTTGCCGATGATGATCAACGCGTACATTTGCTACACCTCGCTCCATTCAAAGGAGAGAAGCCGAAGGGCTCATTGGCTAGCTATATTCGTTACGGTGAAGAGAACGATGTTCATCAGGGGTATAAGTGTTCAGTACGAACTCCTTGGTACGCTGTGCCATCAGTATATGTACCTGATGCGTTTGTGTTTAGGCAAATCTATGACTTTCCTAGGATAGTTATTAATGAGGCAGAGGCAACGGCCACCGATACAATACATCGGATGCGTTGTCATGGTGGCGACCCCCGTGCAGTCGTTACTAACAGCTACACTTATCTAACAGCTGCTTCAGCTGAAATTGAAGGCAGAAGCTATGGCGGTGGGGTTTTAGAGTTAGAACCCACCGAGGCTGAGAAACTACTGATGCCTGGCAAACTATGTAAGTCCATGTCAGTAGAAGAATGCGATAAACTGATCCGAGCAGGAAAGCTTGACGCTGTGCTTGAGGAAAACAGCCGCAGAATTCTCGTTGATCAATTAGGTTTAACAAATGACGAGTGCCAGATGCTTCGAAGAATCTGGGAAAAGATGCGTAATAGACGAAGTGCGCGGAGTAAAAATGGCAAGAAGAAATTAGGGTAATTATGTTACAAGACCAGAATTATAAAGAAAAAGCGCGCGAGCGAGTAAAAGAGCTGGTCAAGAACTTTCGGTCTAATAGCGTAGATTATCTTGATGCTCGCTACAACGAAACCCAGGCTCGGACAGAGTTCATCACTCCGTTACTCGAAGCGTTCGGTTGGGATGTTCTTAATCGTAGTGGAAAACCGCTTGCTTATCGTGAAGTAGTCGAAGAGGCGACAGTCGAAGTCGGTGAAGAGCGCAAATCTAAGCGTCCAGACTATGAGTTGCGCCTTGCAAGACAAAGGAAGATGTTTGTCGAAGCAAAAAAGCCAAGTGTTCGACTGGAACATGACAAAGGACCTGCATTTCAAACTCGCCGCTACGGGTATTCAGCTAGTCTCCCTATATCAATAGTCACAAATTTTAATCAGTTAGTGATTTATGATTGTATGTCAGCGCCAGTTGAGACTGATCATGCTAATGTGGCTAGAACACACTTGTTTAATTATACTGACTTCGAAACGCGCTTTGATGAGCTGTGGTCTTTAATTTCTAAAGAAAGCGTATATTCCGGGGATTTTGATCGCCGTTTTTTGATCGACACCACTAGACATGGTGCAGAGCAATTTGATGATTATTTTCTTAGTCAAGTGCGAGATTGGAGAGTTCGCCTAGCGTCTGATATTCACAAGAATACCCCAACTCTCTCATCTGAAGAGCTTACATATGCTGTACAGCTCTTTCTATCGCGGATAGTTTTCTTGCGGATTTGCGAAGACCGGGAGATCGAAAAATATGAAACTCTAAAGAATCTGGATGGCACCGCCACTTTTGATGCCTTCATCGAATTACTTCGCCGAGCTGATGCCTTCTATGATTCTGGACTATTTCGATTAATTGACGACGCTCCCCTCGGCATCAGAATATCTGACGATGTTTTAAAGCAAATAATTTCTGAACTTTATTATCCTCAAAGCCCATATACATTTTCTGTAGTTGAAGCCGAAGTATTAGGTGAGATTTACGAGCAATTCTTGGGTGAGGTAATTCACGTAGAAAATAATGCCGTCGAAATCATTTATAAGCCGGAAGTTCGAGAAAGTGGTGGTGTGGTTCCTACTCCTGGGTTTGTTGCTGATTCAATTGTGACCCGTACAATTGGACCACAAATTTCTGGAAAATCACCGACGGAATTAGGAGATTTTACTGTTGCCGACACATGTTGCGGCTCAGGAATTTTTCTTCTCTCGACTTTCAATTTCTTGCTTGGTCATTACTTGGATTGGTATATCGCCGATGGCACTGAGAAGCATGCTGGCCGCACTATTTACCAAATAAGCGGGAATATTTGGCGGCTGACATTTGATGAGAAGCGTCGCATTTTGACTACACATATTAGAGGTGTTGACATAGATGCAAACGCTGTGGAAGTGGCGCAATTTAGTCTGCTACTAAAGCTCATAGAAGATGAGAGTGGAGCGGCTCTGCAAGAATATGTTCGCCGCACTAAAAGCCCTGCTCTTCCAGCTCTTGATACTTATATCCGTTCTGGAAATTCACTAGTTAGCAGTGTGGAATGGGAAACTGTGTGTGGGCCTATGTCACCGACGCTCCGTCAAGCGATCAACCCTTTCAGTTGGAACGACGAGTTTCCTGATGAGATGAGTGGTGGTGGCTTCGACGCGATTGTTGGAAATCCACCATATATTCGTATTCAGAATATGGTGACCTACTCTCCGCAAGAAGTAGAGTTCTACCATGATATCAATTCTCCATACTCAACAGCACAACAAGATAATTTTGATAAATATGCTCTTTTTGTTGAAAGATCATTGGCTCTTGTCAAAGGAAGCGGTCGCGTAGGCGTCATAGTGCCCAATAAATTCCTTACAATTCTGTCAGGGCGGGCGTTGCGTGATTTGTTGACCAAGGAGTCCGTTTTAGAAGAAATTGTCAATTTTGGTATAAAGCAAGTTTTTGGACGGAATGTATCTAATTATACCTGCATCCTGGTAGCGGACCGTAGTGGAGTTGAAGAACTGAAGGTCGAGCAAGCAGGTCCGCTTGAAGAATGGCGATATGGGCATAAAGGCGTTGTAACTCACGTACCATCAAATGAACTTGGCGAAGACCCATGGAACCTAAGTGGGGATGAAGTCCGAAAGCTTTTTACACGTCTCAAAGGCGCTTTTCCTGAAGCTTTACATGAGTTAGCAGATATTGAGGTGGGCGTACAAACAAGTGCTGACAATATCTATCTTTTGAACGAAGTGAGGAGCGATAAAACCAGTATCACTATAGCGTGGGATGGGAATGAGTGGGACATTGAAAAGGAGATTTTACGCCCGTGTTTAAAAGACGCACCCCTTGAGGCTTTTGGGCGAGCAGCTGCAAACTCATGGATGATCTTCCCTTATGAGTTGGTAGCCACGTCAAAGGGTAAGCCACGAGCTAGGCTCTTCCAGCCAGACGAAATGAAGAAACGTTTTCCTGGTTGTTGGAAATACCTCACCGCTCGTCGCGCCGAACTTGAAAAGAGAAATGTTACTGGGGGCGCCGTTAACGAGCGTCAATGGTATCAGTATGGACGCTCCCAAAGTCTGACGAAATTTAATCAGCCCAAAATTATTCTCCCAGTTCTCTCGCTAGAATCCCGTTATGCTTATGATGAAGCAAATTGTATGATCACTGGTGGCGGGAATGGACCGTATTATATGATCCGGTCAAAAGAAGCTTCATCAATCACAACCCTTTATCTCTTGGGTCTTTTAAACCACCCAGTGTACGAAGCAATGATACGAACTAATACCAGTATTTTCCGTGGTGGGTATTACTCGCATGGAAAGCAATTTATTCAAAGTTTGCCTATACCGGTTCCTGCCGAGCTGGACGATATAAAGAAAATTGAGCTGCTCACTGCTGCGGTATTGGAAGCTAAAGACCACCTAAAAAGCTCTCGGACACCACACGAAAGATCGCGATGTGAGCGTGAAGTGACACATTCTCGCAGGCGTCTTGAACACGAGATAAATTCGTTACTTGGGCTTTCGAAAGATGATCTGGCTATTATCTCGTCAGTTGCAATTCCGTCGTAGGGCCTTAGGCCAACGGATATGTATTCAAGTAGTCCTAGAAGAATAGGTTACCGTCAAAATTTTTTTTCTTCAACTCTCGCCTATTTTGGAAAAGATTAAAAAATAGGAGGTGCTACAACGGCTCTACGGAAATATTTTTAAATCGTGACTCAGTAGCTGGATCTGCATCCAATTTGGAAAAAAGCATTGAGCGCTTGCTGTTGCAAACCTTAGGTCATTACAGCCAATGATATTTTTAAACTGATGATGGCGTGCGATACTGTTAAAGACCCAAAGTACTGCTACATTTGATTTGAGACCATAGTGTTTTTGAAATTGACGTTCCGTCAAAAGTTGCCGGTATTGCTTAACCGAGGACTGGCACGATTTTCGAGCTGCAACAGAACGCATCGGCTCCGTGCCACGGTCCACTTCCAGCGCAAAGGCACGATAGCCGTCGGGGTACTTGATCGCAAAAAGCTGATCGGGGATCAGTTTCGACCCACCAACTGGGATGGCGATATCTACCCCCTTGATTGCAAGGATTTTGGCTGCGGGGATGTAGGTGAGGCCTGCCCGTGTGGCGGTGATCTCAATCGCGCTTGAGACTGCCGAAACCCAAAACCCATGCCACCAGTGACCAGTCGGGCGGCAATGTCGCTCAAGATCCTGATGGTCAGCCAGGACGTTCCAGCCAAGCGTGGTTAGGTCGTAAACAAACGGATTGAAATCAGCTTTCGCGATCTGACGCTGTTGCGGAGGTAGCCGAAGATACCCAGCTTCTCGCAACCCCTGCAAGCGACGCAGGGAGGTGTCTCTGCAGCGATGGGTGTCTCTTGTGCATTCATACAGAAATTCCGATGACTGCGGACCATGACGGTCGATATGTGCAAACCAACGCAGCTCACGAGGGGTAGGGCGAACGTCGGTCCGGATCGATGGTGGCGAATTTAGGGTGTATTTCATACCCACAATCCTGCCGTTCGCTATAACTCAGGGGAAGGCGCAAGTGGGTCATCATCGTCTTTTTTCGGCGGGATGATCTCGGCTTCTTCGGGCTCTGGTTCGCTATGTTCTGCCTTGGGTTTCCATGGTTCAGCGTAGCTGTCGCGGCTGTGTTGCATGATCGCCGCACGTTCTTCTTTTGTGGTGCGCGGCAGTTTTTCCAAAGCAAAGAAAGGGAAAGCTATTGGCACCGCTTTGTCGGTCAGTCCACGTAAGTAGGTTGCAAAAGAACCTTTCGGTTGCTGCTGGATCAATTCTGGTGTGGCGTGCATTTGACTTGCTAGGGTCCGTGCATCGCGCGCGGACACTCCGCCAGCTAATTTGATCGAGGTATTGGCCTCAAACGCCTCCTGCAGCCCAGAAGAGAGCTGTCCGAGGTATTGGTGGGCCATCACCATGCCCACGCGATATTTGCGGGCCTGGGACAGGATTACGCCGATGTTGGCGTCAAAGTAATCCTGAGCTTCATCGATGTAGATCATGGCGGGCAGGCGGTCTTGTTGTCGCAATGTCGCGCGCTCTTGGGCGGCTTGGGCAATAAGCGCCACAAAGAACCGGCCAAAAATTTCAGTGCCTTGCTCCTTAAGCAGGGATTTCGATGTGTTGATCAGGATCAGCTTGCCCGCGTTGAGCTCAGTGAACATGTCGAACTTAGATTCTGGGTTTGTGAACATGCGCTCAAAGGTTTGGTTTTCCAGAACGCCGTAGAGACGGCGCAGCACTTGGGTCTTGGTGGCCGTGAATTCCTTGCTGTTGAATTCGGTCTCAAAAAAGCGGCGCGGGGTGCCTTCGAGTTTGGCGATGAATTCCTGATATTTTTCAGTCCCACCTGGCTCCATCAGATCGCGAAGCGTGTGGATGGTCGCATCTGGGATATGGAACATCAGCCTCGTCACATACCGGAACACGACACTTTGCTTGGCCGTCATCCCGGCGGATAGCAGTGACCCTAGCACAAAGTCGTAGAGCTCAATGATTGAGTTGGTCAGTCGTTCGCGTTCCAGGGGCGAATAGCCGTCCAACCGCTCTTGACCTACAGAGAACAAATTGAGTGACACCGGATAAGCAATGTCCTCAGGATTGATTAGGACGATGTCCTCAGGTTCCAGCACCTTGGCCCGGAGGATGTTTCCGATCAGATCGCCTTGGCTATCGATGACCACCACTGACTTTTTGCTGCTTGCCACGTCTGGTAAGTCATTGGCGATCAGATACTGCAGCGTCTGGGTCTTACCGTGGCCGCTGCCCGCTACGATGTGCGTGTGCTCGAAGCGCAGTTCTTGTGGGATCTCAAATGGGGTTCGAAGCGTAAAGAGGTCTTGCAGCAGCGTGCCGCCAAGGTACGCCTCAACCGCATCATCGCCGCGATAGTCGCGCGGGTAGACCGGATTTGTACGATGGGTCTGGCGCAGGTTGTAATCCAATTTCTGGCGCAGTTCTTTGAAGTGGTTGTATCCGTTGTCTTGAAAGAATGGCGTGATGATTTGGTCAATGGTGGTGCCGGGAGGCGTGAGAAACTGAGATATGGCAACCAAGACATCGCCGTGCATCGGTGGGGCGGCATTGGCGACCGGTGCCAGGGCCAAAGAGATCACCTCAAGGGCCGCAGAGAGCATCTGAGGATCGTTTCTGGCCTGGCCTTTCTTGGCCAGGAAATCTCTATACCGTCCGCCTTCGACAGTATTGCAGAGTAACGGTGGCGGGGGAGTATGCGGGCTCAATCCTTCAGCTTCAAACAAACTCCGCCCTACATCCAAAAGTTGTATTCGCAGGGGCGCTGGCGTTTGCGGTGACCAGTGCTGCGCGAGGGCGGCATCAATTTCAGCGTCACTCAATCGGACCTGGCCAGCCATGGCGTGCTGATAGAGGATCATGGTTTCAGCTTTTGCCAACCGCTCAGCGCGCGCCGGACTATCCCTCCACAGTCGAAATCCCACATACGCCGGAATTCCGACCAACAGCGCTGGAGTTACTATTGCAGCCAGAAACAGTATGGCACCGACAACCAGGCTAGTGACAACGATGCTGGCGGCACCCTCTGACCAACTATCGTTCATCAGAACTCCACCACGATGCCGTGGCCGGTTTCCGCGTTGTCACCGATCCACAGCTTCAGCTGTGCGAGAGTGCCCAACATCGCTTCTTCGTACCGCTTGGCAGCCGACGGCGTGGCGCAAAGGAAATGATCAGTTTTGCCATTGATAATGTCTGAGACCCTCAATTCAAACTTGGTATCACGATCATCAACTTTTGCGTTGGCCGGACGTCGATCAAGTAATTTGGTCTGCATCAACCCACGTTGTCTGATGATCTGTATTTCTTCATGCGTGAAGAGAACAGTCATGGTCACTTGTTCAAAGGTCTTCTTGAATATTGCGCCGCGTCGGACGGTTTGATGTTTTATCGATACGCGCATCGGGGACGATCTTACCTTTGAATGATCAGAGAAAGAGTAGGGAGAGTAACGCCTGGGAGGGTGGGGATATTCAGCTGCAAAGCAGATGAAGTCAGGCACGACTTTTGTAGAATATGTTCCGCTATGATCGGTGGTGAGAGGTGTTGATACCCACACAAGACCCCCATACGGGCTGGGGGTCTGTATGGGGGTCGTTTAGGTAAATTTTGCGCTTTTGTTGACGCCTAGTTGGGAGGCATAGTTGCGTGCAGGCGTCTCCGACTGAAAGGTACGGCTGCCGACGTGCCACATGCCCTTTCGATATTCGACCTGCGCAGTTGCCGCCCCACCATTGACCGCAGCCAACTCGGTTTCTAGGGGGTTCGCCTGCAGATCTTCAAGTGTTGCCTCCGGGGCTGGTTCTGGCAGTTTCGATGTCGCCTTGGCTGCGATTGCTGTGTTTGGCGGAGACGCGCTGTCGCCAGGTCGGTTTGCGAAGGATGGGTTTTCATGCACTTGGTCTGCCGTCTCGTTTGCTGTTGCGCCATTGTTACTTCCGGCCACCTGCTGCGGTTTTAGTGCGGCGTACGAAGCGGCAAGCTGTTTGCCTTGGGCGAGAGCCTGTTGGGAGACTTCAAGTTGCTGTCGAGCCACCCCCAGGGCTTGTTGCCCATACTCGGCATTGTCGACACCAGCCCGTGCCATTTGGACCAAGGCCAGACCATACAGGCCGACGAAAGAGATGCCCGCGCCTGGCATAAAAGCGACAAGAAGCTTAACGACACTTGGGTTACCACCAAGACCGGAGCTAAGGGCGGCACCGGCAGCTAGGGCGACAATGCCGCCGACGATAATAATCCCCCAGCTACACACAGCTAAAAAACTAAAGAGGCCGCGGGCGGCTTCATATGAACGCATGATGAAATCCTTTTTCTGAATATTCGAAAATGTTGCAAGCTGACGTTGTATCGAGTCAATTGTTTTCTCGATGCAGGGCAGGTGATGCAAACAAAAACCGCCTCTCTTGGACAGTTTGGAATAGATCACACGTAGCTATCCGGTTTGGCTTGGGAGCGGCGGTCGGGGCCTTCCATTACTTCCTCAGCCAAGGCGAGGGCTTCAAATAAGACCATGCTGCGTGGTTCAAAATCGAAGATCCGTCTCTTCTTAGAGGGTAAGTATCCCACTGTTTCTGGGTGCTTTTTTGCAAGATCCTCAGCTTCCTCATATTTGGATGGATAGCGTCGTGGGCGAAGCACCGATACGTCTAGTACGGCATTCTGACTGGCTAGGTGGGCAATAGCTCCGATGAGCCGTCTGCTGGTGGACCCTTTGCGGGAACCTTTGGCACAGTTTTCCGTGACGACCACGTCTGGCTTCAAGTTATTGAATAAATTCTGCGCAAACCCTGCTAGATCAGTGGCATTCTTTGCCGCTTTGACGGTGATGCCCCAGTCCTGAAGCTTGCCGTCTGAAAGGTACACATATCCAGCCTTTCCTGAAGCGACGGCGATCGCCAGTATGCTAAGCGCTGCCATAGTCGTTGGTGTTAGTCAGACGGCGCTTCAGGCGTTTGAGTGAACCAGATCTGTTGTATGTATGTGCTGTCCTTTTGCGAGCTGTTGGGAGCCGTTCCAGCCGTTTTAGCAACCTGGCTTGGCAGTCTCCCATCAGCTCAGCAAAGAAGCTTTCAAAGGAGCGCCCATAGATCAAGGACAGTTCAATAATTTGCTCAAGTGTGGGCCGTTCCTGGCCGCGTTCCAGGTCGGACACCAGAGACTGATGGCTGCAGAGAAGACTGGCAATATCTTCTTGGGTAAAGCCCGCTTTCCGGCGCGCCAGGCGCAGATCTAGGGCAAATTGAGTACTCATAGACGGATTGGTTATTGAATAAACGTCTTGAGCTTCAGTTTATGGTGAGAGACGCCGATACCAAAGCAGACAGGGTATCGGGTTGGGCGATGCGGTGAGTGGTAAAAACACATACGGACGAACACTACGCAATAAACCGTACGTCTGCAGACCAGACTGCTGAAAGCAGTCTGGCGTCAAGCGCACGCTTTGTGCAGTGTTGCTCATTTGTGAATGTTCGGACTGACTGAGCAGCAGATGCAACTGATGCTATACAGCCTGAGATAGTTGGCTGGTCTATGCCAAAGCTGTACCTTCAGTATACGACTGCCAAACATAGTTCTTTCAACTTATTCACACTGCTACACAGATAACGCCGCCTCGCTAGGAGGCGGCGCATTTTGAAGCTGCCGGACATTCGTTGACGATCAGTATTCGCTGGCGAGCATGATCGTCAGTACGCGGTGGGTGAGTGCTTCGTTGGCTGGGTTTTCTGATCCTTGGGTGCAGGTAGGATCGTAGCAGTCGATCTTGAAGAATACTTTCTGACCGTACACTTCAACGGCCCCAAAATCATGCTCACCCCAGGGGTCATTGTCCTTATTGAAGGCATCAAAGTTTCTGACCGCCGTAACGACGTGTGCGATGAACTCGTCACCCTCAGCTTGCACTCCTTGCGTGACAAAGATTGTACCGTTGCCTTGGCCTCTGGTACGGAACAGGTCATTCAGCTCGCGCACGCGGTGGTTTGGTGGTTCTTCGGCTCGTGACCAAACCAGTGTGGTTGTGCTGTCGCATTGGTGGCAGCGTTTATTTTCACGCACGGTTTCGATTTCCCACGACCCACTGGCTGGGTTGAAGCAGGCCCAGGCGCTCACGACGACCCGTTCTGAACTGCATTTATCGCAGCGCGGTACACTGCCAATGGCTTCTGCAGATATTGTGTTGGTACCCATTTCTTTCTCCTTTTCAACGGGTACGACCGAGCACCATGCTCAGACGCACCCGAGGAAAAAGGGGAGGGGGTGAAGAACTGATCTGCCTTCATGGTCTCGCAATTTCAAGTTGGACCAAAGCAGGCACGCTATCGGCCAAAGCGATACGCGACCAGCTATCTCGTAATGAATATTCGCGGGACCATGTCAGCATGTTTGGAAACGCACAGAGCATAATTGGGTTGGCCTATCGACGCTACGGCGACCCTTCGCCATTTGGGATTGCTGGTGCCGACCGCCTGCAACACCTCTATATCATCGGCCAGACCGGGACCGGAAAGTCGACCCTTTTGTCTAATCTTGCCCTACAGGACGCCCAAAATGGGACGGGGTTTTGCCTCATAGACCCCCACGGAGACCTCGCCGAACAGGTACATCACAGCATTGCCGTGCCGCATTTATATTGGGAAGTCAGCGATCCTGTTTGCCCGCTGGGGTACAATCCGCTTGCAAAGGTTGCGCCGCTCTATCGGCCCTTGGTGGCGTCTGGTTTGATCGAAACGCTCAAGAAACAATGGCCTGATGCCTGGGGCGCGCGGATGGAGCATCTGTTGCGGTTTGCGCTCCTGGCATTGCTTGAACAACCTCGTGCTGATCTGCGGGATGTACTTAAGTTATTCACATATAAGGGTTTCCGCCGACAAGTGATTGACAAGGTTACAGATCCACAGGTGTTGTTCTTCTGGAAGACTGAGTTTCCAGCTTTGAATTATCAAGGTAGTGCTGATGGTGTCGCCCCGGTAGCAAATAAGCTGGGAGCGTTCTTGGCTCAGCCAACGGTGCGCAAGGTATTGTGTGAGCCTGCTCAGCCATTGCGATTCCGGAACATTATGGACACAGGCCAGATTTTGATTGTGAACTTGGCCAAGGGACGATTGGGCGCTGACATCGCAAACATCCTTGGTGGCTTGATCACCTCGACGCTCATGCACGCTGCAACGACCCGTCATGGTCTGCCGGAGGCCGCCCGACGTCCATTTTTTGTGTATGTTGATGAATTTCCAAATCTCACGACCAAGACCTTTGCCGGTATGCTGTCTGAAGCACGCAAATATCGACTAGGATTGATCCTTGCGCACCAGCACCTGTCACAGACGGACACCGAAGTATCTGACGCGATCTTTGGGAACGTTGGCAACTTGGTGGCGTTCCGGGTGGGAGCTAAAGATGCTCCTTTAATAGCGCGAATGTTGCCGCCGTTTTCTGCCCGTGATCTGCAAAACCAGCCGAACCATCGCGCGAGCGTTCAGATCATGAGGAGGGGGGAAAGATTGCCACCATTTTCCGCGTCGATGTATCCACCGTATCGGGGAAGGGGATGAAATGTCTGCTATTAGGCATCTTCTCATTTCGTATTATAGGAACATGAATCGTTACAACCCATTTCACGACAGACGCATCCCCGATCCTATGCTGGATGAGTACCTGCGCCTCTGCCATGAAACCTATCTCACCATGAAAGATCAGGGCACCTGGCCGTGGCCGGATTCGCAAAATCCTGAGGATTTGCTAGAGTCGGACAATACCTAACCTATGGCTAGTAAAACCTGTTTTGCATACACGCGAGTTTCAACCGTCAAGCAAGGCGACGGCGTTTCCCTAGAAGCACAACGCGAAGCTATCGATTTGTTCGCCAAACGTAATAGTCTGAACGTGATCGCTTGGTTTGAGGAAAAAGAAACCGCCGCCAAACGCGGGCGGCCTGTGTTTGATAAAGTTGTTCAGTCGCTGCAAAACGGAAATGCGATGGGTCTGATCGTGCACAAGATTGACCGATCTGCGCGAAATTTCTCTGACTGGGCACGGATTGGTGAACTTGTGGATAGCGGAGTCGATGTTCACTTTGCTCATGAAAGCCTTGACCTACGATCACGCGGTGGACGCCTCACTGCAGACATTCAAGCTGTGATTGCAGCAGATTACGTGCGCAATCTACGCGACGAGTGCATCAAAGGCATGGAGGGTCGCCTCAAGCAAGGTTTGTTCCCTTGGGCCGCTCCAATTGGCTATCTTGATCAGGGTGGTGGTAAGGCCAAGATCCCTGACCCGGTACGCGGGCCATTGGTCCGACAGGCCTTCGAACTGTATGCCACGGGTCAATTTTCGTTTCGCAGTTTGCGGATGGAACTACAGCGGCGGGGTTTGACCTCGCGCAGCGGCAGACCTATCACCCAGGGCTGTTTTGAGAATATGCTCAGCAACCCGTTCTACTCTGGCATAGTGGTTTTGAAACGCACTGGGCGGACGTATGAGGGTAAACACGAGCCGCTCATTTCATCCGGCCTTTTTGAGCAGGTTCAGGCGCTGAAATCAAATAAGCAGATCAAGAAATCCACTCGATACAATCACCCATACCGACGGCTGATTGCATGCGGGGTGTGCAATCGATCACTTATTGGCGAACGACAAAAGGCACATATATATTACCGTTGTCATACTATAGGTTGTAGCAAAACGAGCATTCGGCAAGACCGCTTTGAAGCCGCTGCTGGAGCGGAGCTAACTTGTTACCGATTACACGACGATGACAGGCTGCGCCTGCAAGGCAAGATGGCACAGTTGTTGCGAAAACGAACCCAGGCCTCTGATAGAAAAGCGATTGAGTTGCAGTTGGCCAACGTCGCAGCGCGGGCAGATCAATTGACCGATGCATTGCTAGATCAACTCATTGAAAAGCCGACGTTTATTGAACGTAAAAGTAGGTTGGATATTGAGCGGAAAGACTTGGAAGACTTGCTTAGTGATAGTGACAAAGTCAATGGTGATAAACTAACGGCCAGAAAATACCTCGAACTTTCAAAAAGCCTTATTTTGAGCTACGGACTGGCTAATCCTTCCCAAAAGTGCAGGTTGCTGAAAATCGCAATGTCGAACTGCACGCTGATAGGAAAAAAGCTCTATTTTGAGCCACGAAAGTGGCTCTGCGATGCCGAAGCTACGCTAATCACCTTATGTGGTGCACCAGTCCGCGACAGAACTCGAAGCATTGAAGAGATTAAAGAAATAACGAAAGCACTCGATCTTTGATCTCGTTGGTGACCCAACCCTTGGCACAGATCGACCATTTATCAGGGCAGGGGATGCAGTGACTTCTAGCTCAAGGTAGGTTTGTATGTTGTGACCCTTAGGTAAGACTGATCGAACTTTATCTCTCTCGGCGACAGCATCCGGTTAGGTGCAGCAATTTTCCACTACGGAAATTTCCTGCACATATGCACGCACTGGTTGCGCGAAGTACTCATGCTGATAGTCTGTTAGTAAGCCTTAAAATGAGAAATTTATGAAAATTAATAAAATACACGTCGAGAACTTTAAGTCGCTAAAAGAAACAACAGTGAATTTTCCTAATAAGACAGCCATTGTGGTTGGTGACAATGAGATTGGAAAGTCGTCACTGCTTGAGGCAATAAACCTTGGACTTACTGCTCAGCTTAACGGTCGAAACATCGCTTATGAGCTACACCCGTATTTATTCAACTTATCTGCGAGTTCTGAGTACCTCGCAGAGCTAAAGAAGGGCGTAGTACTACCGCCACCGAAAATCTTGGTAGAATTATACTTAGCTGATCATGATGATCTTGGGGCTTTGAAGGGTAGCATCAACAGCTGCGGGGAAGACTGTCCAGGGGTGTCACTGACAATAGAGTTCGACCCAAAATTTGAGAAGGAATACGAAACCTACATCGCCGACCCCGCTGCAGTCACGTCAGTCCCGATAGAATATATGAAGGTGGTCTGGAGAACGTTCTCTGACCAGGACATTACTGCACGAAGCTTGCCTGTCAGATGTTCTCTGATTGATGCGACAGCAATGCGACATGACTCGGGTGCAAATCGATACCTGACTGACGTCATGTCGAGTTATCTAGAGCCACATGATCTGGCTCGATTAGGGCTTTCATACAGGAAAATGAAAGACTTGTTCCTGAGTGACCCAAGCATTTCAGCAATAAATGCGGAACTAGAAAAGGCTAAAGGTAGTGTCTCTGAGAAAACTATCTCAATTGGATTGGACAATACTGCGCGCGCAAAATGGGAAGCTGGAGTGATCCCACATCTCGATAGCATCCCATTTTCCTTGGTGGGTAAAGGGGAGCAAACAAGTACGAAGATAAAGCTTGCCTTGGAGAAGGCAGAAGGCAGTCGCATACTCTTGGTCGAAGAGCCCGAGAACCATCAATCTCATACCAACTTAAACGCTCTACTTGAGAGCATGTTCAATAAGTCAGGTGAGAACCAGATCATTGTCTCAACTCACAGCAGCTTCGTACTTAACAAGCTTGGGCTTGATGGAACGGTGCTGTTTGATGGTTGTACAGGAGCGACCCTTACAGAGCTGCCGCCGGATACAAAGAACTACTTCTTGAAGCTTTCAGGCCACGATACGCTCCGTCTAATACTATCCAGACGTGTCATCCTTGTGGAGGGTCCATCAGATGAATTGATTGTGCAACGAGCATACAAGGATAAACATGGCGTACTGCCGCTGGCAGACGGTACGGAAGTCATTTCTGTCCGATCACTAGCATTCAAACGTTTCTTGGACGTGGCCAAGCTGCTCAAAATTGACGTTCGTGTTGTTACCGATAACGACGGAGACATCGCTAAGTTAAAGAAAAAGTATGAGGATTATTTAGGCGTGGAGGGAATTCTTATCTCTTTCGATGAAGATGAAAAAGCTTCAACGCTTGAGCCGCAACTCGTCAAATACAATGGGCGGAACAGAACTAATGAAATACTTGGAACTGAGTTTGCTACTGATGAGGCGTTGATCAAATACATGGAGGGTCACAAGACAGATTGTGCACTGAAATTTTTTGAAAGTGACACGGAAATAGTATTTCCTGAATATATTAAACATGCCATCTCAAAATAACGTTGTTGTTGCGTGTGCTGGTTCGGGAAAGACCACTAGCATTGTTTCATCTGTATTAGATAAGCCTGATGAGCGAGCGCTGATAACTACCTTCACTCTCAGCAATATCGCTGAAATCAGGAGCAAATTCATAGATTTAAACGGGTTTGTACCAGATCGAGTTACCATACTGCCTTGGTTCACATTTGTGCTTCGCGAAATGGTTCGACCTTACCAAAATTTGTTCTTTCGACAGCAGCGCGTTCGGTCGGTCAACCTGGTGTCGGGACGCTCCGATCCTTATGCGCCAAAGGCCAATAAGCCACGTTACTTTTTCGGAAACTCCTCCGACGTGTACTCTGACAAGCTTTCGGAGCTTGCATTGTGCTGCGAACAGCATTCAGACTCTCGAGTGATAAAGCGTTTAGAGAGCCAGTTTGACACTATCTATATTGACGAGGTCCAAGACCTCGCGGGATACGATCTGGAGCTGCTGAAGCTGTTTCTTGCGTCAGAGATGAACGTTACGATGGTTGGAGATCATCGACAGGCGACTTTGGCGACAAATCAGTCACCCAAACACAAGAAGTACCGGTACGCAGGAATAATTGACCTTTTCCAGGAGTGGCAGAAAGCTGGGCGTATATCTTTGGAGTTCATGGATACGTCGCATCGTTGTCGACAGGAGATCTGTGACTTTGCTGATAGATGCTTTCCAGACAGTCCTCCTACAAAGTCACTCAATGACACAGCGACCGGTCACGACGGAGTGTTTGTGATCGCTTCCAAGGATGTTGCTAAGTATGTTGAACAATTTTGTCCGCAGGTTCTGAGATACAGTAAGGCAACTAACTGTGATGGTTATGCAGCCATGAACTTCCGGATTTCAAAAGGATTAACATTTGATCAAGTTCTGATTTATCCGCACAAGTCAGTCCGAGAGTACTTGAAGTCTGGAGACTTGAAGTTTCTGAAAGAACCGCAATTACTTTATGTGGCAACTACACGCGCGCGACAAAGCGTAGTCTTTGTCTTGGATGAAGAGTGTGTCTTGCCGGGCGTTGATAAGATTACGGTCGATTAGAAAAGTGTGACACGAAAGACTGAATGCACCTCGCACCGTTCCGGCCCAGAGCTTTAACTAGACAGCGCGAAGGCGCTGATGACTAGCGGTAGTCATATCTGCCTGATTGATAGTGACCTAATGAACCATCAACACAAGGGTTTTAATCTAACTCAGCCTGCTACGTTGATTTCGCTCCTGACCCAACCCTTGCTCAGCTCGAACGATATTGTACAACCATACCTAATACCTAAGTTTAGTTGCCGCAATCCCGGATCGAACAAAAAAGGCTCTTAAGATGGTGGCTAGACATATCCAGAATCGGTTCGAACATAAATGAGTTGAGATGTATGTTCTCAGGTGTCATAAGAGTTACCCTTCTCATTATTCGAAGAATATCAGCGTTAGGGTTGTCTGACTTTTGGTAGCGCTTGATCAACTTTCCAGTCTGGTTCTTTCCCATAGCCGCAACGAATGCTGCATCATCAATTTTTGCAATGAGAAGTTCTTCTGCACTCAATCGAATTCCGATAGATAGAGCAATCTTTTCTTCAAGTCCAAGTTGATCTACATCTCCAGCCACAATCGCACCACAGACTTCTTGCATTGTTTCAAACACAGTTTTGTGGGGATTTCCAAACTCTTTGAAAGAATTTGGTGCCAAAACGTCTTCATACAAGGACTGAAGGTCAGAAAGCGACAAGGTCTTTGTCATTTCTTTCACATGCAATAATGAAGTTAGACTATTAAATGCATCTGTATTTCCTACGTATTCGGCTAAATTTCGAACAAAGGAAATTGATGCTATAAGAAAAGCTGGCGTATCGAGTTTATTTTTCCAGTCTGCGAAAGGATTTTCACTCAATACATCTTTTATCAACTCTATTTCTCCATTTTTTCGATTTGACAGTAGTTTATTATCGCCCCAAATTCCCAAGCGTCCCCTGACGGTCCGGTAAAAATCATAGTTGTGGGACAGAATTATTAAGTGGAAGAGCTCATCTTCCTTAATCTCGCTTAGATATTCAATAATTGCGTATTTGTTTTTATAATCAAACGAATCTGCAATGTCATCGACCACGAACAGGGTCTCAAGTTTCTCCTGACGCCGCGCTTCAACTTCAAAAATTATGTTTAAAATATAGAGAGCTCGTTTTTCACCGTTGCTCAAAACTTTGTCTAATACTGAGCGATCAGTTCTTTTCTCTTCGTTCGCAACCTCATCCTTAAAATAGAAGGTGAGTTGTGGTGCGGCAACGTTTAAAACAGCGTCACCCTTATTTTCAACACGGACTTCAAATGGTACTGAAAACCGTTCATTAAAGATAAGAATGACCCTCTCCCAATGCGTTTGCTCGGCCTCAGCTAGTTTGATTATTTCCTTAATTTTTTCTTCGCTCTTGTCGAACTCATCTACAAGATCAAGATAATCTGATTTTAGTTCGCCTAAGTAAGAAATCCATACCTTTTGCCGAAAAGCGTCAATGTCTTTCAGTTCTGGTACGACAAATGGATTGTCGAGTAAGTAATCGCGAAACGATTTAAGTTCAGCAGTTGTTAGAGCCGCATCTACCTTCTCGAACATTTCTGCCAGCTTCGGGTCCTTGAGAATTTTTTGTTTCTCGATTTCAATTGCAGCGATCAGATCAGCCTCTGTTTTTATCTCAGTGTGCTGATCTTTGTGATTAAGATTTACCGTGTGCCCACTTTCGAACCAGCCGTTAGTAGTTAGGTTTTTTGCAATCACTTCCGCATTGCTGTGATTGAATACTCCCTTTTTAAAGTACAGAGAGCCGTCAAGTATTTGTTCGTAGGTTTTTGTGTATTCTTCAATCAAGGCTTCTACGTCAGAGTCGTTTAAAAATTCTAAAACTTTTGGACTAAACAATATCTTGTAGCTTAAAGATTTGAATTCAGAGTTGGCTCCCTTTTTCACTTCTCGTTCCAGCCGTCCTAGTGCCGTCAAAATATCTGCTTGTTTAACGCCGAACGCCTCAGAAAATGAAATTTCTATATCTTTAGAAACTCCAGAATATTTTTTTAGTTTCTTGAACAGATCGTTCTTTTTATAAGCGATAATCCCGAATATTTCATCGTACTGCTTCTTCAATGGATCGCTTGCTAGCAGTGCTGAAATTCGTCCTGACTGATATTTATCATTGATCGAGTCGATCACAAAAACTGCATTCCTCTGGATTTTAACATCATTTTGATCAAGTATTGAAAGCGAGGAAGCGCGTTCAGGAAATATCATGTCCTGCTGTTGCTTGTCTTCGGAAAAATTTTGCAAAGCTTTTGCCAGCGATGTCTTCATGACTCCGTTAGGAGCATAAATTGCGACTGGCATATTGTTTGGTGTGAATTCAAATGTATGTTCTAGCTTTTGGATACCATAGCAATTAAGAAGTGCCAATTTTACTCTTTCAATCATATTTATATGCTCATTCTATGTCGAATTGTTCAAACTGTCATATCGCTTCGGCCAAATTTTATCCCGTAAAACCACGGCCAAGCTTAAGCCCATCGAACAGTAGATGACTGTTTTTGGAGCCTTTGAGCAACGGAAATTTTTGGGGAACGTTTGATCTACCGTCTTAGCTGCGCAGATTTCGGGGCAATCGAGCTAAATGGGCCTAATTTTGTGTTCGTAGCGCCACAATAAGCAGCCTGAGGCGCATAAATCCTAATTTTGGGCTGAGTCCGCCTGATGCCATCAGCCTTCGTCGAACAAGAAACAACCTACCCCATCTTCCTTAAGTCGGTGCTAACGCAGCTTTAGTGAGACTAAAAAGCGACTGAAAAAATAAAAGGGCTTAGCAATCACTTGCTAAGCCCTTGAATTAATTGGCTCCGACGGTAGGGATCGAACCTACGACCAATTGATTAAC
>TARA_R110000787_G_scaffold98736_2_pt1 | contig 21669 bp, 15 predicted proteins | sample TARA_R110000787 | Tara Oceans TARA_R110000787 (sample SAMEA4397920) | marine metagenome | biome: Polar Biome; feature: [DCM] deep chlorophyll maximum layer (ENVO:01000326); material: water (ENVO:00002006), including particulate matter (ENVO:01000060) such as... | depth 35 m | reverse complement strand
TGGTTGCACGGCCAGGCCCCCGGATTTCTTAATATCGAGGCCTTTAACCGAGAGCTCGACCGTCTCGCGGAGACTGCCGATATCGGTGAGCGGGATCGCGCTCTTTTGCAATCCTTACGCGATTGGGGCGTGTATTTGCTGCAACAACCCTAACCCAATAATCGCAGTTCCTCGCTGGTTGCCACGGCGTAAAAACGATAAAATTGGCGAAATTATATTAATAGGTCACTGAGTGAATTTCCCGGGCTCGCACATCCTGTCCATCCAGCAGTTCGAACGTGAAGACATCACCAGGGTATTCCGTACTGCCGATCGGATGGAGCCTTACGCGCAAAGAGCCAAGCTCACGCGGGTTCTGGAGGGCGCCATCCTCGGCAACATGTTTTTTGAACCCAGTACCAGGACACGCATCAGCTTTGGTTCGGCGTTCAACTTGCTTGGCGGTGAAGTAAGAGAGTCGGTGGGCATGGACAGCTCGTCGCTGATTAAAGGGGAATCGTTGCGGGATACGGCGCGGGTATTATCAGGTTTCAGTGACGTAATTTGCATGCGGCACCCCGAGTCTGGTTCTGTTGCGGAATTTGCCTCGGCGAGCCGCGTACCGGTGATGAACGGCGGCGACGGCAGCAACGAACACCCAAGTCAGGCTTTACTGGATCTGTATACCATAGAAAAAGAACTGCAGACTCGTGGTCGCGGTATAGACGGTTTGCGCATAGCAATGATTGGTGACCTTAAATATGGTCGCACGGTGCATTCTTTGTGCAAGTTGTTGACGCTTTTCAACGATGTTCAGGTGATATTAGTGTCGCCGACAGAATTGGCGATGCCTGATGAACTGGTCGCTTCATTGGCCGAAGCGGGCCATCGGATAACGGCAACAGATAGCCTGGAGCAGAGCATCGCTCATGTGGATATTGTTTATTCAACGCGGATTCAGGAAGAGCGTTTTCTTGAGCGTTCTGAAGCCGATCGCTACCGAGGTCGCTTTCGTCTCAATCAGGCGATTTATACCCAGTACTGCGAGCCGAACACGGTAATCATGCACCCGCTGCCTCGCGATTCCCGGGCGGAAGCCAACGAGCTGGACTGTGATCTTGACGAAAACCCCAATCTGGCGATTTTTCGCCAGACGGATAATGGGCTGCTGGTCAGGATGGCACTGTTTGCGCTGGTATTAGATGTGGCCCATCTTGTTGATCGCTACGCGCAGGATATCCGTTGGCATAACCCACGGCTTGGTTCGTCTTGTGGGCAGGGGTGATGTTGTTACTGCGCAGAGTGAGGCTCGGAGGGCAATGCCCGAGCTTTATGGCCTGGCGGGGCATTGCATGATGAACCAGCAACCTGTGCCCGACTACGATGATATAAGGCCGTACAGAGATGATGAAGTAGCGACAGTCATCGCGCGCCTGGTTGACGAAGGCGAGTTTGTCGATACGCTGGCGCGGATGAAATTTGCCCGCTTGTCACGTTGGATGCCATGGCTAATACGGCCGCTAGTACACCGAACGCTGCGCCGAGAGTTTGGTCATTTGCAAAGTGTTCGCGAGTTGCAGACCCTTATTGGCGGACAGCTTGAGAAACTGCTTAAACGAGTAGCTAGCGGGGTCACCGTCGCAGGTCTGGATAAACTCACCGCGGATCAGTCATATCTGTTTATCGGTAATCATCGTGATATTGCCATGGATCCAGCCATGGTTGATCTTGCCCTTAAGGGGCAGGGTCTGGACACCACCCGGATTGCGATCGGTGATAATTTGCTGACTAAGCCTTTTACCTCCGACCTCATGCGCTTAAATAAAAGTTTCATCGTCAAGCGCTCCATTATCGGGCGCAAGGAGAAACTTGCCGCACTGAAACAATTGTCCGCGTATATCCAGCATTCTCTGGAGACTGATAAGCAATCGGTATGGATCGCCCAGCGCGAAGGCCGCGCCAAGGATGGGGTTGATAGCACCGAGGCGGCAGTCCTGAAAATGCTGGTTTTGAATAAACTCCGCGAGGAAAGCTTTGGCGAGGCGTTTGCGCGGCTTCGTGTGGTGCCGGTTGCTGTTTCCTATGAGTGGGATCCTTTGGATGAGGCCAAGGCCAGGGAGCTCTATGCGGTGCAGAGTCAGGGTAGTTATGTCAAAGGCGAGCACGAAGATATTGACAGCATTTATCGGGGCGTTATGGGGGCCAAGGGGCACATCGCCGTTGTTTTTGGTCAACAGATCACAGAATTGTTCGCCGATGCCGACGCTGCTGCTGCTGCGATCGACGAACAGATTATTAAAAATTATCGTCTACAGGCCACGCACCTCATTGCCTACGAACGGATCCATGGCGAAAACGCCGCTACCGCGAAATGGAAGCAGGAGCTGGGGGCAGTGGACTGGTCAGCCAGGCGCGCGGCAATGACGGCGCGCATCCTGCAGGCGCCGGACCAGCATCGCGACTTTATGTGGGCGGCATACGCCAATCCGGTGCGGCGTCGTCTTGGGCTAGCCGGTTAAGCCGTGCTAGGTGACGCGCTCAAAACAACTATCCAGGCTGGTTACCGAGCGTTTTTGAGCGCGAGATCTTTTCATCCGCGGGCTGGTCAAAAACTGATGATTGGTCGGATTGCGTCCTACCTGGGTGCATTAGGAGATGATGGTGAACGCACCAATGGGGGTGCTGCCGTTCTGGCCGTAGAGGGCGGCACCGGCACCGGGAAAACGGCGGCCTATCTTTTGTCAGCGCTGCCCATGGCCCAGGCGGCGGGCAAGAAAATTGTTATAGCCACTGGCACTGTGGCACTGCAGGGGCAGCTGGTTAATCGGGACATCCCCGATGTCCTTGCCGCCACTGGTTGGAATTTTCGTTACGCCCTGGCCAAGGGTCGCCGCCGATACCTGTGTCCACTGCGCTTGCAGCAATGTCAGGATACGATTAGCGCTGATCGCGCTGGTCTGTTTCTTTATGAGGATGAAATCACCTTTAACCCCGATGCTGAGACGGCGATGACCCTGACCAGGATGTCCGTCGCGCTGGGCGATGGCAGCTGGGATGGCGATCGCGATAATTGGCCAGAGACCGTGCCTCATGAAACCTGGCAGGCGCTCACCGTTGATCGTAATCAATGCTCGGGATACCGCTGTCGCCTGTACGCGGAATGTTGTTTCTTTCAGGCGCGGGAGGCAATGGGTGAGGCCGACTGTATTGTCGCTAACCATGACCTTGTGCTGGCGGATTTGATGTTGGGCGGTGGCGCTATTCTGCCGGAGCCTGAACAATGCATTTATATCTTTGATGAAGCCCATAAACTGGGCGCTACCGCGCTAAATCACTTCGCCAGTCTCTGTCGTCTTAACGCCACGTCACAGTGGCTTGAACAGCTGGACAAAACCTTACAGATAATGGTTCGGCCGCTGGACGGCATTTCCGGCGTTAAGCATCACATCGAAGAGTGTCGCGATATGGTGGTTCTGGCGCAGCCGCTAGTTCGGCAAAGTTATCCATTGTTTGATGCCTTGCTTGTCGGCAGCGATCGGGCCGGAGTCATTCGTTACCGTTTTCCCGAAGGCCATATCGATGATCAATTGCGGGTGGTCTGTGAACAGCTCGCCGCACTTTTTTCGCGGATGCAAAGTCGCATTGAGAATTTACACAAAACGCTGGAAGGCGCGCTGGAGGACACACAGTGTCCGGTACCCAGAGTCGATATCGAACAGTATTTCCAGGCAGCTGGGCAATGGCTCGGCCGGGTTGGGGGCGTGACAGATCTGTGGTTCGCGATGGCCAGTCCAGACGCCGCTCAGCCGCCAACCGCGCGCTGGTTGACGCTTGAAGATAACGGCGACATACGGGTGTCGGTATCGCCTATTATCGCCGGGCCGAAGCTTCAGACTCTATTGTGGCAGCGGTGTTACGCAGCCATTGCGACTTCCGCAACGTTACGTAGTCTGGGCAGTTTTACGCGCTTTTGTCGCGACGTTGGCCTTGATGATACCGTCGACTGTCTGGCCGTGCCCGCCGCATTTGATTACGCCGCAGCCGGGGTGTTGGCGATTCCTGACATTGGGGCGGACGGCTCCCAGCCAGAGCGCCACACGGAAGCACTGATAAAATATCTGCCAGGTTTGCTCGAAGTCGTTGATAACGCCCCCGGAGTGCCCGAGGCCCAGGGTAGTCTGGTGCTGTTCGCATCACGGCGGCAAATGGAGGAGGTTGCTGGAGCGTTAGCCCAGAGCTTGCCGGGGCAGTTGCTGATGCAGGGTGAGTTAAGTGTTGCAGAAATGATAAAGCGCCATCAACTTGCGGTGGATGAAGGTCGTCACAGTGTGATCTTTGGGCTGGCCAGTTTTGCTGAAGGGATGGATCTACCGGGGCGTTATTGTACTCACGTGGTGATTGCCAAACTTCCTTTTGCTGTGCCGGATGATCCGTTACAGGAGGCGCTCACTGAGTGGATAGAGGCAACAGGCGGCAATGCGTTTCGGGAGTTGACGTTACCCGATGCGTCGTTGCGCCTGATACAGGCTTGTGGAAGGTTGTTACGCAATGAATCTGATACGGGGCGGGTTACAATTCTGGATAGTCGCCTGCTGCACAAAAGCTACGGTCGGCAGTTGCTTGATGCTTTACCGCCGTTCCGTCGTCAGTTTGGCTAAAAAAATGCCGTCGTTATAAATCGACCGCCGAAGCACACTCAGTTAACCGTTCGCGTTGCGGGTGCGGCTGTAAGGACGGCCAATTTGTCGAGACGCTCTGTAATTGATTGGTAAATACTGGCCTGATCGAGGCCCGCTTCGTGAATTTGTGCCGTGTGGCTGTTGTGGTCGAGAAACCGGTCGGGCAATCCCAGGTGTAACACCGGCACGACGATGCCTGCTGCCGACAGGTATTCGCTGACGGCGGCCCCAGCACCACCGGCAATGGCGTTTTCTTCTAGCGTCACCAGCAAGCGATGTTCCTGAGCCAGGTCTTCCAGCAGGATTGTATCGAGAGGTTTGACGAAGCGCATATCGGCGACGGAGCAATCAAGCTGCGCTGCCACGGCCATTGCCGCAGGTAGAAGGGCGCCGAAATTCAGTATCGCAGTCGTTTTGCCCCTGCGGCGCAACACACCTTTGCCAATCGGGAGTTCCGTCAAGGTTGGATCTATGGCGATACCTGGTCCGCTTCCTCTTGGGTATCTAACTGCTGCCGGACCGGTGTACATAAAACCGGTGTAGAGAAGCTGTCGCGTTTCATTCTCATCCGAAGGTGCCATCACCAACATATTTGGTACACACCGTAGAAAGCTGACATCGAAACTGCCTGCGTGGGTAGCGCCATCCTGGCCTACCAGCCCAGCCCGATCAATGGCGAACAGGACATCGAGATTTTGCAGGGCGACATCGTGTATCAGCTGGTCGTATGCCCGCTGCAAAAAAGTAGAGTAGATGGCCACGACGGGTTTTTTACGCGCACAGGCTAAACCGGCTGCCAGTGTTACGGCGTGTTGTTCGGCAATGGCCACATCGTGAAAACGATCGGGAAAACGCCGGGCAAATTCAATCATCCCCGAGCCTTCACTCATAGCTGGTGTAATCGCGACCAAATCCGAGTTTAGCTCGGCCATATCACATAGCCAGTTACCGAATACTTGCTGATATTTGAGCGGTTTTTGCCGAGCTTCATCTGCGGGCGCAGAGCTTTTTTTGGCCGCTTTGCTGGCCGGCTCGATTTTGGTTATAGCGTGATAGCCAGTCGGATCTCGCTCGGCTGGGGTAAAGCCCTTTCCTTTGCTGGTTGCAACGTGCAGCAACACGGGGCCGGTGATTTTCTTGAGATTTTCGAGGGTCTGAACCAGAAGTGGGATATTGTGCCCGTCAATCGGACCGATGTAGGTAAAACCCAATTCTTCGAAAATAATGCCCGGAGCGACCATTGCCTTCATCAATTCTTCGGTTTTGCGGACAACGACACTGGTAGATGGAAAAGCCTTCAAAAGCCGCTTGGCGCTTTCTCGAAACAGATTGTAGAACCGACTCGACCAAAGCTTTGAAAAATAGGTCGCCAGCCCGCCAACATTTTTGGAAATGGACATGGTGTTGTCGTTAAGGACAACGAGTAAATCCTGATCGACGTGAGCGATATGGTTTAGCGCTTCGATGGCCATGCCCGCAGTCATAGCACCGTCGCCGATGACCGCGATGGCGCGATCATCTTTATGATCCATAGCCGCCGCAATCTTCATACCAAGCGCGGCGCTGAGCGAAGTGCTGGAGTGGCCGACGCCAAAGGTATCGTAATTACTCTCGCTGCGCTTGGGGAAGCCAGAGAGGCCACCGGGCTGGCGGATAGTGAGCAGTTGCTCCCGCCGACCGGTAAGAATCTTATGCGGGTAGGTTTGGTGGCCGACATCCCAGACCAGTTTGTCGCGGGGTGTCTCGAAGACATAGTGCAGGGCGATGGTAAGCTCGACGACACCCAGCCCAGCGCCGAAATGGCCGCCGCTTTGGCCAACCGCATAGAGCAAGTATGCGCGTAACTCATCGGCTAGTTGCACAAGCCTGTCTTCCGGTAAATTGCGCAGATGACCAGGAAGATCGATTTGATCAAGCAACGGCGTTTTGGGCCGGGTTAGCGGTATCTCTGAGAATGAAGCGGTCATTGCATGAGAGCAGGATTTTCCGAGGCGGCAATGTTACACCAAAAACATCCCGAATAACCGGTCAAAGACTAGAAATCACGGTTGATGATATGGTGGGCCAGAGCTCGTAAATGGTCCGCTCGACCGTCAAACTCGGTCAGCGCGCCGAGGCTTTGTCTGAAGAGTTTATCGCGCATGTCTGCGGCCCGATCCAGGCCTAAGAGTGAGGTATAAGTCGATTTGTGCAGTTTTGCATCCGCCCCTGCCGGTTTACCCAGAACCGCCGTGTTGCTGCGGGCGTCAAGAATGTCATCCATGACCTGAAAAGCCAGGCCGATGGCCCTGCCATAGTCGCTCAGCGCCAGTAGTGAGTTTGGTTGGGCGCCGCTGCTGCTGCTCTGTGCGCCCATCATCACGCTGGCGGTAATCAGATCGGCAGTTTTGCGGCGGTGCATGGTTTCCAGGTAGGGCAGGTCTACCTGCTTATCTGTGGCGTCCATGTCCATAGCCTGGCCGAGCACCATACCTGACAGGCCACTCGCGCGGGCTAGTTGGTTAACGAATGATAATGCCAGTCCGGGGTCGAACCTGCCGGGTTCACTGAGTTGTTCAAAGGCCAGCGCTTGCAGTCCATCGCCAGCCAGTATTGCAGTTGCTTCGCCATACACAACATGACAGGTTGGCTTGCCGCGGCGCAGGGCGTCGTCATCCATGCTCGGCAGGTCATCATGAATCAGCGAGTAGGTGTGCATCAGCTCAATGGCGCAGGCTACGCGGTCAGTCGCTTGCGAAATCTCCCCCACCGCCAGCGCGCCTGCGTAAACCAGACACGGACGAATACGCTTGCCGTTGCCCAGCGTGGCATAGCGGGCCGCGGATAGCAGTGTCGTGGGTTCCCCGGTAATAGGCAGGCAGTTATCCAGCAGGGGATTAATACGGTCACGGCAGGTGGTGAGGAACAGGTTGACGTCAGGGCTCACTCACCATCCTCGCTAGCGAAGCCGCTGCTGATAACCGTGCCGTCAGATTGTGTCGTTAGTAGGCGTACCCGTTGTTCGGCACTTGTCAGCGCTTGCTGGCATTCGCGGGTAATTTTGATCCCTTTTTCGAACGACTTAAGGGAGTCTTCGAGGTTTAAATTGCCATCTTCCAGGCTCTCGACGATGGCTTCCAGTTGTTCCAGGCTAGCTTCGAAATCAAGGGCTTTTCTTCGTGTTGCCATGGTTGTAGCCTGATAGATATTAAAGAGTGAACAATAAATGAGCGTTAATGCGCGGTCAACGCGACGCTATAGTAGGAAATATCCTACAAGAAAACCAGAATACTCCCAATGGGCCTGTCGTACGGGGACGTGCAAGATACACCCTGCATGGATGCAATGCACATGGATGTGGTTTTTTATTGTAAGTGGCCTATGAGGGAACATAGGTACAGGGAAGAAGATGCACAGGGATGTACTCGCGGAAGGAAGCCGAGGCACGGAATGGCCGAAACATGGATGGTTGGTATGGATAGCTGAGGCAAGGATAGCCTCGTGGATAAACTGAGACCAGGGAATAACAGGTAAGTTAGGTCTCTCTACAGAAAAGGATGTCCGTATATGGCCAGGGACAGGGATTAGAGGCCAAATATAACAACGCTCCATGGCTGGACTGAGTTCTCCTACACCGCTTACGCCCCTTGCCCTCTCCGGTAAAGGGGCGTTTTTCTTTGCCTACATCACCCCAGCATGCAGTGGCTGGGGCGTGTCTAAGCGTATCGTGAACGCTTGCCCCGCGTGTAAAGCGCTGCAAAACTTGCCCGATCGAGATCGGCGGCGGTCAGCACCCAATACTTTGTGATAGTGGAGGAACCCTGATCTGCGTGCGACCTGCGCAGTGTGTACTGTTCGTCGCGTGCTTCTACCTTGCAAGCTGTTCAATAGTTATGCGGAAGTATTTATGCGGAAGTTTCTAAATTCGTGCTACAGGGGCTTCCCCGTGGGTTGCACAGCGGGATTGACACACGGGGTCGAAATATTATGATGGTGCAGTCGCGCAATCGTTGAGGATACCGCCTTCAGTACACGCCAGTCCAACGCCTCGCTAGTCACGCCTGCCATGTTTTTGGGTGGTTCCTCGAAAGCACCCGTAGTATTGACGAATAACAACCCCGACGGCATTTGCTGGCCGGGGTTTTGCCTAATGGGCTTGTCGAAACATAAACAAAACGTCTGGAGCGTTTGATGCAGGCCAGAATTTTGCGTTTAAATTTGGCCGGCCAGCCTATCGAATGGCTCGACTGGCAGGCTGCTGTTTGCCTGTACGCGCGGGAACTGGTGGTCTGGAGTCTGGGGGAAGTGGCCCATAAAATCCACGGTGGTCACTCCCGTATCACCGGCAAGCAGACAGTGATCGATCTGCCCAGCATTATCGCCTGTGGCGGGGGGCAGCTAGCCCGGCCACGAACCACATATCCTTTGTCGAATAGTGCATTGTTCGCCAGAGATAAGCACCTATGCCTTTATTGTACGAGACAATTTGCCCAGTTTGAGTTAACACGCGATCATATTGTACCGTTGTCGCGCGGCGGCACTGATCGTTGGGAGAACGTAGTATCGGCGTGTCGACGTTGCAATCAGCACAAGGGTAATCGTCTCCTGGAAGAGGTTGGTATGGAGCTGACAGCTTTGCCCTACCGGCCTAATAATGCCGAGTATCTGGCGTTGATTAACTCACGGCGCATTTTGTCCGATCAGATGGATTTTCTGCGGTCTCGTTTCTCAAAAAACAGTCGCTGGTTATGACTTGTCAAAGCGACTGAGACAACAAGAACCCACTGGACTGAAGGCCCGGTAAGCAAGTTGTGCAAGCCAAGAGAGTAGACCAGGAATATGCAACTAGGAATAGAGGGGCGAAACGCAATCGTTTGTGGCGCGAGTAAAGGGTTGGGCAGGGCCTGCGCTCAGGCCCTCGCCGCGGAGGGCGTGAATGTGACCCTGGTGGCGCGGACGCTTGAAACGCTCGAGCTGGCGCAACGGGAGATACAGGCTGTTAGTAAAGTCGCGGTTGCTGTGGTTGTCGCGGATATCACCTCTGATAACGGTCGGGATGCCGTGCTTGCCGCCTGTTCGAAACCCGATATTCTGGTTAACAACGCTGGTGGCCCGCCGCCAGGAGATTTCCGCGACTGGACCCAAAAGGAGTGGTTTGACGCGGTGAACAGCAATATGTTTTCGGCGATAGACATGATACGCCGTACGGTTGACGGCATGGCAGCGCGGGGTTTCGGGCGGATTGTCAACATCACGAGTATTTCGGTAAAGACCCCGATGCCCGGCCTGGGCCTGTCGAACGGTGCGCGGGCCGGGTTAACCGGCTGGGTTGCCGGGGTGGCCAGAGAGTTTGTCCGCGACAATGTCACCATAAACAATTTATTGCCCGGGTTGTTTGACACAGATCGCGGCTGCGGATACCTCGCTTACCGAGCCAGAAGTGAGGGCGTCGATGTCGGTGATTATATGGCGCGTTATTTGGCTGCCAGTCCGGCGGGGCGACTCGGCAACAGTGACGAATTTGGTGCGGCCTGCGCCTTTTTATGTGGCGCCCTTAGTGGATACATGTCCGGGCAAAACATCGTGCTTGATGGAGGCGCGTTTCCCGGTACTTTTTAGGTGTGTCTTCGGTTGTTCCTGCTGGTTTATTGCCCGATGATGCCCTGGACAAACAAAATAATAATCAACATCGGACAGACAAAACGTATGTACGGCGGCCAAATCTTCCAGAACCAGCTTGATTCAACACTCTCGTAACCAGAACGGATTTCGCCAAGCAGGCGATCTCTGTGCAGAATCCATCCGGCAAAAATACACAGTATAGCGGCCAGTAAGGGCTGGCTATATTTGGTTGTCAGGTCGACAACTGCGACAAATAGCCAGTCAAAATAAATGGCGATTAGTCCGCTCAAGGCAAAAATAATAGCGCCGATTAGCCAGGTACTTTTGCAGCGTGACAGTTTCATCTGCTCCATGCCAAATGCCACAGGGACTTCCAGCATTGATATGGATGAGGTGAGTGCCGCAATTGTCATTAACAGAAAAAATACCGCAGCCACTGCGACGCCTGCCACGCCGAGCGAACCGAACAACACGGGCAGGGTCTGCAATATCAAATCGGGACCGGCGACCAACGACCCATAGTCATCATAAATTTCTACACCCTGTTTAAGCGCGACAAACACCGCAGGGATAATGAGCAGTCCAGCGAGGAAGGCAATGCCAGTATCGATCAGCGTTACCAGCGCCGCTGCGATTGGTAAATTCTCGTCCTGGCGAATATACGAGCCGTAAATCAACATGGTGCCGACGCCCAGCGACAGGGAGAAAAACGCCTGGCCCATGGCATTGATCAGTAGGCGAGGCTCGGTCATCGCGCTGAAGTCAGGAATCAGGTAGACCTTTAGTCCTTGCATGGCACCGTCTTGAGTGAATACGTAGCCGATGAGCAATACGATCAACCCGAGCAAGACCGGCATCAAGCGCGTTGACCAGCGTTCGATACCATCGCGCACGCCGTTGGCGACAACCAATGCAGTCAACACAGAAAATATGAGACAAAAAATGACGTTGCGGGATACGCTGAAGTCGGTAAGCCACAGAGAAAATGCGGGCAGGCCGATGACCCGGGCTGAGGGGGCGAGGATATGAGCCATCATCCAGCCGGCAACAATGGCGTAAAACGCTAAAATGAGGCTGGCCACGAGCACGCCGTAAAGTCCGGCAAGTTTGCCGAGAAACTGGCCGCGACGGTGCGTCGCGATCAGGGGCAGAGCTGTTACCATATTGCTTCGTGTGTGGCGTCCAATGACCAGCTCAGCCATGAGTGCCGGGTAAGCCAATAAACAGGCAAAAACGACATATACCAGCAAAAAGGCTGCCCCGCCGTTGTTGGCGGCCTGTGTGGGAAACCCCCAAATATTACCCAGGCCTACGGCAGAGCCGGTCGCGGCCATGGTAAAGCCGAGCCTTGAACTAAACTGCTCGCGACCGTCCGTCATTCCGGCTCAATCCAGGTTGTAAGGTGACAAATCAGCGCGTCATACCGTGTGGCTGTGATTATTTAAACGTGGGTTTACGTTTTTCCCGAAAGGCCGCTACGCCTTCCTGAGTGTCCTCGTCGAGAAACAGGAAGGGCATCACATCCTTGGCGTAGGTCATCTCTGCGCCGCCCAGCTCCCGGTTGTATACGGATTTTGCGTAACGTATCGCCATCTGCGGTTTGCTGGCCAGCTTGTCGGCGAGTGCGAAAGCCTGTTCCAGCAATTCGTGGTGGGGCACCACTTTAAGCACCAGGCCGAGTTCTCTGGCCTCCTGGGCGGACAATGACTCGCCTAGCATACTGAGGTATTTGGCCATCTGACGGCCCACCAGGTCATTGAGGCGGACGATGGCAAAGCCGGGCAGTAAACCGAGCTGAATTTCGGGGACGCCAAATTTAGCCTGCTCTGAGGCGATGACGAAATCACAGGCAATCGCTATTTCGAAGCCGCCGCCGAACGCATAGCCGTTGACCGCAGCGATAACAGGCTTTGACGTGTTTTCGGGCAGCGCCAGTACGTCGAGCACCTTATCGATAAATGACTTCGCATAGGTCGTAGTAAATTCGAAGCCACTGATATCGGCGCCTGCGCAGAACGATTTGTCACCAGCGCCAGTGACGATAATCACGCGGATGTCGGGGTCATCATCAGCCTTGCGCAGGGCAGCGGTGAACCCGCTACGAATGCCCGGGCTGAGAGCATTCAATTTGCCTGGCTCGTCGAACGTTACCAGCGCGGTGCTACCTTTTACCTCGTATATAACGCTGTCCAGTCGCATCATTATCGTGCTCCAAAGATAGAGAGGGTTATATTGCAACACACAGAGAAAACCTTACAAGTGCCAGGGTGCTTTGCGCGAATTGCAGATCCAATTAATCGGTTCCATGGCTGATGGTCGGTTGTGGTCTGGAGCGAAGCTTCAGCCACTCCACAAAACCTTCCATGATGGAATACACCGGCGGCACAACGACCAGCGTCAACAGCGTCGAGGACAGCATCCCGCCAATAACGGCGACAGACAACGGACCGTTGGTTTCGTGGCCCGCGCCAAAGCCCAGTGCCGCGGGGAGCAACGCCAAAATCACAGTGAAGGATGTCATCAACACCGGTCGCAGACGAATCGGGCACGCTTCCAGTAAGGCTTCATCAATATTCTTACCCTGCAGTCTGCGCTGATTGGTAATGTCCACCAGCAGGATTGAGTTCTTGGCGACCAGCCCGACCAGTAGCACCAGGCCGATCATGGACCAGGTATTGAGTGTGTGGCCGGTGAGCCAGAGGAGTGCGATACCGCCAACCATGGCCAAAGGTTGCGCGGTCATAATAATAAAAGGCTGCAAAAAAGAATTGAACTGGCTGGCGAGTACCATGTACAGGAGCACCGTAGCCAGTATAAAGGCAAACATCATGTTGCTGGCTGTTCTACCGAATTCCTCTGACTGTCCTTTGAACGTGAGCGCATACCCGACGGGCATAATTTCGTCGGAGAGCGTGCGAACCGTATCGATAGCCGCCGCCAGCGGCATATCCGGCTTACCATAAAACGGTGCCGAATAGCGTAGATCGTAACGCGAAATGGACGCCGGCCCGAGGGTCTCCTCCAACGTTGCGACAGTGTCGACGCGGATCATGGTGCCAGTTCTGGAACGCAGATAGATGCGATTGATATCGCTGGCGGACTGAAACTGTCCTGTCGCAGCCTTAACCCTTAGGTCGTAGCGTTCGCCGTCGCCTGGATCATCGTTGTACCTGGCGACGTCGAGCCCGCCAACCATGACGTTGACTGCCTGTGCGATATCCCGCGTTGAAAAGCCCAGGTCCGCAGCCCGGATACTGTCGACGCGCAGCTGATACTGGGGTAGTTCAAGGTTCAGATCCAGATCAACGTGGCCCATGCCCTCAACGCTCGCCAATTTTTTCTCAAGCTCGTAGGCCAGGCGCGCGACTTCAGTAAGGTTGGGCCCGTTGATTGAGAACTGCAGGGGCTCGCCGCGCTGGCCGCCGAGTTTGGGGATGGGCGCGGGGAAAGCCTTGACGCCGGGGACGGCGGCAAACTCTTTGGCGAGAACGCTAATCAATTCGGCCTGACTTTGGTCACGCTCTGCGGCGGGGGTCATGCGTACAAACCCCATGGCCGTAGTGACCTGTCGACCGCTGGTGCCGAGGCCGAAGAAGTAACCAGTAATGACGTCGTTATGGCTTTCCAGAATCCTTTCTATTTCCGCAAGCCTGCTGCTCGAATACTCGATACCGGAGCCCAGCGGAGTACGTGCAATGACCATAAAGCTGGCCTCGTCCTGCTCGGGAGAAAACTCCTTGCCGATGTCTTTGAGGAAAAACAGGCATCCAGAAACGATAAGCCAGGTAATAATAACAACCGTCCAGCGGAATCGGAGTGCGAAGCCCAGCAGGTGAGTATACGTCCGTTCCATGGCCCGAAAACCTCGTTCCAGCCAATGGTACAGACCACCTTCGTGGACTTCGACATCAAGGAAACGTGAGCAAAGCATTGGCGTCAGCGTCATGGAGACGAACCAGGAAATCAGTACGCCAACGGTTACTACCAGGGCAAAGGAAGAAAAAAATCGCCCGACAATCCCACCGAGGAAAATAACTGGTACGAATATACAAACTAATGACAATGTCGCTGCCAGCACTGGAAAAACTACCTCGGAGGTGCCATTTATAGCGGCACTTTTGGGGTCGGGATCCAGAGATTCCCGGTGCCGGAATATATTTTCCAGCACCACAATGGCGTCATCGACGACGATACCAATCAGTAGCAGTAGCGCCAGTAGCGTCATTGAGTTGAGTGTGTAGCCAAAAAAATAAATGGCGGCAATCGAGCCAAACAGTGAGATGGGGATGGCGATCGCAATGATGATGGTAGAGCGAATGCTTTTGAGGAATATCCAGACCACCAGCGCTGTGAGCAGCGTGCCGAGAAGCAGGTGTTCTTTCAGCGCTTCCACCATGTGCCGCACAAACAATGAGTCATCGGACGCAATGTGCAGGGCCATTCCGGGAGGCAGCTGAGGCCGGATTTCTTCTTCGATTCTCCGCATTGTCTCGTCAATGATTTCGACAGTATTGGCATTGGCGATCTTGGTGATACCGAGGCCAACCGTTGGTTTGCCGTTGTATCGCGCCAGGCTGCGGGGATCCGCCATGCCGTCCTCGATCGCAGCCATAATCCCCAGTTTGAGGGGGGCTCCATCTCGATAGGCGACCACCAGATCCTTGAGATCCTGGAGGTTGTGGTACTCCATGTCGAGTTTGACCATGTGCTCGGTTTCACCGCTAACCAGGAACCCGCCGGGCATCATGAAGTGTTCATTCCTGATGGCGGCGAGTACTTCGGTGGTGGTCACGTTAAAGGCAGCCATTCGGTCAAGATCGAGATTGATTCGAATCGTGCGCTCGCGCTTGCCGCCAATCTGAATTTCGCCAACCCCGTTAACAGTTTCAAGATTCTTTTTGATGACGTTGATGGCGTAACTGTTGAGCTGTTGAAGGGTGCGATCACCCTCCAGCGCAAGCCACATGATTGGCGCTGCACCAAATTCAAGTTTCGCCACTACCGGCGGGTCAGCATCATCGGGGAGCTGGTTAAGTGTCTGGTTGACCTTGGCCTGAACTTCATCAAAGGCAACGTTGATGTCCTTGTCCAGGTTGAAGGTGATCACCACGGTGGATTGGCCGGGGGATGAATCGGATGAAATATGCTCGATGCCCGGCACCCCGTTGACGGCGGTTTCGATAACATTGGTGATGGCGGCGTCGATAACATCCGGGTTGGCCCCAATGAGGTTGGTGGTGATCGCCACCAGGGGGAATTCGGTGGTCGGGTAGCGGTCGACACCTACGCGGGAGTAGCCGATGATGCCGAACAAAATCAGCACAGCCGACAGCATCGTTGTCATCACGTAGCGATTGATGGAAATGGTAGGTAGATTCATAGGTTATTGACCATTCGCTACACTGACTGGCGTCCCGTCGGTGAGGAAACCGGCGCCATTGACCGTAATTGTTTCATCGCCGACAAGCCCCGAAAGGACTTCGATCTTACCGTCTACCTGCTCGCCAGTGGTGATGACGCGTTGACGGGCAATGCCATTTTCAACGATATAGACCACTTTGCCAGCGGGTCTTAGTATTACCGCTGCTAGCGGAATCATCCGCGCATCAGTGCGTTTTTCCAGAACGATGGTGCCGGTGACGCTGGCGCCTGGCTGCCATTTCCCGGGGTTATCGACCAGGCTTAGCACGTCAATGGCACGGTTACTGGTGCCGACAACAGGCCTGATTTCCATGATTTCACTATCTACCACGGTAGTCGGGTCAAGAGGCGATACCAGTTTGACGGTGAGCCCTTTCCGGATTCTGGGTGCGAGCGTTTCGGGCAGCGGCAGGCGCGCTCTCAGTTGATCGATTTTGGTGATGCGCAGTAAAGGGTCTCCCACCTTGACGAAATCGCCGATGCTGGCCAGTTCCGCATCCACGACGCCGGAGTAAGGCGATATAACGCGAGTCTTGGTCAAGCCTCGCTGCTTCTGCTTGAGTCTCTCCTGGGCCGCCTTGAGCTGTTCATCAAGTGCATCTAGCTGGGCTTTCGCCTCGTCATACCGGTCTGTGGAAATAAGCTTTGATTCCATCAATTTCGCGTAGCGCTTAACCGTGCGCAGCTGATTGCTGTGCAAGGCAGTTAACTGAGCAAGCTCCGCACGTGCGCCGCGTTCGGCAATCGAGTAATCCTCAGTGTCCAGTTCTATTAACAACTGCCCTGCAACCACCTTCTCTCCGGCTTTGACATGGCCGGCTATAACGCGGCCTTCCACTTCGGCTGAAACTTCAGGAATAAACACACTTTCCAGTGCCCCGACTGAACGTTCAATGACTTCAATGGTGGTGATCTCGACCTGGGTGGTCGACACAATAGTCGCCCGCACGGCAAGCGGGGTGGCGCCTTTGTCATCCTGTCCGGCTTTATCGCTACATCCCGATAGAATCGACGCGAGAGCCGCGGCAATGAGAGGGATGGAAGTCCACGTGTAATGTTTTAACATAATATGCAGTGCCCGCTGGTTGTCGCGCTGATAAACGTGTTGTCGCGCTGATAAACATAATGTGCAAATTGGTGTGCTAACTGGCGCGCTGGCGGCGCAGTTATGAGAACCACACCGCCAGCGCAAGTTTGCGTTATCGCCAGGCTTCGTCGTGATTACAGAATACAGGACGCAGCATTCTACCTGCGTCGTCATTCAGTGTGGGTTGCTGGGGCGGAAAGCCGATGATTACCCGGTAGCAGTGCTGGACCACAACATACCTAGCGTCCGTCAGCGAAACCGCCGACGCCCTCAGTCGCTACCCGTCGAGAGCTTTGTATCATCCTGATTTCTAAATCTATTACGCCTGGTAATACTTGCAAATCGGCGCGCATTGTCGCAGATACGATACCTCTTAGACAAGTTTTGTTACTTGCCGGTAGATTTTGCTCGGGGGCTGTCAAGTCACAGGTTTTATGAGCGCTTGATGTATCGCAGGAACACGCAAAATTTTTTGGTTGCTTCATTATTATGGTCTATGTTTGAATTGAGTCGATCTACAGCTCTACGATAAACTTGGAAAATAGATGCCCGCCCGACGGGCGTGGGGTGGTAGAGGCCGTTCATCGTTGGCCGCACCATCACCTTGATCTTCCCATGGGGTGTAGTAGAAAGCTGCTCTTACTACTCATAAATGTTTTACGTATTTGTTCATTGACTAACTATTCGAAGGGGAATCCATTGGCTACTTGGAAAGAAGAAACTAAAAACCTGGCCGGTACTGATCTTGTTATGGTGCGCGGTGGTTCGGGCAAGCCACTGTTTGTTATCCATGATGAAATGGGTTACACGGGCTGGATGAAATGGAACGAAGCGCTGGCCGAAAAACGGGAGTTATTCATCCCTTTGCAGCCAGGGTTTGGTAGAACGGCGCGTCAGGACTGGATGTGGAGGCATCGCGATCTGGCTGTTTTCTATCTGAATGTCATACGTGAGCTGGGTCTGGAAAAACCCGACGTCATTGGTTTTTCCGCTGGCGGATACACAGCCGCTGAGATGGCGGCGGCGTGCCCTGAGTTACTCGGCAGCGTGACCCTCGTTGGCCCGATGGGTATCAAGCCAGACAAGGGTGAAATCGCCGAGATGTTCGCCTGCACAGTCAACTCTTATCTGCGCCTGTCTGTGTATGATAAGGAGGCTGAAGAGTATGGCAAAATGTATGGTGGGGAAATGAGCGCCCAGCAATTTGAGTTATTCGAAGATGCGCGGGCGGAGAGTGCGCGTATCGGCTGGGAGCCCTACATGTTTAACCCCAGCCTCCCTCAGTTATTGCGAAGTGCTGCCAATACCAAGCTGCCTGTCTTGTTGGTTCGTGGTGAGCACGACGCCATTATTCCGCCAAACTGTATTGAAAAATACAAAGAAGCCCTGCCGCAGGCCAAAGTTGTCAGTATTAGCAAGGCCGGGCACCGCGCAGAAATAGAGAACAGTGGTGAGTTCATCAGTGCCGTACAAAAATTTCTATCCTGATTAACCTGAGGTTAACTGACTATGCAAATTGCACATTTTACCGAGCGTCCCGTCCGTTACGTACCAGAGCAACCGATTCTGGAGAATCGTGCGTTTTTTGGTGTTTCCAACAAATATGTGGACCGCAAAAAATCTGCGGATGATTACAACTTTTATCTGGATGAAGCCTGTTATTGCGAAGAAGTAGGCTTTGATGCAGTTGCCATCAATGAACACCACGGCAACCCGTTTTGTTCCGGTATGGTGGTAAACACTGAAGCGGCCATCCTCGCACGCATTACCAACAAAGTTAAGATCGTCATTATCGGCAACCCCTTGCCGGTTATCAAACACCCGCTGCGCGTCGCGGAAGAATTGGCGACCATTGATACCATTTCTCGCGGTCGTCTGGTGTCTGGCTGGGTTCGTGGTGCGGGTAGCGAACAGTTTTTTAATAACGCCAACCCTGCCTATAACCGAGAGATGTTTAACGAAGCGCACCAGTTTATTCTCGATTGCTGGACCAAGGATGGCCCGTGGCGTTATGAAGGCAAGCACTTTCATTATCGCCATGTAAACCCCTGGGTAAGACCGTATCAGGAGCCGTACCCGCAGCAGTGGATCCCCGGTGTTTTGAGTCCAGAGACAGTATTATGGTGTGCTGAGAAGCAGTACCCTTATCTTGGTCTGGGCACTGCGCTGGGTCCAACCTGTGATTTGTGGGACATGTATGCCGATAAGGCGGCGGAACTGGGTTATCAGGCGGGACCTGAGAACTTTGGTTATCTGTTGCCGGTTTATTGTTCCGATACCGATGAGAAAGCCTTCGAGATTGGTAAGGGCTTCATCTTTGGTGGTGGGCAGAACGCGTTCTCTCGCCCCGAACATACGTTACCTCCCGGATACAACTCTAAAGCAGCTATCCGCATGCTGGCTTCCCAGCCTGGTGGTAGTTGGCTAGGTGTCAGTAAGGCCAAATTGATGGCGAGCCAGGAAGATCAGTGGGATGCAGCGGCGTTCGATGCGCTGCGTAGCAAATTGATCAAGGGCTATGAGAAAGTCCAGGAAGCCATGCAGGTCGTGGTGGGTAGCCCGGAGACGGTCACCAAGAAGATTTGCGATATTCTGAAAGTGATTCGTCCCGGCGTTTTCACCGTTTTCGCGGTGCAGGGTAACGTCAGCGATAAGGATCGCCTCAACAGCGTCAAGTTGCTGGGTGAGCAAGTGCTACCGGCGGTGCGGGAATTTGCCAAGGCTGAAAACCTCACTGGTCCCTTTGAGCGTGTGCCTGGGCAAGTGAAGTTGGCACCAGGTACCAAGCGAGCGCCGGTGGTTGATCGAGCTGCACTCGAAGCGCTGAATCTACCTTGATTGCGTTGGGTAATAAAAAAAGGGCGCCGTAAGGCGCCCTTTTTTATTGCTGGTAAGTAATATGCTCCCCTGTCCCTCGTCAACGTAACAAAGTGACGTTGGGTTTTTTTTGCTTTGGTAGGTAATAATTAGAGTCGACATGACAGGGCGCGATAATTAGGAAAGGCCGGTCTTACGCCCAGCCTTTCCTCGCTTGCTCTCTAACAGTCAATCGGCCTAACAGTCAATCAGCGATTAGCCAAGTGAGAATCCGGCTGTCAAACCGCCATCCGCAATAAACTCGGAGCCTGTTGAGTAGGAGGAATCATCTGAGGCCAGGTAGGCGGCCAGGGTAGCCATTTCTTCTGGCTGGCCGATACGGCCCAGAGGCATTGCTTTAAAGGCCTCAACTGCCTGGTCCTGGGTCAGCCCTGTATCATCAAGAATTTTGGTTTGTACGCCGCCCGGGTGAATAGAGTTAACCCGAATACCGTATTTGCCCAGATCCAGAGCTGCGACCTTGGTCATGCCTCGCACAGCAAACTTGCTGGCGCAGTAGGCAATTGCGCCGTACATACCGATCAGGCCGTCAATCGAAGCAATGTTAATGATCGAGCCGCCGCCAGCATCCTGCATAGGCTTGACCACAGCTTTCATGCCGAGGAACACGCCAGTTTGGTTAACACTGATGACTTTGTTGAACGTTTCCAGAGAGGTATCCTGAACCTCGGCTACGGGGGTGATAATGCCGGCATTGTTGACGAGGACGTTGACCTTGCCAAATTTCTCAACTGTGGCTGCTACAACGTCTGCCCAGTTTTTTTCATCTGCGACATTGAGTCTCATGTACGCGGCGGCACTGCCAATCGACGCGGCGGTTTTTGCGCCTTCCTCATCCAGTACATCGGTGAGCATGACTTTAGCTCCGCGCTCGGCAAACAGGCGTGCTTCCGCCGCGCCCTGGCCGCGTGCGGCTCCAGTAATGATTGCTACTTTTCCGTCGAGAGTACCCATGATTGTTATCCTGTTTTGAGTTGAAAATTAAGATGTGAACACGCTTTGTAGGGTCTCGGCTGAATCAGTGAAACGGTGCCGACCCGTGAAGCAGGACGCAAATATAGAGCCTTTTGGCGGAAAAGGCGAGGGCGTCAGAGCCGTGACGCCGATCCGGCCTGGCTGGATAAGGGGTATTTCGCGTTAATCATGAGCGATCCCGAGTATTGCTGTAGCGGCAGGCAAGAAACTTGTATCCGAGATCCTGTGCACGCGGTTTGATATCACTTTGACTGCATTTCAACAGTCATGTTTACTGGCTTTAGCGGGGGTCGATATTCGTATCGACAGGCGATACCGGTGGCACTGTTCTAATTATTGATTTACTTGCTTCGGCAGTAGTGGTTTGCTGGATGCTAACGTACTGGAATAAGGGGAGAATCTCTGTGACAAGATTAAGCAGGCTTAGCCGGTCGGTAACAGGCAGTGTGGTCCACGTCACCGGTGCCGCCAGCGGCATGGGGCGCGCAACAGCTATTTTGTTTGCTGACGAGGGCGCGAAAGTCGCCGTCACTGACCGCGACAGTCAGGGTGCCGAAGAGGTGGCTCAGGAAATACGGGATGCTGGCGGCATTGCCAAGGCCTGGGCTCTCGATGTGGCCGATCCGGCAAAAATCATTAGCGTGACTGAGGACATCGGTCGTGAATTCGGCGGTCTCGACATCCTCGTCAACAACGCAGGGCTTGGTGTTTATGCCAAACTCGATAGCGAGCAATATGAAGAGCGGTGGCAGTTAGGTATGGATGTGCTGATTAACGCGGTGCAGCGCCTGGTTCGGGCATCGCTAGCGATGCTGCGTCAGGCCGAGCACGGACGCATAATTAACATCGCCTCGACCGAGGGTCTGGGTGCCACCGAAGGCGTTAGCGCCTACACTGCGGCCAAGCATGCCGTAGTAGGATTTACTAAAGCGGTGGCGGTTGATCTCGGGCGTGAGGGCATTACCTGCAATTGTGTTTGCCCCGGTCCTATCAATACGGCGTTGACCGAGTCAATTTCAAAAGAAGACAAAGCCACCTTTGCCCGACGCC